>Ga0182736_1000618_pt1 | contig 49065 bp, 40 predicted proteins | sample eDN5th30CKraftBY_FD_128882 | JGI IMG/M metagenome (GOLD analysis project Ga0182736, IMG submission 128882) | Enriched backyard soil microbial communities from Emeryville, California, USA - eDNA 5th pass 30_C Kraft BY (version 2) (version 2) | ecosystem: Environmental > Terrestrial > Soil >... | reverse complement strand
GCGCGGATGCGCTGGCAGGCGCGTTCCAGTTCGCCCAGGCTGGTGGCGATGGATATCCGGAACCAGCCGGGCGCGCCGAAGCCGTCGCCGGCGATGACCGCGACGCCGTGGTCGAGCAGGAAGTCGTCGACCGGACGGCCCCCGGTCAGGTCGGGGTGGCGCAGCCGCACGAAGACGTAGAACGCGCCGCGCGGCTCGATCACCTGCAGGCCGGCGCAGGGCCCCAGGCGGGCCATCACCAGGTCGCGGCGCGCGCGGTACTGGGCGGCGCGTTCGCGCAGCAGGGCGGGGTCGCTGCCCAGCGCGGCCAGGGCCGCGGCCTGGCTGATGGCGCTGGTGCCGCCGGTGACATGCGACTGCAGCTTGGTCATGGCCGCGACCAATGGCTGCGGGCCGGCGGCGTAGCCGATGCGCCAGCCCGTCATGCCATAGGCCTTGGACACGCCGTTGACGACCAGGGTGCGGGCGCGCATGCCGGCACTGATGTTGCCGAACGACACGAAGGGCTGGTCGTCGTAGCGGATGTGCTCGTAGATCTCGTCCGACAGCACCAGCACGCGGGGATGTTCTTCCAGGACCTGGGCCAGGGCCTCGTACTGGGCGCGCGTCGCCACCGCGCCGGTGGGATTGTTCGGGTAGTTCAGCATCACCCAGCGGGTGCGCGGCGTCAGTGCGGCGCGCAGTTCGTCGGCGGTGGGCACGAAGCCGTTCTCGGCCCGGGTGGGCACGATCACCGGCACCGCGCCGCACAGCCGCGCGATGGTCGGGTACGACACCCAATAGGGCGCGAACACGACGACCTCGTCGCCGGGGTCCAGCGTGGCGGTCAGCGCGTCGTAGATCACCTGCTTGGCGCCGGTGGCCACGATGATTTCCTTGGCGGGGTCGTAGGCCAGGCCGTTTTCGCGTTCGAACTTGGCGGCGATGGCGGTGCGCAGCGCCAGTGTGCCCGGCACGGCGGTGTAGCGGGTGGCACCGTCGCGCGCGGCGGCGAACGCGGCCTCGATCACGTCGGGCGGGGTCGGGAAGTCGGGCTCGCCGATGGTGGTCGAGACGATGTCCCGGCCCGCCGCGATCAGGTCGCGGGCGCGCTGGGCGGCGGCAATGCTCTGTGAGGCGGGGACGGCGGCAAGCAGGCGTGATTGCAGGTTCATGGCGATGGTAGCGGAAGAATTTCTGTGACGATACCACAAAATGAACATATGTTCGATTTATGTGAAATGGAAATCCATGGCGGATTTTTGAGGATTTGTGCTTTAAATTCAATAAATTAATTAGGGTTAACCCACGCTTGACTGGCCTGGAGGGTTTGGATTTCCAGGTTGCTTCCCGAAAAAACAATGTCTAGAATGCGCTTGTTCTGTGTTTTAACGAACATATGTGCGAAAAAAGGAAATCCATGAGCAAGTTCTCTTTAGGTGTAGACATCGGCGGGACGTTCACCGACATCGTCCTGCTCGACACGGGCAGCGGCCAGCATCACAGCCATAAGGAATTGACCACGCCAGAACAGCCCGAGATCGGCGTCATGCGCGGGGTGAAGACCCTGCTGGCGCGCTGCGGCGCCGCGCCCGGCAGCATCGTGCGCGTGGTGCACGCGACCACGCTGTTCACCAATGCCCTGATCGAGCGGCGGGGGGCGCGCACCGGCCTGATCACCACGCAGGGGTTCCGCGACGTGCTGGAGATCGGCCGCGAGCGCCGCTACGACCTGTACGACAACTTCCTGGAGCTCATCCAGCCGCTGGTGCCGCGCGACCTGCGCGTCGAAGTGGACGAGCGCATGGGGCCGGACGGCTCGGTGATCCAGGCCCTGGACCAGGCCGGCACCCTGGCATGCGCGCGCCAGCTGGCCGGCCAGGGCGTGGAATCGATCGCGGTGGCGTTCCTGCATGCCTACAAGAACCCGGCCCACGAGGAACTGGCGGTCAGCCTGATCCAGCGCGAACTGCCGGGCATGTCGGTGTCGTCGTCGGCTGAAGTGGCGGCCGAGATCCGCGAATACGAGCGGTTTTCCACCACCGTGGCCAATGCCTACGTCAAGCCATTGGCCGACCGCTATATTTCGCTACTGGAAGCCAGCCTACGCGAACACGGCATTGCCGCCCCGCTGTTCCTGATGCAGTCCAACGGCGGCCTGGTGCATACCAAGGAAGCCAAGCGCATCCCGGTTCAGCTGCTGGAATCCGGCCCGGCGGCCGGCGCGCTGGTGGCCGCGCACTTCGGCCGCGAAATCGATGAAAACCGCGTGCTGGCCTTCGACATGGGCGGCACCACCGCCAAGCTGAGCGTGATCGACGACGGCGAGCCGCTGGTGGCGTACACGTTCGAGGCCGCGCGCCAGAAGCGTTTTCGCAGCGGCAGCGGGCTGCCGATCAACATCTCGACCATCGAGCTGATCGAGATTGGCGCCGGCGGCGGCAGCATCGCCCACGCCGACGAGCTGGGCCTGCTCAAGGTCGGCCCGCGCAGCGCCGGCTCGGAGCCCGGCCCGGCGTGCTACGAGAAGGGCGGCACCCAGCCTACCGTGACCGACGCCAACCTGCTGCTGGGCTATCTGAACCCCGAGACCTTCGCCGGCGGCACCATGAAGATCAGCACCGGCGCCGCCGGGCGCGCCGTCGAGCCGCTGTCGCGGGCGCTGGACATCGACCAGGAAGCCTGCGCCTCGGGCATCACCAATATCGTCAACGAGAACATGGCAGCCGCGGCGCGCGTGCACATCGCCGAGCGCGGCGGCGACGCGCGCCGTTACTCGCTGCTGGTCACCGGCGGCGGCGGCCCGCTGCACGGCTACAGCGTGGCGCGCAAGCTGCGCCTGCGCCGCATGCTGTGCCCGCCGTCGGCCGGCGTGGCCTCGGCGCTGGGCCTGTTGATCGCGCCGCCCAAGGTCACGCGCGTCAAGACCATCGCGCGGCGGCTGAGCCAACTGGACATGGCCGAGCTGTCGGCCGCCTACGAGGAAATCGAGGCGTCCGCGCGCGACACCATGGCCGAGAGCGGCGTGGGCGTGGCCGGCGCCACCAGCCGGCGCTATGCCGACATGCGCTTCATCGGGCAGGGTTTCGAGCTGGTGACCGAATTGCCGGTGGCGGGCTACGACGACGCGTTCCGCGCGCAGGTCCTGGAAACATTCGCCCAGGCGTACAAGAAAGTGTTCTCGGTCACGCCGCCGGTCAACGACGTGGAAATCGTCAACATCCGGGTGGCGGTCAGCGGCCGCGCCGAGTCGAGCCTGGATTCGCAGGCCGGCGACGGCGGCAAGGCGGCCGGCCGCGTCAGGCACGAGCGGCGCGCGTACTGCCCGGATCGCGGCGCCTACGTCAGCATGCCGGTGATCTCGCGCGCCGAGCTCGAGGTGGGCGCGCCCATGGCGGGCCCGGCCATCGTCGAGGAACCCGCTTCCACGCTGATCGTCGGCAGCGACGGGCGCATCGAGCTGCTGCCCAACGGCGTTATCTCTATTGAATTGAACGGCTGAGGAAAGTCATGAAACTCGATCCCGTAACCCTGGAAATCCTGTGGCAGCGCCTGGTGTCGGCCGCCGACGAAGCCGGCGCCGCGCTGCTGCGTTCTTCCTTTTCCACCATCGTGCGCGAATCCTTCGATTTCGCCTGCATCATCACCGACACGCGCGGCCGCTCGATCGCGCAGGCGTCGGAAAGCATTCCGTCGTTCATCGGCACGCTGCCGCGCACGGTGAAGCACTTCCTGCGGCATTTCCCGCTGGACACGCTGCGCGAGGGCGACGTGCTGGTCACCAACGACCCGTGGATGGGTACCGGGCACTTGCCCGACCTGTCGCTGTGCAAGCCGATCTTCCTGGACGGCCGCGTCATCGGTATGGTGGCCACCACCGCGCATGCGCCCGACATGGGCGGCAAGACCGGCTCGGCCGACGTGCGCGACGTCTTCGAAGAGGGCCTGCAGGTGCCCATGATGAAGCTGGTGGACGCCGGCCGGGTCAACGACACCCTGGTCGCGATGCTGCGCACCAACACCCGCGTACCGGACCAGGTGATCGGCGACGTCTTCGCCCAGCTCGCCGGCCTGCAATTGCTGGAAACCAGCGCCATCGAGATCGCCCGCGAGAACGGCTTCGAGACGCTGGACTTCCTGGCCGACGAGATCATCGGCCGCACCGAGAAGGCCATGCGCGAGGCGATCGCCCGCTTCCCGGACGGGCGGTATGAATACGCAGTCCAGGCCGACGGCCTGCGCGACCCGCTGACCCTGAAGGTGGCGATCGAGGTCGCGGGCGACAGCGTCAAGGTCGACTACGCCGGCTCGTCCGCCCAGGTGGACCGCGGCATCAACGTGGCGCTGTGCTATACCGCATCGCAGACGGCCTACGCCCTGAAATGCCTGCTGTCGCCCGAGCTGCCCAACAACGAAGGGGCCTTGATGCCCATCGAGGTCAGCGCGCCCGTAGGGTCCATCCTGAACCACACGTATCCCGCGTCGGGGCAGAGCCGCACGCTGGTCGGCCATTTCCTGCCGTTCCTGATTTTCGGCGCGTTCGCGCAGGTGGCGCCCAAGCTCATCATGTCGGGCGCCGGCTCGCCGCTGTGGAGCATGCAGGTCACCGGGCAGAACGATGCCGGCGATACCTTCGTCAACAAGATCTTCTTCAACGGCGGCGCCGGCGCGGTGCACAACCGCGACGGCTATGCCACGCTGAGCTGGCCCAGCAACGTGTCGAACGTGCCTATCGAGATGACCGAGCAGCAGTCGCCCCTGCGCTATATCTACAAGCGGCTGCGCCCCGGGTCGGGCGGGGCCGGCCGCCTGCGCGGCGGCCTGGGCCAGGAAGTGATGCTGCGCCACGTGGGCGAGCGGCCGGTCGTGATCGGTTTCCATGCCGAACGCACCAAGACGCCGGCCCCCGGGGTATGCGGCGGCGGCACCGGCAGCACCGGCGTGCTGAAGGTCAACGGGCGCGAGCTGACCCCGGCCGAACAGAAGCAGCAGCATCGCGTCATGCCGGGCGACGAGATATCCCTGGCCACGCCGGGCGGCGGCGGTTTCGGCGACCCGGCCGAACGCGACGACGCGCTTTCGGCCCGGGACCAATACATGGGATACTGCTGACACAACGGCGACCTGCGGGCGTCCGGCGCGGCGAAGGCCGGGCGGGGCGCCCGCCGCGCCTTTTCCTTTCTTATCGCCTATGACGATCGAACAAGATTCCCCGGCCCGCAAGACGGTGCGCCGGCCGCGTTCCAAGGTGCAGCGCGAGCGCGTGCTCGAGCGCGCCTCGGAAAGCAGCGACGGTGTCGGCGTGCAGGCCTTCGAGCGCGGCCTCGAGGTGATCCGCGCTTTCTCGAACGAGCAGCGTCCGCTCACCATGTCCGAGGTCGCCGAGATCACGCAGCAGTCGCGCGCCGCGACGCGCCGCCTGCTGGGCACGCTGGTCAAGCTGAAGTATGCGTCGACCGACGGCCATTCGTACCGCCTGACGCCGGCGGTGCTCGAACTGGGCTATGCCTACCTGTCGTCCAACCAGTTCTGGGACCGCGTCCAGCCCTATATGCAGGAAGTGGTGGCCGAGCTCAACGAAAGCTCGTCGGTGGGGGTGCTGGACCTGCCCCACGTGGTCTATGTGGCGCGGGTGGCGTCGCGCCGCATCGTGCAGCACCTGTCGGTCAGCGTCGGCACCCGCCTGCCGGCGGCGGTGTCGTCCATGGGGCGGCTGCTGCTGGCCTACCAGCCGCGCAGCGTGGTGGCGCAGTATCTGAAAGAAAACCCGCTGCAGCGCCATACGCCGCACACCATCGTCGACGAAGACGCGTTCCACGAAGCCCTGGACGTCTGCCGCGGCCAGGGCTGGATCATGGTCAACGAAGAATTCGAGATCGGGCTGCGTTCTATCGCCGTCCCCTTGCGCGACCGCCACGGTAACGTGATCGCGGCGATGAACGTCGGCGCGCCGTCTTCGCGTGCCACGGCCGAGCAGATGATCGCGGAATTCCTGCCGGTGATCCGCGAGGCGGCCAACAAGGCCAACCACGCGCTGTCGCTGGGTTAGCCGGGATACGGGTAGTCGCCGGCGTTGCGCACCATGTCCGGCTTGGCGCAGAAGTCGTGGCGGGGCGGGGCGAAGATGTCCAGCAGCCACGACTGCCCGTCGCTGACGTTGCGGCTGGTATGGATCACCTTGGGCGGAATGACCAGCAGCGACGGGCTGCCGATCGGCACGTGCGCGTCTTCGCGCCATTGCGCCATGTCCTTGGTCCAGGGGTAGCGCAGGTGGTGCATCCAGTCGCCCTGCAGCGCCAGCGAACCCTGTTCGAAGTCTTCGTGCTGGTGCGGGCTGAGCATCCGCGTGTCGCGCGGCGCGGGGCGCGGGCGCATGATGTTCAGCATCAGGTTACTGCTGCGGAACACGCACATGTTGCCTTCTTCCGGCCGTAGGCCGTCTACCTGGTAGGTGCGCAGGCGCCAGCCGCCCGGCGGGGCCGGGAAGTCGGCCAGCGCCGCCACCCCCGGGGCGCCGTCCGCATAGTGCCGGGCGTTGGCCGCCAGGGCCAGCAGGTCGGTCGCGCGGTTCGAGAACAGCAGCACCAGGGCGCCGGCCCGGTCCACTTCCACGCGGCTGGCGCCGGGCGGCACGATGGCCAGGGTGTTGGCGGGCAGGGCCTGTTCTTCGCCATTGGCCTGTACCCGCGCCTGCGCGTCGATGCTGAAGACCATGTATTCGTCGGGCTGGTCGACGCGCGCCAGCACCGCGCCGGGCTGCGCCTGGGTGTAGGCGACGACGAAGTTGGCCGCCCGCGTGATCCAGCTGCGCGCGTGCGGGGTTTCCTGCTGCGGCGGGCCTTGCAGGAAGTCGTGGGTGGAGGCGTCCAGCGGACAGGACATGATCGATGCTCCTCAGCGTTGTTGGGGCAGGATGGCGCGGGCGGCCTGCATCAGCAGGCCCTGGTCGGTGCCGTGGATGAACCAGCGGGCTCCCATCTGTTCGTACGATTCGCGTTCGGCGGCGCTGTTGACCAGCACGCCCACCTGCTTGCCTTGCGCCAGCCCGGCGCGGATGGCCTGTTCGGTGGCGGCCAGCACCTCGGGGGCCTGCGAGCTTTCCAGCCCCATGGACAGCGCCAGGTCGGCGCGGCCGATGAAAATGCCGTCCACCCCGGGGGTGGCGGCGATGTCCGCGGCCGCGGCGACGGCCTGGGCGCCTTCGATCTGGCACAGGATCCGCACGCTCTCGGCGGCGTCCAGCGTGGCCCGCATGCCGGCGGTGCCGTAGCCGGCGAAGCGCGTGGACCCGGAATAGCCGCGCGTGCCCTGGCGATAGCGGCAGGCGCTGACCACCGCCGCCGCATCGGCGGCGCTGTCCACGTGCGGGACCAGCACGCCGGCGGCGCCGATGTCCAGGATGCGCAGCAGCGTCGAGGGCTGGCGGTCCGGCACGCGCACGTACACCGGCAGCCGGGCGGCACGGCCGGCCAGCATCATCAGGTCGAGTTGCGCGATGTCCAGCGGGGCGTGTTCCGCGTCCGCGACGGCGAAGTCCAGGCCGGCCAGGCCGAGCAGCTCGATGACCTGGGGCGACGCGATCTTGACGAAGATGCCGATATCGGCGGGCGAGGCGTGTGGCATGGATGATCCTGGCGGTAAGGGGCGTGCCGATGCGGCACGGCGGCCCAGGCCAGGCATCTTGGTGCGCCGCGCTTGCCGATGCAAACGACAAAATGTGACTTTCCGCTGGGCGGAATGCCGCCGGCCCCGGCCCAGGCGGCACCCGTGGACGAGGGGCGCGGGAAGGTATTAAGAAATCGAATGCGGTGCATCCATATATTTAGCTTGTGGATGCGCTGCCGCTCCGCTATCTTGGACAAGTCATTACGGGGCCGTGCGGCCCCGCGCACCGGAATATTGTCATGATCGAACGCATCTTCACGCACGCGGCCGCCGCGGACGGCAGCCCTGTCCATATCGCGGTGGCCGAGGGCCGCATCGTATCCATGGGGCCCGACCTGCCCGCCGCCGGCCATGCCGACGTCGTCGACCTGCGGGGCTGGCTGGTGCTGCCCGGCTTCGTCGACGGGCATATCCACCTGGACAAGAGCTTCGTCGGCGACCGCTGGCATCCGCACCGGCCCGCTGGCAGCCTGCGCGAGCGCCTGGCCATCGAGAAGCAGGCGCTGGCCGGCGCCCGGCCGATCGCCGAGCGCGCGCACGCCTTGATCCAGCAGGCCGCCACGTACGGCACCGTGGCCATGCGCAGCCACGTCGATGTCGACGCCACCACTGGCCTGACGCATCTGCATGCCGTCATGCAGGCGCGCGAAGCGTGGCGCGGCATCGTCGATATCGAGCTGGTGGCGTTTCCCCAGGCCGGCGTGATCTCCTGTCCGGGAACCGCGGACATCCTGGACGCGGCCATGCGGGAAGGCGCCGACGTTGTGGGCGGTATCGACCCGACCACGCTGGACGGCGATGCCGACGGCCAGCTGGACGTGGTGTTCGGTATTGCCGAAAAACGCGGAGTCAAGATCGACATCCATCTGCACGAGCCCGGCCAGCAGGGGGTGGAGCAATTGCACCGCATCGCGGCACGTACGCACGCGGCGGGCCTGGGCGGGCGCGTGGCAGTCAGCCATGCGTACAGCCTGGGCGAGGTGGCGCCCGACGTGCTGGACGGCGTGGCGGTGGCGCTGGCGCGGGCCGGCGTGGCCATCATGACGAACGCGCCGGGCAACCGGCCTTTTCCGCCGGTGCTACGCCTGCGCGAGGCGGGCGTGACGGTGTTCGCCGGCAACGATAATATCCAGGACGCGTGGTGGCCGTACGGCTCGGGCGACATGCTGCAGCGCGCGATGCTGGTGGGCTACCGGTCGGGGTTCTATACCGACCACGACCTGAACGTGGCCTTAGAGATGGCTACCGACGCTGGCGCCGCCGTGCTGGGGCTGCGGCACTACGGCCTGCGGGCCGGTCACGAAGCCACGTTCGCGGCGATCAAGGCGCCCAACGGGGCGGCGGCCGTGGCGGGGGTTCCCATCGAACGCATCATGATCCGCCAGGGCCGCGTCCGGGCCGACAGCCCCTGAACGACGCCACGTCAGGCGCCGTTGCGCGCCAGCATGCGGGCCAGCACGCCGGCCAGCTCCTTGACCAGGCGATCGGGCGCGGGGCGATGAAAGATGCCGATCTCGAAGGCGTCGATCTCGGGCAGGCCGGTCTTGCGGGTCAGCACGGCGTGGTCTTTGGTGGCCGCGCGGCGCGGCAGCAGGCTGATGCCCATGCCGTTGGCCACGGCGCCCTGGATGCCGGCCAGGCTGGAACTGGTGAAGCTGATGCGCCAGCGCCGGCCGATGGATTCCAGGGCCTGGATCATCTCGTCGCGATACAGCCCCCGCAACGGGAACGTCACGATAGGCAGCGGATCCTGCTGGATGCAGGGATGGCGGGCGCTGTCGATCCAGGCCATTTTCTCGGGCCGGCAGGCCACGGCCGCACGGCTGTGGCGGCGTTGTTTCACCAGGGCGATGTCCAGTTCGCCGTCGTCGTAGCGGGCGGCCAGGTCGCGGCTCAGCCCGCTGGCGACTTCCAGCCGGGCGTTCGGATAGCGGCGGCTGAAGGCGGACAGTTCGCGGGTGGTGGCGCCGGTGGCGAAGTCTTCCGGCAGGCCCAGGCGGATCGTCACGGCCACCTGGGCACCGGACAGCGCCTCGGCCAGCTGTTCGTTGGCGGCCAGCATCTGCCGGGCATAGCCCAGCAACACCTGCCCCGCCTCGGTGGGGCGCACGTCGCGGTTGCCGCGGTCGAGCAGGGTATGGCCGGCCAGGTCTTCCAGGCGGCGCACTTTCTGGCTGACGGTGGACTGGGTGGAATGCAGCCGGGCGGCGGCGGCGGTGAAGCTGCCGCATTCGGCGACGGCGACAATGGCCTTGAGCAGGTCCAGCTCGAAAAGCGTGCTATTTGATTTTGAACTGGAAGCCATTTGAATATTTAACTTCTTGATATGAAGCCCGACTTTTATCATGGCCGGGTAGGGCGGGCAATGGCCCGCGCCATGACGCTTACGCAGAGGTGCAGCATGTTGTTCAAACGCATATCGATAGGCCTGGCCACGGCATGGGCCGTGGCGAACGCCATGGCCGCCGGCGCGGGCGGGGGCGTGCTGGAAGGCCGCCTGCGCGAGGCGGCGGCCGGCGGCGACGTGCCCGGGATCCAGGCGTTGCTGGGGCAGGGCGCCGCGATCGACGCGCGCGATCAGCAAGGCCGCACGGCGCTGTTGATCGCCACGCACCGGAACCAGGTGCAGGCGGCGCGGGCGCTGATCGATGCCGGCGCCGACGTGAACGCCAAGGATGCCATCCAGGACAGCCCCTACCTGTACGCCGGCGCGCGCGGCCACGACGAGATCCTGGCCATGACGCTGGCGCACGGCGCCGACCTGAAAAGCACCAACCGGTATGGCGGCACGGCGCTGATCCCGGCCGCCGAGCGCGGCCACGTGCAGACGGTGCGCACGCTGATCGCGGCAGGGGTGGACGTGGACCACGTCAACAACCTGGGCTGGACGGCGCTGCTCGAGGCCATCATCCTGGGCGACGGCGGGCCCAGGCACGCGCAGATCGTGCAATTGCTGGTGGACGCCCGCGCGGACGTCGACCTGGCCGACGGCAAGGGCGTGACGCCCCTGGCGCACGCGCGCCAGGCGGGCTATGCCGATATCGTGCGCATCCTGGAACAGGCCGGCGCGCGCGGGTAGTTGCCGGAGGCTGGGCATGGTTTGCGGTCTTCCGGGGCGCGGGGGCTTATTCCCGGATGTGAGGTGTCAGACACCCTTCGGGGTGTCTGACACCTGGCCAGAGCGGAGGCTGGATGCCGGCCGTATTGGGTGGCAGGCACTCGACAGCGCATCTGACCTGGCAGAGCCGTCGTCGGCAACGAGATTCCGTGCCAGGTGTCAGACACCCCGAAGGGTGTCTGACACCCCCCATCGCCCGCCATTGCCGCATCGCCCCGCCATGCCCTAAGGCAGGTTCTCGCGGAAAATCACATCCGTGCGCGTCGCTTCCACCCCCGACAGCGTGCTGCGGTGCTCGCGTAGGTTGGTGAAGATGCGGATGCTGTTCAGGATCGTTGTCAACGGGCTCTGGTTGATGACTGCGTCCATGCCGCCGTCGATCAGCAGGGCGCGGGTGTCGGGCGTCAGGCCATGGCCGATGAACACAATGTCGTGCTGGCGCCCGCGCTCTTTCAGCGCCTGCCCGATGCCCTCGGCGCCGCCGCCGATGTTGTAGATGGCGGCGAGGTCCGGGTGTTCTTTCAGCAGGGCCAGCGTCTGGCGGTAGTTGGTCTGGGCATCGTCGTAGCCTTCGCGCAGGCCCACCACCCGCATCTGCGGATACTGCTCGGCGAACAAGTGCAGGAAGCCGGCCTCGCGCTCTTCGTGGGCGCGATAGCTGAGCGAACCGGCCAGCATCGCCACCTTGGCGCGCCGCGTCGGGCCCACGAAGCGGCCGATCAGGTGCGCCGCCGTGCGGCCGGCCGCGCGGTTGTCCAGCCCCACGTAGGCACTGCGGCGCGAGTGCGACAGGTCGGACACCAGCGTCACGCTGGGAATGCCGCGGTCGGCCAGTTCCGCCACCGCCTCGCGCACCTTGGGATGTTCCAGCGCCATGAAGGCCACGCCGTCGCTTTGCCTGCCCCGCCGCAGCAGGATGCGCGTGAGCGCGTCGGGGTCGAAGCTTTCCACCGGGGCCACGCGGCAGCTGACGTTATAGGGCGCCCAGTGTTCCTGCGAATGCCGCACCCATTCGCCCAGCATCCACAGGAAACGGCTGCTGCGGTCGGGCAGGATGAACAGCAGCCGCATCGGCGGTGGCGCCATGGCGGCGTACAGCTCGGCTTGCGGCAGGTACTGCAGGTCGGCGGCCGCCTTCAGCACGCGCTGCAGCGTGGCCTGGCGCACCCCCGGGCGGCGATGCAGGGCGCGGTCGACCGTGGCCGGCGATACGCCGGCCAACTTAGCAATATCAATCACCGTGGGTAAAGCCTGGGTCACCGGTTTCTCCGTTTTTGCCGAATTTCCCGGGCTATACCTTACACGCATCGCCGAGGTGCACCTCAAAAACCATCAAAAAACCGGCTTGGGGTTTGAGCGCCTCGGCCCCTATCCTACGCAACTATCTGCAGCAGCGCCGCCAGGCGCACATAAGGAAAACAGCATGGAGACATCAGGCAGGCTGGCCGGCCGCGTGGCGCTGGTATTCGGTGCCGGTTCAGTGGGCGAGGGTTGGGGCAACGGCAAGGCCGCCGCGGCCGCCTACGCCCGGCAAGGCGCGCGGGTCGTGGCGGTGGACCGCGTGGCGCAGGCCGCGCAGGCCACCCAGGACGCCATCCGCGCCGAAGGCCACGACGCCCTGGGCCTGCAGGCCGACGTCACCCATCTTGCCGACGTGCAGCGCGTGGTCGACCAGGCCCTGTCGCAATACGGCCAGATCGACATCCTGCACAACAACGTGGGCATCACCTCGCAGGGCGGCCCGGTCGAGACGGGCGAAGACATCTGGGACCGCGTCATGACGGTGAACGTCAAGAGCATGTTCCTGACCTGCAAGGCGGTGCTGCCCCACATGGAAGCGCGCGGGCGCGGCGCCATCGTCAACATCGGCGCGCTGGGCGGCGTGCGCTGGACAGGCTACGCGTACTGCGCCTATGCGGCCTCGAAGGGGGCCGTGAACTCGTTCACCCAGAGCATCGCGCTACAGTACGCCGCCAAGGGCATCCGCGCCAACTGCATCCTGCCCGGGGTGATGGACACGCCGCACATCTACCAGCAGATTTCGGGCTTCTACCAGAACACCCAGGAAATGGTGGACGCGCGCAACAAGCTTTCCCCCACCGGCCGCATGGGCGACGGCTGGGACGTCGCCCATGCGGCGGTGTTCCTGGCCTCGGACGAGGCGCGCTACATCAACGGCGTGGAGCTGTTCGTGGACGGGGGCATGCACGCCCGCTGCAATTGATTGAAGCCCGGAACCGGCGCCACGGCGGATCGGCGGGTTCCGATATTTCCAACATCGCCGGCCGTGCCGGCGAGCTTGTGCACAGGAGACAGTGCCATGACACATAACAAGACCTTCACGCGCCGCAGTGCGCTGCGCACCCTGGCGGGCCTGCCCCTGGCCGCCACCATGATCGGCGTGCCGCGCCTGGCCGCCAGCGCCACGCCGGAATACGTCTTCAAGTACGGCAACAACCTGCCGACCAGCCACCCGCTGAACATCCGGGCGCAGGAAGCCGCCGCGCGCGTCGCCAAGGAAAGCAACGGCCGCATGGAAGTGCGGGTGTTCCCCAACAACCAGCTGGGCGGCGATACCGACATGCTGGCGCAGGTGCGCAGCGGCGGGATCGACATGTTCAACGCGGGCACCATGGTCATCGCGACGCTGGCGCCCATCAGTGCCATCACCGCCATGGGGTTCGCGTTCTCGAACGACCAGGAAGTGTGGAGCGCGGTCGACGGCAAGCTGGGCAACAGCATCCGCGCCGCCTTCGCCAAGGTGGGCCTGTACACGCTGGACAAGATGTGGAACAACGGCTTTCGCCAGATCACCAGCAGCTCGCGCCCGGTGGCCACCGCCGCCGACCTGGACGGCATGAAGATCCGGGTGCCGGTCAGCCCGATGGGCATCTCGCTGTTCAAGTCGTTGTCGGCCGCGCCCACCAGCCTGCAGTTCAGCGAGGTGTACTCGGCCTTGCAGACCAAGGTGGTGGATGCCCAGGAAAACCCGCTGGCCATCGTGCAGACCGCCAAGCTGTACGAAGTGCAGAAGTTTTGCTCGCTGACCAACCATAGCTGGGACGGCTATCACCTGGTCGTCAACGGGCGCGCGTGGCGCGGCCTGCCGGACGACCTGAAGACCATCTACGCGCGCGCCTTCAATGAAGCCGGGCTGCAGCAGCGAGACGACCTGGTCAAGCTCAATACCACCTTGCAGGACGAACTGACGTCCAAGGGCCTGAAGTTCAACACGGCCGAGGCCCAGAGCTTCCGCGAGCAGTTGCGCAAGGCCGGCTTCTATGCCGAGTGGAAGCAGAAGTTCGGCGCCGAGTCGTGGGCCCTGCTGGAAGCCTCCGTCGGCAAGGTGTCCTGATGTCGGCGGGCCACGAGACCAAGGCCGCCTGGGCGGCCGGGCCGCTGCCGGCCCAGCCGGCGCCGCGGCGCGCGGATGCCGGCCTGCTGGCCTGGCTGGACAGCGCGCTGGGCGTGGTGTCCGAATGGCCGGCGGCGCTGCTGGTGCTGGTCGAAGTGGCCGTGCTGCTGTCGGGCGTGGTGGCCCGTTATGTGTTCCACGAGCCTATCGTCTGGTCCGACGAGCTGGCCTCGATCCTGTTCCTGTGGTTGTCGATGCTGGGCGCGGTGATCGCGCTGCGGCGCGGTGCGCACATGCGCATGACGGCGGTGGTGTCCAAGTGCAACCCGCGCACGCGCGCCTTCCTGGAAACCTTCGCGCTGGCCGCCGCCCTGGTGTTCCTGGCGATGCTGATCCACCCCGCCTGGGAATATGCGTCCGAAGAGGCGATCATCGTCACGCCCGCCATGGAGATCAGCAACGCCTGGCGCGCCGCGGCGCTGCCCGTCGGCACGCTGCTGATGCTGCTGGTGTGCGTGGTGCGGCTGCTGCGCACCGAGCACACCCGGCAGGTGGTGCCGGCGGTGCTGGCCGCGGTGGCCATCGCGCTGCTGTTCTGGCTGGCCGGGCCATGGCTGACGACGCTGGGCAAGCTCAACCTGCTGATCTTCTTCGCCGGGGTGGTGGGCGCCTGCGTGTTCGCCGGCGTGCCCATCGCGTTCTCGTTCGCGCTGGCCACTTTCGGGTTCCTGGCCCTGACCACGCGCACGCCCATGCTGGTGATGGTGGGGCGGCTGGACGAAGGCATGTCGCACCTGATCCTGCTGGCGGTGCCGCTGTTCGTGCTGCTGGGCATGCTGATCGAGATGACCGGCATGGCGCGCGCCATGGTGCAGTTCCTGTCCAGCCTGCTGGGCCACGTGCGCGGCGGGCTGAACTATGTGCTGATCGGCGGCATGTACCTGGTGTCGGGCATTTCCGGCTCGAAGACGGCCGACATGGCCGCCATCGCGCCGGTGCTGCTGCCGGAAATGAAGAAGCGCGGCGCCAAGCCGGGCGACCTGATCGCGCTGCTGTCGACCACCGGGGCGCAGACGGAAACCATTCCCCCGTCGATCGTGCTGATCACCATCGGCTCGGTGACGGGCGTGTCGATCTCGGCGCTGTTCACCGGCGGCATGCTGCCCGGCCTGGTGCTGGGCCTGGCGCTGTGCGTGATCGTGTGGTGGCGCTACCGCCACGAAGACCTCAGCGGCGTGCCGCGCGCCTCGCGCGCCCTGATCGGCAAGACCTTCGTCGTGGCGCTGCCCGCGCTGGCCCTGCCGTTCGTGATTCGCGCGGCGGTGGTCGAGGGCGTGGCCACCGCCACCGAGGTCTCGACCATCGGCATCGCCTATTCGGTGCTGGCCGGCCTGCTGCTATATCGCAAATTCGACGTCAAGCGCCTGCCCGGCATCCTGATCGAGACGGCGACGCTGTCCGGCGCCATCCTGTTCATCATCGGCTGCGCCACGGCCATGGCCTGGGCGCTGACCCAATCGGGCTTCGCGCACGACCTGGCCGAGGCCATGAGCGGCCTGCCCGGCGGCAAGTACACCTTCATGGCCGTGTCGCTGGTGGCCTTCATCGTGCTGGGCAGCGTGCTGGAAGGCATTCCGGCCATCGTGCTGTTCGGGCCGCTGATGTTCCCGATCGCGCGCGCCGTGGGCATCCACGAAGTGCAGTACGCCATGGTGGTCATCCTGGCCATGGGCGTGGGCCTGTTCGCCCCGCCGTTCGGGGTGGGCTACTACGGGGCCTGCGCCGTGGGCAAGGTCGACCCGAACGAGGGCATCGGCCCCATCTGGGGATACATGGCCGCGCTGCTGGTGGGCCTGGTCCTGGTGGCCGCCATTCCCTGGATCTCCATCGGCTTTCTCGCCAACTGATCACCCCCTTTTTTCGCACGGGAGCATTTCATGAGCCGTTTTTTCGGCCAGATCCGCCAGCTGGGCTATGTGGTGCCCGATATCGAAGCCGCCATGGCCTACTGGAGCAACACCCTGGGTGTCGGCCCCTGGTTCTACAACCCGCGCGTGCCCATCGTGAACTACCGCTACGACGGCCAGCCGTACGAGCCGCATAATTCGGTGGCGCTGGCCAATTCCGGCTATGTGCAGGTCGAGCTGATCCAGACCCGCAACGACGTGCCGTCGATGTACCGCGATTTCCAGCAGGCGGGCCGCACCGGCCTGCAGCACGTGGCCTACTGGACCGAAGACTACGACGCCGACCTGGAGCGCCTGCTGGCCCAGGGCTTCAAGCCCAAGATGAGCGGCGAAGTCGGCGAACGCGGCCGCTTCATCTATTTCGATACCGAATACCACCCGGGCACGGTGATCGAACTGTCCGAAGTCTCGGGCCCCAAGGGGCGCATGTTCCAGCAGATCCGCGAAGCCGCCGACGGCTGGGACGGCAGCGACCCGGTGCGCCCGTTCCCGAATCTGGGGAAACCATGACAGACGGGCGCATCCTGGCCAGCTACGTCGTCGAGACGCCACTGGACCCGGCCGCCGTGGCCGAGGTGATGGCCGGCGAGCAGTCGTGCGGCACCTTCACCCGCGTGGCGGGCGAGACCGATGCGTTGCGCGCGCGGGCCCGCGCCACAGTAGAGGCGGTGCAACTGCTGGACCAGGCCGACCGGCCCAGCCTGCCCAATGCGCTGCTGGAACGGCGGCGCCAGGCGGGGCCCTGGCGGCGGGCGCGCATCGATATCGCCTTTCCGCCGGCCAACATCGGCGCCAATCTGCCCACGCTGGCCAGCACCGTGGCCGGCAATCTGTACGACCTGGGGGAAGTCACCGGGCTGCGCCTGGAAACGCTGCAGCTGCCGGCGGCCTACCGCGCGCGCTTCGATTTCCCGCGCGTGGGCATTGCCGGCACGCGCCAGGCCACGGGCGTGTCCGCCGGCGCCCTGGTGGGCACCATCATCAAGCCCAACGTGGGCTTCTCGGCCGAACAGACGGCGCAACTGGTGGCGCAACTGTGCGCGGCCGGGGTGGACTTCATCAAAGACGACGAGGTCTGCGCCGATCCCGAGCATGCGCCGCTGGCGCAGCGCGTGCCGGCCGTGATGCGGGCCGTGCGCGAGCACGCCGAGCGCACCGGCAAGCACGTCATGGTGGCGTTCAACATTACCGACGAAACCGACGCCATGCGGCGCCATGCCGACCTGGTCGAGCGCGAGGGCGGCAGCTGCGTCATGGCCAGCCTGAACGCCTGCGGCTATTCCGCCATCCAGAGCCTGCGCCGCCATACGCCGCTGGCCCTGCACGGCCATCGCAACGGCTTCGGCGCGCTGTCGCGCCACCCGCTGCTGGGCATTGGCTTCCAGGCCTACCAGACGCTGTGGCGGCTGGCGGGAGTGGACCACATGCACGTGCACGGGCTGCAGGGCAAGTTCTCGCAGAGCGACGAGGAAGTGATCGCCGGCGCGCGCGACTGCTATACGCCGCTGGCCCCCGGGCTGGCGCAAGACGACACGGTGATGCCGGCGTTCTCGTCCGGCCAGTGGGCCGGCACGGTGCCGGCCACCTGGGCCGCCATCGGCCGCGACGACCTGCTGTTCATGGCGGGTGGCGGCATCCTGGCGCATCCCGACGGCGCGGCTGCCGGCGTGGCCAGCATCCGCCAGGCCTGGGAGGCCGCGCGCGCCGGCACGGACCTGGCCGAGCATGCGCGCCAGGCCGGCGAGCTGGCGCGCGCCCTGGCATTCTTCGGCGCGCGATGACCCCCCGCGGGCCGCGCCTGGCCTACTACGGCGACGATTTCACCGGAGCCACCGACGCGCTGGCCACCGCCACCCGGGCCGGCCTGCGCAGCCTGTTGTTCTTCGGCGTGCCCACGCCCGCGCAGCTGCAGCGCGTGGGGCCGCTGGATTGCCTGGGCATCGCCGGCGCCACCCGCGCCATGGCGCCGGACGCCATGCGCGCGGCGCTGCAGCCGGTCGCGGCGTTCTTCCGCGAGCTGCAGCCGCGCGTGGTGCACTACAAAGTGTGTTCCACCTTCGACAGCGCCGAACAGGTCGGCAACATCGCGACGGCAATGCAGGCCCTGGGCGGCGCCGTGCGCCAGCGCTGGCCCGCCATCATCGGCGGCCAACCCAGCCTGGGGCGCTATTGCGTATTCGCCCAGCTGTACGCCGCGGCCGACGGCGAGGTGCACCGGATCGACCGGCATCCCACCATGAGCCGGCATCCGGTCACGCCGATGCACGAGGCCGACCTGCGCCGCCATTTCGCCCGGCTGGGCGCCGGGCGGGTGGGCCTGGTCGACCTGCGCGCCTGTGCGCAGGGCAGCGCGGCCATCCGGGAACGCGTGCAGGCCCTGCTTGCCGAAGGGGCGGACGCCGTGCTGTTCGACGTGGCCGAGGCGCGCCACCTGGAAGCGATCGGCGCGGTGCTGGCCGCGGCGGCCGAGGCCGATTCGCTGCTGGCCGTGGGCGCCAGCAGCGTGATCGAAGCGCTGGGCGCGCAGTGGGGCGACGCCGCGGCGGCCACCCCCGACGGCGTCGCGCCCGCGCAGGGCCCGGTGCTGTTGCTGGCGGGCAGCCTGTCGCCGGTGACGGCGCGGCAGGTGCAGGCCGCGGCGTCGTACCGCAAGATCCGGCTGGACCCCGCCCGCCTGGCCCAGGGCGACGCGGCCTACCGGGACACCGCTGCCGCCGGGCTGGCGCAGGCTCTGCAGGACGGCCACCATGTGCTGGCCTGGATCGACAACGATGCCGGCCAGCGCACCGGCGGCGTGCAGAGCCAGGCCCTGGCCCGCGCCGGCGGACACCTGCTCGACGCGGTGCTGCGGCGCCGGCCCGTTGCCCGACTGGGCGTGGCGGGCGGCGACAGTTCCAGCCTGGCCATGCAGGCGCTGGACGCCTGGGGCCTGTCGCACCTGGGGCGCATCGAGCCGGGCGTGGCCCTGTGCCGCCTGCACAGCGACCTGCCGGCCCTGGACGGCATGCAGGTCATGCTCAAGGGCGGGCAGATGGGCTCGGCCGATCTGTTCGAGCGGTTCGTGCACGGGGCGGGCTGAGCCCGGCCGCGCCGGCACTGTCCCGCCAGCCGCCGCCTAGCGCCCGGAACACCGCCACGCGCTCGGCCCCCGCGCGCTGTCGGCGTAGTGGCGCACCGAGCTGGAAGACCATATTGACCGGCTGATGCGCCTGCTGGATCCGGACTGACGGGCCGACGCCGCGGTATTCAGCCGTGCGGCGTCGCGTCGCCCTGGGCCGCCGCCAGGGCGGCCGCCTGACGCGCCACGTCGGCGACGCCGAAGCTCATGGCCAGGTCTGGCGAGGGCAGGCCGGCAATGGGAAACCAGCACGCTTGCAGCGCGTCGTCGCCCGCCACGGGCTCGCCGCCGGTCCAGCGGCACAGCACGGCAACCAGGACGTAATGCCGCCGCAGCGCGCCGTGCGCATCGCGGTCGTAGACGTCCAGGGCGTCGAACACCTGCAGCGCCTGGGCTCGCACGCCGGTTTCTTCATGCAGTTCGCGCAGGACGGCCTGGCGCACCGTTTCGCCGGCCTGGATCTTGCCGCCGGGCAAGGCCCAGCGGCCCTTGTCGGGCGCATGCGCCCGCCGCACCAGCAGGATGTGCCCATCGCGCACCACGGCGGCGATGGCGGCGGCAATGGGGCCGCGCGCATCGCGGTCGGGCTGGCAGGCGGTGGGGGTCGTCATGGCCGGCCCTAGTCGCCGAATACTTCGTGGGCGCCCGCGTCGCCGCGCCGCCAATAGCTGGCGGCGCGGATGCGCGTCTTGTCGATGCCGCGCTCTTGCACCAGGTGCTGGCGGATGGCGCGGATGGCCGCCGATTCGCCGGCCGCCCAGACATAGCCTTCGCCTTCGGGCAATTGCAGCCGGCGCACCACGCGCTCTAGCACCGACGGGCCGTCGGCCGGTTCGGCGGCGCCATGCACCCATTGCAGGTTCAGGTCGACCCGGGTGAGCAGCGCGATGCGCGCGCCCGCATGGCGGGTTTCGATGACGGCCAGCACGCGCTTGCCGTGCGGCAGTTCTTCCAGCCGGCGCGCGATGGCGGGCAGGGCGGTCTCGTCGCCGATCAGCAAGTGCCAGTCGAAGGCATGCGGAATGACGAACGAACCGCGCGGCCCCGCCACGCCCAGGTATTGCCCGGGCTTGGCCTGCGCGGCCCAGCCGGCGGCGGGGCCTTCGCCGTGCAGCACGAAGTCGATGTCCAGCTCGCCCGCGTCGGCATCGTAGCGGCGCGGCGTGTAGTCGCGCGACACGGGGCGCGGCGCGCCTTCCGGGTAGCTGGGGCCGTCGGGCCCGATGACGGGCATGACGGGCAGGCCATCGGCCTGGGGCAGGAACAGCTTGATGTGGTCGTCGAACGAGGCGGACACGAAGCCGGCCAGTTCGTCGCCGGCCAGGGTCACGCGCACCAGGTAGGGGCCGATGGGTTGTACGCGGCGCACCTGCAGCAGGCGCGCCTTGAGCGGATGCCGCACTTTCTGTACGGCGTAGGGGTCGGGGTGGGTCGAATGTGGCATGAGTGTCCTTGTTGCCTGGGGCCTATTCACAGGGCCCGGGCGCGCCGCCGGCGATCTCGGCCGTGGCGCGCTGCAGGATGGCGGCGATGCGGCGCTGTTCGGACGCGTCGGCGTCGGTGCGGCGGAACAGCGCCTCGCGCAGGGCGCGGCGCGCCTCGACGAATTCGCGCAGCCAGCCGCTGGCCTCGACCGCTTCCTGCACGCCGGCCTCGCCCTGCCAGGCCTGCTTCATCCACACCATCTTGCGCGCAGCGTGCTGCAGACCGGTAAACAGGCGTTCGGCCCGTTCGCGATGCGTGTCCAGGTGCGCCTGGCCGGCCGGCGCCAGGTGATAGCGCTTGCGGTTGCCGTGGGTTTCCACGGTGGTGTAGTCCAGCTCTTCCAGGTAGGTCAGGGCGGGGTAGATGACGCCGGGGCTGGGGCTGTAGTAGCCGTTGGACCGGGTTTCCAGTTCTTTGATCAGTTCGTAGCCGTGGCGCGGCTGTTGTTCCAGCAGGGCCAGCAGCATCAGTTGCAGTTCGTCGGCGCCGAACTTGCGCCCGCGCATCATGCCCGGGCCGGGCAGGTCGTGTCGTGCTCGCATCGGATGTCCTTGAATATCGTACGATGTATCTTTTGATATGTCGTACGATATATTCATTGGCAGACTTCTGTCAATCCGGGGGGCCGCATTCCATCCGGGGGCCGGCAGGCGCCGCGGCACCCAAGCAACAGTGTGCAATGCTATTTCATCGAAAAAAAGACACGTTTCGTCGAAAAAATCTTGGTCTGGAAACGCGGCGAAATCAGAATTTGATCCCACAGCCCGCGCGATGACAGGCAATGTCAATGCCAGTGGTGCGCGCCCGCCCCAACCTGGACCAGACACCATGACACGCACACCCGCACGCCAGCAAGTCGCCCGCTCCGGCGGTTTCCCGATGCGCCAGACTGCCCTGCGTCTGGCGATCGTCTCGGCACTGGGCGCATGCGGCTGGATGGCCGCGGGCACGGCTCATGCCGTGGCCGAATGCAATCAAAGCCCTTCGTCCGAGCCGTACCTGGCCAAGTACTGCTACGCCGAAGACGACGGCGAGGCCGGCCCGGACGTCACGCTTTCCAATTCCAGCAGCTACACCACGGATGCCACCCAGGAAGTGCCCTTTATCGGTCTTTCGGAGCCGATTCTCGGCGTCCTGACCGGCATGTCGACCGGCGCCAACGGCGACGATTCTGGCACGGCGGGCGTCTCCGGCCAGATCAGCCTGACCAACTCCGGCGCGCTGACGCTTAGCGGCACGACCTCGCCCGAGGCATTCAACAGTGTGATCTTCGCCAAGGGGCTGGGCGGCAATGGCGACACGGACAACGGCGACAACGATACGAGCGGCGGGGGCGGCGGGGTTGCTCAGTCGATCACGATCCAGAACACGGACACGCTGACCGTCGCGGGCACCGTGACGACACCCTCGACCGGCCTGTTCGGCATCAACGCCCTGGCCCAGGGCGGGGTCGGCGGCAACCAGAATAACGGGGCAGAGGGCGACCAGACTGGCGGCCAGGGCGGCAATGCCGGCACGATCAGCATCACCAACAGCGGCACCATCAACCTGGGCAGCAGCGACACGCGCCTGAAGACCAACACCTCGGGCGCGGCGATTTCCGCTCAGGCGACCGGCGGGCAGGGGGGCGACGACAACGGCACCGCCGGCTCGGGCGGGACCATCATCGTGGACCATTCGGGCCAGATCAACAGCTATTGGCAGGTCGACCAGAACGCCAAGGTGTTCGGCATTCGGGCCGAGACGCTGGGCGGCGATGGCACGACCTCGAAAGACAACAGCGACAGCGGTGGCGACGGTGGGGGCAGTACCACGTCCAACTGGACCCAGGAAATCCAGATGACGGTCGACGGCGGTGTCGTGCTCGACGTGGCGGGATCCGACCCGGACGTGCAGATCGAAGGCGCGGGCGTGGCCGCCCGGGCCGTCGGCGGCAAGGGCGGCATGAGCCCGCCCAAGGACAAACCTGGCGGCACCGGCGGTACCGCCGGCGATGTCACGGTGCAACTGACGTCCCAGGCGTACGTCATGACCCACGGCGACAACTTGCCCGCCGTGGCGGCCCAGAGCGTGGGCGGCCAGGGCGGCGACGGCCAGGACAGCACGGCCTTGGCCGGGCAGGGCGGCGGCGGTGGGTTCGGCGGGGGGGCGGGCAAGGTCACCGTATCCGCCGACGGCGCCATCGTGGGTACGACCGGCGATTTTTCCATCGGCTATGTGGCGCAGTCCATCGGCGGCGGCGGGGGCACGGGCAGCGACTTCGTGGCCGTGCTGGGCGGCCAGGGCGGCAATGGCGGCAATGGCGGTGACGCCGGCATGGTCGACGTCACGATCAGCGGGGGCATTTCCACCACCGGCCAACACGCGCATGCCGTGCTGGCCCAGTCCATCGCCGGCAGCGGCGGCGCCGGGGGCGCCGACACCTCGGATGCGGTGGCCCTGGGCGGCGATGGCGCCGGCGGCGGCACGGCCGAGCAGGTCACCCTGTCGACCCAGGCGACGATCAGCACGAGCGGCTACGACTCGCACGGCATCGTGGGGCAGTCCATTGGCGGCGGCGGCGGAGCCTCGGGCAGCGCCACCGGCCTGCTCAGCGTGGGCGGCAACTCGGCCGGCGCCACCGGGTCGGCCGGGGGCGGCGTCACGATCAACAATACCGGGCCGATCTCCACCACGGGCAACGCTTCCATCGGCGTGGTGGCGCAGTCCATCGGCGGGGGCGGCGGCAGCGGCGGTGACAGCCTCGGCGTGGTGGGCGTGGGCGGCGATGGCGCCAGCGCCGGCGGGGGCGGCGCCGTATTGCTGCAGAATCTCGGCGTGGTCCAGACCTACGGTCAGTTCAGCGCCGGCGTGCTGGCGCAGTCCATCGGTGGGGGCGGCGGCAGCGGCGGCGACACCTTCACGGCGTCGGTCGGGGTCTCGGTGGCCTTGGGTGGCAGCGGCAGCGGCGGCGGCGACGGCGGCACCGTGTGCATCGCCAACCGGGGTAACACTTGCGCGGCGGACGACGCGCCCACCAGCCAGTCTACCTACGTCAACACGCACGGCGACTATGCGCCCGGCATCATCGCGCAAAGCATCGGCGGGGGCGGCGGCGCCGGCGGCAGCGTCAAGAACGTCAGCCTCGCGTCGGTGCTGGCCCTGCAAGTGGGCGGCAGCGCCGGCCAGGGGGGTAACAGCGGGTCGGCCGAGGTCAATTATTCCGGCCTGAACCTCAGCACCGGCGGCGCGCACGCGCCCGGTATCCTGGTGCAGGCGATCGGCGGAGGCGGTGGCAATGGCGGCGATTCCAGCTACGCCGACGCGACCCTGGGCGTCAACGCGGCGCTGGTGATGGGCGGCGCGGGCGGCGCCGGCGGCACGGGCGGCGCCGCCATCGTGAGCCTGAGCGATTCGCGCATTGTCACCGGCACGCCCACCGGCACCATCGGGGTCGATCCCGCCACCTATGCTCCCAACGATTCGTTCGGCATCTTGGCGCAATCGATCGGCGGCGGCGGCGGCAACGGCGGCAGCGCCACGGCGCGCGACCTGGTACTGGCGGTGCCCACCGGCGACGGCACGTCGGTGGCCTTGAACCTGGAAGCCACGGTCGGCGGCGCGGGCGGCGCCGGCAGCAACGCCTGCGCGTCGGACGACACGGCCTGCGTGACGCAGATCGTGCTGGACAGCAAGTCTTCGGTGGCCACCTTGGGCGACGGCTCGCATGCGCTGGTCGCGCAATCCATCGGTGGCGGCGGCGGCAACGGCGGCGATTCGTCCGCCCTGGCCGCCACGCTGGGCGATGGCGATTCGGTTTCGGCCACCGTCGGCATGGCGCTGGGCGGCACCGGCGCCGGCGGCGGCGATGGCGGCAAGGTCAGCATCGCCCTGGGCGATGCCGGCTCGGCGTACGCGCCCTTGCCGCCGTCGCTGGTCGTGCCACCGGTCACCGACATCCCGCCCGCTTCCAGCATCATCACCTACGGCGATCAAGCCAACGGCGTGCTGGCGCAGTCCATCGGCGGCGGTGGCGGCAACGGCGGGGTGGGCAGCACCAACGCCTTCTCGAATGGCGGAATGACCAACGTGGACGTGACGATCGGGCTGGGCGGCACGGGCGGCGGCGGCGGCACGGGGGGCGAGGTCGACATCACCCTGAACCCCGATTTCGTCATCCGCACGCTGGGTTCCGGCTCGCGCGGCATCGTGGCGCAGTCGATCGGCGGCGGCGGCGGTGCCTCGCAGGGCGGGACGATGGGTGTGTCTGCCGGCCGGGATCCGGAGGGCGACGAAGGCGGCGGCAGCGGCAAGCTGTCGTTGAGTCTGGGCGCCACGGGCGGCTCGGGCGCGACAGGCGGCACCGTCAACGCCACCCTGCTGGGCGCGATCCGCACCGAAGGCGGGGACGCCGATGGCGCGCTGCTGCAGTCGATCGGCGGTGGCGGCGGCCTGGGCGGCTCGGTCGGTTCCGATGCGTCGGGCAGTCCCATCCTGGAGCGGCTGTCCGGCACGGACGACGAAGCAGAGGCCGACGACGAGGACAGTTCGTACAACTTCGGCGTGGCGGTGGGCGGCAAGGGCGGCAACGGCGGCGACGGCGGGGCCGTCAACGCGACCTTCGCGGGGCAGATCGGCACCACCGGCGACTGGGCCGACGGCCTGGTGGCCCAGTCGATCGGCGGCGGCGGCGGCACCGGTGGTTCGTCCACGGCATCGGGCAGCGAGGCCTCCGCCAACCTGACGATCGGCGTCGGCGGCACCGGCGGCGCGGCGGGCCAGGGCGGCACCGTGACCGCCTATTTCGACGGCTCGCACGACAACAAGATTTCCACCGCGGGCTACCGCGCCTACGGCGTCCTGCTGCAGTCCATCGGCGGTGGCGGCGGGCAGGCCGGCGACGGGTCGGCCAAGTCGCACGGCACGCTGGCGGTCGGGGGCAGTGGCGGCGCAAGCGGCGCCGGCGGCACCATCCAGACGCCCAGTGGCGAGGACGGCGGCTGGGTCACCGTCGCGACGACCGGCGTCGATGCCGTGGGCATCGCCATGCAGTCGATCGGCGGCGGCGGTGGCGTCGGGGGCGCGGGCAGCCGCGAGTCGGCCGACGATGACGACGACAGCCATGACCTTTCCCTGGCCGTGGGCGGAAGCGGCGGCGCGGCGGGCAACGGCGGGATCGTGGACGTGACGTTCGGCACCAAAGTGACGACTACCGGCGACCGCGCCTATGGCCTGGTGGCCCAGTCGATCGGCGGTGGCGGCGGCATGGCCGGCGCGGGCGATGGCGGCAAGCTGTCGTCCGTGGTGTTCGGGGGCAGCGACGGCGCCAGCGGAGACGGCGAAAAGGTCTCGATCAGCCTCAATGCCGGCAGTTCGATCTCGACCACCGGCGATGGGGCGCACGGCATCATCGCGCAGTCGATCGGCGGCGGCGGCGGTATTGCCGGCGACACGCGCACCGGCATCGATCTCGACAGCTACCAGGACTGGCAGTCGTCGACCGCCGACGGCAACGGCGGCAGCACCGGCGATGGTGGCGAAGTCGATGTCAACGTGAACGGCAGCGTCGTGACCAGCGGCGCCAGCGCCTTCGGCATCATCGCGCAGTCCATCGGCGGCGCCGGCGGCCTGGGCGGCAGTTCCAGCAGCGGCTATGCTGGCAATTCAGGGGGTCAGGGCCAGGCCCAGGATGTCACCGTGACGCAAACCGGGCAGGTCATCGCGTCCGGCGACGGCGCGACCGGCATCTTCGCGCAAAGCCAGGGCTCGCAGGGCGACGGCGTGGTGACGGTCAACGTCTACGGCACCGTCACCGGGGGCTCCGGCGACGGCCATGGCGTCTGGTTCGTCGGCAGCAACCAGAACATCCTGAACATCGGTGTCGACGGCCTGATTTCGTCGAATTCCGAAACGGCGATCCAGTACGACGGCGCCTCGCTGCAGATCAATAACAACGTCCCGACGATGGCCCGCGCCGACGCGCCGGTCGGGACGCTCACCATCAACAATACCGGGGTGGTCCTGGGCAACATCAAGTGCCATAACGACGCGGGCGATGTCGCGTGCGATACCCACAACGAAACGACCGGCACGCTCAGCGACGCCACCCTTTACCAGAGCAACATCGATAACGCGGGGCGGGTGGTCATCGGCAAACCGGGCGCGTTCGGCACGCTGACGGTCGCCGGCGACTTCATGCTGCAGGCCAGCGGCACCCTGCAGGCCGATGTCGACTTCGAGCGCCTGAAGGCCCCGCGCATGGTGGTGCAGGGCGACGCCCGCCTGGATGGCCAGGTGGATGTGCGGCCCCTGACCCTGCTGCCCGGGCGCGAGGTCACCGTGGCCACCCTGGAGGGCGATATCCAGGGGGCGCCCCGCGTCCTGGACAGCCCGGTGATCGATTACGACGCCAGGCTGCAGGGCCAGGACGTGCGCGTGCGCGCGGCCGGCGCCGATTTCGCGGCGTCGTCGATGCAACTGGCCGACAACCCGCGTTCGGTGGCGCGCCATCTGCAAGGCGCCTGGGACCTGGGCGGCAACGCCGCCATGGCGCCGCTGTTCGCCGCGCTGGATGCGGCGTCGCGCAGCGGCGCGAGCACCTATTCCGAGCGGCTGGCCGATCTGTCGCCGGGCGTGGCCCTGGCGCCCGCTGCGCAGATGCAGGCCAGCATGGCCCGCTTCACCGGGGCGATGATGTCGTGCCCGGCGTTCCAGGGCGGCAGCGCGCTGACCGGCGAGCAAGACTGCCTGTGGGGCCAGGTATCGGGGCTTAGCACCGACCAGGACGGCGGCGGCGGCGTGTCGGGCTTTTCGCTGGACGGCGTCACCTATCAGTTCGGCGGGCAGCACCAGGTCAGCCCGGGCTGGTTCCTGGGGGGCTCGGTGGCCTACGAGAACACCCACCTGCGCGGCGACGACGGCCGCGTCAACGGCAAGGGCGACAGCGGCTACGCGGGCGTGGTGCTCAAGCGCGAAGTCGGGCCCTGGACGTTTTCCGCGGGCCTGGGCGGCGGCTACGGGCAATACGACATCGACCGCAGCATCCGCATCCCCGGCCTGCAAAGCACCGCCAGTTCCGACCCGGACATCTACGGCGCGGGGTTGCGCCTGCGCATCGCGCGCACCTTCGCCAGCGAGAAGTTCTACCTGAAGCCCTACCTGGACCTGGACGCGCTCTATACGCACATGCCCAGCTACAGCGAATCGGGCAATGCCATGCACCTGGATGTGGAAAGCAGCAACGAGTTCATCATGGGCCTGTCGCCCATGCTGGAAGTGGGCGGCAAGGTGTCGCTGGACAACGGCGCCACCCTGCGGCCGTTCGCCTACGGCGGCGTGTCTTTCCTGTCGAAAGACGAATACACCGCCAAGGCGCACCTGCAGGGCGCGCCGGATGGCACGGGTTCGTTCGAGACATCTCTGCCGGTGGACGACGTCATCGGCCGGGTGGGGGCGGGCCTGCAGGTGTCGAATGCCGGCGGCGTCGATTTCCGGCTGCAATACGACGGGGAGTTCTCGTCCCACATCCAGAGCCACCGGGCTTCGCTGAAGCTGATGGTGCCGTTCTGATCGGGCGGCGCGGCGCGGGCCGCGTCAGCCGCCGGGCTGGGCGCGCGGCACGGCGGCCTGCGCGAAATTGCGTTCCAGCAGGCCCAGCACGTGGGTCAGGGCCTGGATGTCTTCGTCGGACAGGCTTTGCAGCGATTCCTCGAAGAATGCCGCGCGGCGTGGCAGGGCCTGGTCTACCACGGTCTGGCCGGCCGGGGTGAGGGTGGCGTTGGTGACGCGGTTGTCCTTCGGGTCGGCGCTGCGGGTGATCCAGCCCTGCTGCTGCATGGCCTGCAACAGGCGGGTCAGCGAGGCCGGGTCGAGCCGACAGCGCTCGGCCAGCATTTTCTGCGAGCACTGGCCGCATTCGTGCAGGGTCAGCAGAATGCGCCAGCGCGGCAGCGCGTGGCCCACGCGGCTGCTGAAGGCCGCCTGCATGGTGCGATAGGTCTGGCCCAGGTGCTGGATGATCTGCAGGCCTTGTTGTTGTGTGGGCAAGACTGTGTCTCCGACAGGGCGTTTCCGGATGGCGGGGCGTGGCGCCGCCATGCTGGGGGTCATTGTGCCAGGAAAGGCGGCCGGCCCGGATCAGGCCCGGGCCAGCTGTTCTATCGTGCCGGCCAGATCGGCGCGCCAGCGCGCCTTGCGGGCCTCGGGCACGAAACTGGCCTCGAAGCTGTTCTGCGCCAACTGTACGGCATGGCGGGCGTCCAGTCGCGGCAGGGCGCGGAAGGTTTCCAGCAGGTTCTGGTTCAGGTAGCCGCCGAAATAGGCGGGGTCGTCGGAATTCACCGTGACGCACAGGCCGGCGTCCATCAGTTCGGCCAGGTTGTGGTCGGCCAAGGTGTCGAATACCCGCAGCTTCACGTTCGACAGCGGACAGACGGTCAGCGGCACGCGTTCGTGCGCCAGCCGTTCGAGCAGCCGCGGGTCGTCGACGCAGCGCACCCCGTGGTCGATGCGTTCGGCGCCCAGCAGGTCCAGCGCATCGCGGATGTAGTCGGCCGGCCCTTCTTCGCCGGCGTGGGCCACGATGCGCAGGCCCAGCTCGCGGCAACGGGCGAACACCCGGGCGAATTTGTCGGGCGGGTTGCCGCGTTCGCCGCTGTCGAGCCCGACCCCGATGAAGTGGCGGCGGTACGGCAGCGCCTGTTCCAGGGTTTGCAGGGCATCGGCTTCGCTCAGGTGGCGCAGGAAGCACAGGATCAGGGCGCTGCTGATGCCCAGTTCGGCCTGGGCGGCGTCACAGGCCCGCGCCAGGCCGGCAATCGCCGTTTCCAGGGGCACGCCGCGGGCGGTGTGGGTCTGCGGGTCGAAGAACAGCTCGGCGTGCACGATGCGGTCGACGGCGGCGCGCCGGAAGTACGCCATGGCCAGGTCGAAGAAATCCTGTTCGTGCCGCAGCACGCCGGCCCCGGCGTAATAGATGTCCAGGAAGCTCTGCAGGTCGGTGAAGGCGTAGGCCGCGCGCAGCGCCTCGACGCTGGCGTAGGGCAGGGCGATGCCGTTGCGCCGCGCCAGCGCGAAGATCAGCTCGGGTTCCAGCGTGCCTTCGATGTGCACATGCAATTCGGCCTTGGGCATGGCCTGCAGCAGGTCGGGAATCTTGTGGCGCGGGAACTCGGCAAGCGTATCCATGGCATGCATTGTGTTTCTCTTTCTCTGTGCGGCGTCGAGGCTACCCGCCCCGGTTTGTTACCATATTGCCACGCCGCCGGCTCGGAGCGGCTGGAATCGCCCCATACCTTACCGGATGGCGAGCGGTTATTCCTATTTTTTCCAGTCGAGGTACCCGCGGGGCGGCAATGAAAACGTGGTTCAAGCGCATACTGATTGGCCTGGTGGTGTTGGTTGTCGTGGCCGTCGTCGGCCTGGCCATCTTTTTGCTCACGTTCGACCCCAACGCCTATAAATACAAGCTCGAAGAGCTCGTCCAGGAACGCTATCATCGCACCCTGGCCATCGACGGCGAGATCGAGCTCTCGCTGTTCCCGCGCATCGGCCTGGCCGTGCAGGGCGTGTCGCTGTCCGAAGTCGACAGCACCGACACCTTCGCCTCCATCGAAAGCATGCGCCTGGCGGTGGCCGTGTGGCCGCTGCTGTCCAGCAATCTGGTGGTCGATCACGTGGCCATCAACGGCTTCAAGGCGCGCGTGGTGCGCAACAAGAACGGCCACCTGAATTTCGAAGACCTGGTCGGCGGCAGCGTCGCCAACACCACCGAGCCGGCGGGGCCGGCCAGCGCGGCCGTGGGCGCCATGGCCGGCGCGGCGCAGGCCATCGCCACCGGCGGCGCCTCGGCGCCCGCCACCATGCAGATCGACATTGCCGGCCTGGACCTGCAGGCCGGCGAACTGCAGCTGCAGGACGAAATCTCGGGCATGGCGGTGGCCGTGACCAACCTGAATGCCAACACCGGCCGGGTCACGTACAACCAGCCGTTCGACGTCAGCCTGTCGGCGCGCCTGGAAGGCGGCAACCCGCGCGTGGACGCCAACCTGACGGGCCAGGGCCTGCTGACGCTGGACCCGCTGGCCAAGCGCTTCGCAGCCCAGAGGCTCGACGTGCGCATGGACGGCAATGTGCTGGGCGCCGAGGCCAAGAGCCTGGCCGCGCGCGGCAACCTGGCGTTCAACGGACGCACGTCGTCGCTGGACGTGGCCGGGCTCGAAATCGTGTTCCAGGGCAATGTGCCGGATCCGGCCACGCCCATGAAGAATGTCGAGGCCAGCGTGGCCATGCCGAAGCTGGCGGTCGACCCGCACAAGCTGCAGCTGCAGATCGAAAAGCTGGCCGTGCGGGCCAAGGGCGCGTTGCCGGGCGGGCCGTTCGAGCTGGCGGCCGATGCCCCGGCGCTGAACATCTCGCCGTCGTCGGCCACCGGGCAGGCGCTGACCGGGCGCGTGCGCCTGCAGGGGCTGGACGCCAGTTTCGGCCTGAACGGCATCAGCGGCAACGCCAGCGAGCTCGACATCAAGGAAATCAAGCTCGACAGCACGCTGACGCAGGGCGAACGCGTGGTCAAGGCGGTGTTCACCTCGCCTGCCACCTTCAACCTGTGGCAGCGGGCCATCGGCCTGTCGGCCATGAAGGGCGATGTCAGCATCACCGACCCGGGCCTGCCCAAGGGCGGCCTGCAGATTCCGGTGATCGGCAGCATGAACGCCAACCTGCAGAAAGACCAGGCCGGCGCCAAGATCAACGCCGTGCTCGAAGGCGGCAAATTCGACCTGACCGCCGACGTCAAGAAGCTGAGCGCCGTGCCCGACATCACGTTCGCGCTGGCCGTGGACACGCTGGACCTGGACAAGCTGGCGCCGCCCGTGGTGGCCAAGGCGCCCAAGCCGGCCGGCGACGGCAAGCAGGACGACCCGTCCAAGCCGCCGGCCAAGCCCGCGCCCGCCGCGCCGGTGGTCGAAAGCGCCATCGACTTGTCGGCGCTGGTGGGCCCCACGGCCAACGGCACCATCAAGATCGGCGAACTGGTGGTGCGCGGCCTGAAGGCCAGCGAGCTCACCGCCAAGCTCAAGCTCGAAAAAGGCAAGCTCGACGTGTCCACGCTGGCTGCCTCGCTGTACGACGGCAAGCTGGGCGGCACCTTGTCGGTCGACGCCGCCAACGGCAACCAGATCGCTACCAAGATGACGCTGGCCGGCATCGCCATCGGCCCGCTGCTGGCAGACCTGGTGCAGCAGCGCGCCCTGACCGGCACGGGCAGCGTGGCGCTGGACCTGAAAACTGCCGGCTCCAATTCGTACGCCCTGACCACCGGCCTGAACGGCAGCATGCAGCTGCGCCTGCGCGACGGCGCGGTGCGCGGCATCAACGTGGCGCAGACGCTGCGCGAGCTCAAGGCCGCGTTCACCGGCGAGGCCCAGGATGCCTCGCTGGCGGCCGACCAGGCCCGCCAGACCGACTTCACCGCGCTCGAGGCCGACCTGGTCTTCGTCAAGGGCGTGGCCACCGCCAAGCGGCTGGACATGGCTTCGCCGCTGCTGCGCGTGTCGCAGGGCGACCCGGCCGCCATCGATTTCGTCCAGAAGACCCTGAACTTCCTGGCCAAGGTGCGCATCGTCAACACCAGCACCGGCCAGGACGGCAAAGACCTGGAAGAACTCAAGGGCGTCACCGTCCCGGTGCTGGTCAGCGGCCCGTTCGAAAAGCCCGTCTATACCGTGCAGTGGCGCGGCGTGGCGGCCGAGGCGCTCAAGCGCGGGCTCGAGAAAAAACTCAAGGAAGCCATCGGCGGCAAGGCCGACGGCGCCAAAGTGGCCCCACAACTCGATAAAGCTCTGAAAGGAATCCTGGGCAAATGAGCGCACCCGCTTTCCAGCCTGTCGCCGAATGCGGCGAGACGTCCCAGCAGCAGGCCCAGGCCTACCACAAGCGCTGGCTGGTCGCCAACGACGCCGGCACCTGGCTGACCCGCGCGCTGTCGCCGCGCCTGGCCGAGGTGGCCGTCGAGCTGCGCCTGGGCTACCTGGTCATGAAGGCCCCCGGCATGCTGCGCATGGATATCCCGCTGGATGTCATCGAAGACGACGACAGCGTGCGCTACCAGATCCTGATCGGCGAACAGACGGTCGACGTCGTCGACGAAGGCGACCTGGCGGCGGCCTGGATATCGAATTTCCTGCAAGTGCCGTGCCGGCTGCTGAAGGTGCACCCCGACATGGAAGCCGTGCACTGGCCGAATTGAAGGGCCCACCCCCGCAGCGCTACGCGCTATCCACCTCGCGGCTGGCAAGCCGCTCGGATTCGCCAGGCATGGAACAGCCCTCAAGGGCTGTTCCATGTCCGGGCTCATCCCCCTCAAGGGGGCGACGCCGGCTCCGCGGCGCCCCCGCTTGAGCGGCACCCCGTTCTTGCCCCAGGTGTCAGACACCCATGGCGCTACCTAAAGATGCCTCTCGTGGAATGTGCCCCGGCCTTCCCCAGGTGTCAGACACCCCGAAGGGTGTCTGACACCCAATCGTGCAAAGACTGTCTCGCTAACCGAACGGTGTCAGACACCCTGCGGGGTGTCTGACACCTGGCTACGGCCCAGGCAACTCCAAGAACACCCGACCCCCAGCAAGGCCTCGCACACCACACCGGCCTCTAGCGCCGCCGGTATTCCAGCACCCCATGCGCCAGCAGCCCGGCGGCCAGGCCCCAGAAGGCCGAGCCGATGCCCCAGGCGCTGAAGCCCGAGGCGGTGGCCAGCAAGGTGATCAGCGCGGCGTCGCGGCGCTGCGGGTTGGCCATGGCGCCGGCCAGCCCGCCCAGGATCGCGCCCAGCAGGGCCAGGCCGGCCAGGGCCGCGATCAGGGCCGGCGGCAGGACCTGGAAAAACACCGCCACCGCGCCGGCCACGATACTGAGCAAGGCATAGGCCAGCCCATAGGTAGCCGCGGCAATGTAGCGGCGCGCCGGATCGGGGTGCGCTTCCGGGCCGGTGCAGATCGCGGCCGTGATGGCGCCCAGCGTGACGCTGTGCGCGCCGAAAGGCGCGGCCACCAGGCCCAGCAGGCCGGTGGCCCCCACCAGCCGCGAGGCGGGGGGGCGGTAGCCGGCCGCCTGCAGGATGGCCAGGCCGGGCAGGTTCTGCGAGGCCAGCGCCACCACGAAAATCGGCACCCCCACGCTGATGGCGGCCTGCCAGGTGAACGTCGGCGTAGTCCAGACGAATTCGGTCAGTTGCCAGTCGATGCCGCCCAGGTGCAACTGGCCGGCCGCGCCCGCCACGCCCAGCCCCACGGCCATGACCGCCAGCACCGCATAGCGCGGCGCCCAGCGCTTGCCCAGCAGGTAGGCCGCGCACATTCCCAGCACCAGGGCCGGCTGTTCGCCGATGCGCGTGAAAATGCCCAGGCCGAAATCCAGCAGCACGCCCGCCAACATGGCGCTGGCGATTTCCGCCGGCACGCGGCGCATGATGGGATCGATCCAGCCGAACAGGCCGCACGCCAGCGTCAGCGCCGACGCCAGCACGAACGCGCCGACCGCCTGGTCGAACGGCACGCCGGCCAGCGCCGTGACCAGCAGCGCGGCGCCGGGGGTAGACCAGGCCAGCACCACCGGCATGCGGCTGCGCAGGCTGATGACCAGCCCGCCCAGCCCCAGCACCAGGCAGATGGAGCCCAGCCAGGAACCGATGCGCGCGGCGTCCAGGCCGGCGGTATGGCCGGCCTGCACCATCAGCACCGCGGTGCCGCCGAAGCTGACCAGCACGGCCACCAGCCCGGCCACCACGGCCGACACAGACAGGTCGCGCGCCGGCGGCTGGCGCAGCGGCGCGGCAAGCGTGGCGTCGGGCGGGCTCACGCCGTGCCCGTCAGGCGGCGGTACTTGGCCATCAGGGCATCCTGCCCTTCATTCCATTGGGGGTGCAGTTCGATGCACTCGACCGGGCACACCACCTTGCACTGGGGCTCGTCGTGGTGCCCCACGCATTCGGTGCAGCGGTCGGGATCGATGACGTAGTATTCGGGCCCCATCGAGATCGCCTCGTTGGGGCACTGCGGCTCACAGACGTCGCAATTGATGCATTCTTCGGTGATCTTCAGAGCCATGGCTGGGGGGTAACGGCGCGTGGCGCGCAGGTCGGCGGGGCCAGCCCATTGTAGCGCCGGCCGCAGGGCCGGCGCGGCTCAGCTGGCCGGCCAGGATTGCTCGCGGTGTTCCTTGGCCTTGGCCTGCAGCCAGCGCTCGACCGACGGGAACACGAACTTGCTGACGTCTCCGCCCAGCTGGGCGATTTCGCGCACGATGGTGCCCGAGATGAACTGGTACTGGTCCGAGGGCGTCATGAACATGGTCTCGACTTCGGGCAGCAGGTGGCGGTTCATGCCGGCCATCTGGAACTCGTACTCGAAATCGGACACCGCGCGCAGGCCGCGCACGATGACGCGGCCGTTCTGGTCGCGCACGAAGTCTTTCAGCAGACCGGCGAAGCTCTGCACTTCGACGTTGGGGTAGTGGCCCAGGACTTCCCGGGCGATCTCGACGCGTTCTTCGATGCTGAAGAACGGCTTCTTGTTGCGGCTGTGCGCGATGCCCACCACCACCTTGTCGAACAAGGAGGCGGCGCGGCGCACCAAATCTTCGTGGCCGCGAGTCAGCGGGTCGAACGTACCTGGGTAGACGGCGGTAATCATGCGGGCTCCGTATCCTTGTAACTGGCTTACACCTTCCTCCGAACTGTGGATTATTGACCTAATTCCGCATTGCAGCAAATTGCAGTAAACCATAGTGGACAGCGCCGGCCCGATCCTGCCGGATCACCTCGAAACCGGCGGGGGGCGCCAGCGGCGCCTCGGACTCGACATACACCAGCCCGTGCTCGTCCAGAATGCCGGGCAGCAGCGGCCACAGGCGCGGTAGCCAGTCCTGGCCGAAAGGGGGGTCGAGCAGGATCAGCTCGAACCGCGAGGCGTCCATGCGCTGCACCACCTGCATGGCCTCGCCCGCGTGTACGCGCACGGCGTCGGCCTTGAGCTTGTCGCGCAGCGCGCGCAGGGCGGCCACCGCCGTGCGGTCGTGCTCGACCAGCAGCACCTGAGTGGCGCCGCGCGAGGCCGCTTCGAACCCCAGCGCGCCGCTGCCGGCGAACAGGTCCAGCACGCGCTTGCCGGCATATTCCCCGGCCCACAGGTGGGTCAGCCAGTTGAACAGGGTTTCGCGCACGCGGTCGGGCGTGGGGCGCAGGCCGGGCACCTCGGGCACGGCGATGGGCGTGCGCCGGTACTGGCCGGCAACGATACGGATAGGCTTGCCGCCCGCGTTGGGTTTCTTCAAGAAAACGGACCTCCTGCGCGAATAGTAGCCGGCCCGGGGCAGGGCCGGCTGCGCCTTGGCGATCGGAATATACTTCCGGCCATGTTCCGCTTCTTCAAGAAAAAATCCCCGCCGCCCGCCACGCCCGCGCAGCCCGATCCCGCGCCGCAGGCGGATTCGCCCGATCTTGCGCCCGATGCGCCGGCGCCCGCGCAGGCCCCGGCCGACCTGGCCCCGGCTGCGGTTCCGGCCCCGGATTCCGTTTCCCCCGACCGGCCCGCGGCCGATGCCGCGCCGGCCCCCGCGCCGCCGCCCGCCGCCCAAGAGCCTGCCGCCCCGGCGCCCGCTCCGGCCGGCAGCCCGGCGCCTGTCGCCGCGCCTGCCGTCCAGCCTGCCGCCGCTCCGGCGCCTGCCCAGCCGCCGGCGCCCTTGCCCGTGGCCGAGCCTGCGCCGGTTCCCGCAGAACCCGCCGCGCCGGCTGCGCCCGCCGCCGAGCCCGCCCGGAAGTCGTCCTGGCTGGGCCGGCTCAAGCAGGGCCTGTCGCGCACCGGCCAAAGCCTGGGCGGGCTGTTCGTGGGCGTCAAGGTCGACGAGAACCTGTTCGAAGAGCTCGAATCGGCGCTGATCATGGCCGATGCCGGGCTCGAGGCCACCGAGCAATTGCTGACCGCGCTGCGCGCCCGCGTGCGCAAAGAGCGCATCGAAGACCCCGCCAAGGTAAAGGTGGCGCTGCGCCAGCTGCTGGCCGATCACCTGCGGCCGCTCGAGCGCGCCTTCGACCTGCGGCGCGCCAGTCCGCTGGTGGTGATGATCGCCGGCGTCAACGGCGCGGGCAAGACCACATCCATCGGCAAGCTGGCGCATACGTTCCAGCGCCAGGGCGCCAGCGTGCTGCTGGCCGCCGGCGATACGTTCCGGGCGGCCGCGCGCGAGCAACTGATCGAATGGGGCACGCGCAACAACGTCAGCGTCATCGCCCAGGAAGGCGGCGATCCGGCGGCGGTGGCGTTCGACGCCGTCAATGCCGGCCGCGCGCGTGGCGCCTCGGTGGTCATGGTGGACACGGCGGGCCGCCTGCCGACCCAGTTGCACCTGATGGAAGAACTGAAGAAAATCCGCCGCGTCATCGGCAAGGCCGACGGCACCGCGCCGCACGAAGTGCTGCTGGTGGTCGACGGCAATACCGGCCAGAACGCCCTGGCGCAGATCCGCGCGTTCGATGCCGCCATCGAGCTGACCGGCCTGGTGGTCACCAAGCTGGACGGCACCGCCAAGGGCGGCACCCTGGCCGCGGTGGCGGCCGGCAGCCAGGGCGTGCGCCCCGTGCCGGTGTACTGGATCGGCGTCGGCGAAGGCATGGAAGACCTGCAGCCCTTCGTGGCCGACGAATTCGCGGCCGCGCTGCTGGCCGACTGAACCGCCGGCCTGGCCCATGCCACGGGCCGGGCCGGCCGGCTACTTCCAGAACGGGCGGGTGTCGCCCAGCCGGTCGAAGGCCCGCTGCGCCTGGGCCGTCAGCTTGTCGAGCCGGGCGCTGATCCAGCCCAGCGCGAACCAGGCCTGCGGGTGCGTGCCCGTGCAAGCCTGGTAGTAGTCTTTGGCCATCGCCAGGTCGTTGATTTCGCCCAGCAGGTCTTGCACGGCCGACAATTGCTTCCGGTAGCCGCGCAGCCGCGCCTGCGGCAGCAGCGATTCGGCGAACGACAGGCCATAGCGCAGGCGCTTGCCGCGCTTGCGCAATTCGTGCCGGGCGGGGATATCCAGCGCCGAGAAATGCCTGCCCTGGCTGGCCACCTTCGCGTGCCAGCGGTGCAGCCGGTTGGCCAGCAGCTTGCGCAGCGACTGGGGCGCGGGCTCGGCGCTCATCGGGATGATGGTGGGCGTGACCGACGGCGCGGCCGCGGTGCCGTCCAGGCTGAAGGCCGGCTCGGGCGCCGTGTCGCCGTGGTCGGCGGGGGCGGCCGGCATGGCGGCGGGCGAGGGCGGTTGCACGTCCAGGCTCCATTCCAGCACATCCAGCAACCAGCCCTGGAAGGCCGTGCCCGCGGCAATCGCCTGCGAGTCGATGTCGGGCGGCGGCACGTCGAAGGCAATCACCGGCATGCCGGCGCGCAGCAGCGCCGGCGTCACGGTTTCGTTCAGCACGTCCTGGTCGCGATTCTGGCCGAACGCGCCGAAGTGCGTGCGCACCCCTTGCAGCACCGGCTCGGGGGGTGGCGCGATCCAGCCGTCGAACAGGCGCCAGGCCGAACGCAGGCGGCGCATGCCCACGCGCAGTTGGTGCACGTGCTCGGACTGGCCCGCCGGATAGACGCCCAGGGTGTCCACTTCGGCCAGGATGGCGGCGTTGCGGGCGATCTGGTCCAGGCATTCGGCGGCGACGCGGCCCATGGCTTGGGCCGGGGCCAGGTCGTTGTCCAGCACGACCGGGGCGGCGCCGCGCGGCGCCCAGAACTGCGCGATGGCCGCGCTGCGGCGCGCTTGCGCGTCCGGGTCGGCGGCGTCCAGCGCGGCCAGTTCGCGGGCCAGGCGGGCCAGCGCGTCGCCGCGCTCGGATTTGCTGCGCGCGTCCAGCACCAGGCCGTGGCGTTGCTGCCAGCGGCGCGCCACCGCGAAAATGGCGGCCGGCCGGCCCGACAGCAGCTCGAATTCCAGCTCGGAGATCGGCAATTCCAGGGTGCCGGCCCGCAGGACGCCGGTGTCGTAGGCCAGTTCCAGGGTGCCGTGGCGGCTGCGCACCTTGCGCAGCAGGCGCTGCACGTCGGTTTCGTAGCACAGGCCCAGTTCGCCTTTCAGGGACGACAGCGGCGCCTCGAATTCCGTGCCGGCGTAGACGGACAGGTCCAGCACCGGGCCGGGCCGCGGGTGGTTGACCTCGACGCGGGTGATGGCGTCGGCCCCCGGCATTTTCAGTGTCTGCACCCAGTCGCGCCCTTCCTGGCGCAGCCGCAGCGCAATGCGCGCGCGCGCCAGTTCGCGGGTCGGGGTGTCGAAATACAGGGCATGCAGCCGGATGCGGGTGGCGTCGCGCTGCCGTACTTCATTCAGGACGGCCCGGCGCGATGCGGCCGGCACGTGCAACTTCAATTCTTGTTCTGACATGATCCCGCGAGCGATGCTGAGGAACAGGGGATAGTACCCAACGCCGCCTGGGGATTTGATGACCAGTCATAAAAGATTCATTCGGGCGGGGGATGTCAGACACCCGGGTAGCGCTCGGGGCGTGCCCTGGCCGTCTCGTAGGGGTGTCTGACACCTGCCGAGCAGGGGCTGGCACGGTGTCTCAGTTACCTGCCACCCATGGCGCTACCTTAAGGCCTGCGTTGGCGTCGCCAGGTGTCTGACTCCCGCGCAGCGGGTGTCTGACACCGTTCGGTTCGCGAGCCTCTGCACACCTTTGGTGTCAGGCACCAGCAGTGCTGCCTACAGGATCCGCTTGCGCGCCTGCGTGATGATGATTTCCGCCACCACCACCACCGCGAAAATGGCGGCCAGCACCAGGGCGACGCGGTCCCATTGGAACAGGTTCAGCGCGGTATCCAGCGCCATGCCGATGCCGCCGGCGCCCACCAGGCCCAGCACGGCGGATTCGCGCACGTTGATGTCCCAGCGCAGCAGCACCACCGACCAGAACGCCGGGCGGATCTGCGGCCAGTACCCATACCACAGCACGGCGCCCTTGCTGGCGCCGGTTGCCGTCAGGGCCTCGACCGGGCCGCGCTGCGCTTCTTCGATGGCCTCGCCCACCAGCTTGCCCACGAAACCGATGGAACGGAATGCGATGGCCAGCGTGCCGGCCAGCGCGCCCGGCCCGAAGATGGCGATGAACAGCAGCGCCCACACCAGCGAATTCACCGACCGGCTGGACACCAGGATCAGCCGGGCCAGCTGGTTCACCAGCGCGTTCGGCGTCAGGTTGTTGGCGGCCAGCAGCCCCACCGGCACGGCCAGCACCACCGACAGGATGGTGCCCAGCGTGGCGATGTGCAGGGTTTCCAGCAGCGCGGCGTGCACGCCTTCGGGGTAGTACGCCCAGTCGATCGGCCACATGCGGCGCAGCAGGTCGGCCATCTGCTCGGGGGCGTCGTACAGGAACTCGGGGATGACCTCGACGCTGCGCAGCGCCTGCACGATGGCGGCGACCACCAGCAAATACAGCATGAAGCGCAGCAGCCGCTGCCCCGCGCTGTAGCGTTGCCAGACGCGCGGGTAGCCCGAGGGGGCCAGGGTCGTGGCGGGCGCGGTCATTCGTCGGCCTCGGCGCGTGCCAGCGGCTTGTTGCCCAGCCCGCGCGCCGCGCTGAAGCGGCGCTGCAGGATGGCGTCGAAGCCCAGGTTGTCCAGGAACACGGCCCGCACGAAGCGCGCCAGCAATTCGCCCAGCATGATGATGGCGATCAGGGTGATCAGGATGGCGGCCACGAAGTCGTAGTCGAAGCGCTGGAAGGCCGAGAACAGCGTGCCCCCGATGCCGCCGGCGCCGACGATGCCCACCATGGTGGAATTGCGCAGGTTCGAGTCGAACTGGTAGGTGGCGAAGCCGATGAAGCGGGCGAACACCTGCGGCAGCACGCCGAACAGGATGACGTTGGCGAACGACGCGCCGGTGGCGCGCACCGCCTCGACCTGCTTGAGCGAGATTTCCTCGATGGATTCGGTGAACAGCTTGCCGATGAACCCTACCGACGCCACCGCCAGCGCCAGGATGCCCGCCAGCGCGCCGAAGCCCACGGCCTTGACGAACAGGATGGCGACGATCACCGGGTGCAGCGAGCGGCACAACGCCACCAGGGCGCGGGCGGGCCACGAGGCCCAGGCCGGCATCAGGTTGCGCGCGCCCAGCAGGCCGATGGGCAGCGCCACCACGATGCCCAGCACCGAGGCCAGCACGGCGATTTCCAGGCTTTCGGCCAGGCCTTGCCACAGCGTGTCGGGCTGCTGGATGCGCGGCGGGAACATGCGGCCCAGCAGGGTGGCGGCGTGCCCCAGCCCGTTATGGAAGCGTTCCAGGCTGAAATCCAGCTGGCCGGCGGCGTACAGCGCATACGCGAATATCAGCAGGGCGCTGAGCTTGGCCTGCCACGACAGGGCGAACGGGCGGCGCCTCACTGCAGCCACGACTCGCCTCCGTAGATGGTCTTCAGGATGGCGGTATCCAGGCCGTGGCCGTCGCCGTCGTACACGACGTGCCCGCCCGACATGCCGACGATGCGGCTGGCGTAGCGGCGCGCCAGTTCGACGTCGTGGATGTTGACCAGCACCGGGATGCCGCTGGCGCTGCCTTGCGCGGCCAGCAGTTCCATGATCTCGACCGAGGTTTTCGGGTCCAGCGACGAGGTGGGCTCGTCGGCCAGCAGCAGCTGGGGGCGCTGCATCAGGGCGCGGGCGATGCCCACGCGCTGGCGCTGGCCGCCCGACAGCGCGTCGGCGCGCTGGTCGGCAAAGCCGGCCAGGCCGACCACGTCCAGCAATTGGTAGGCGCGCTCGATGTCGTTGGGCTCGAAGCGGCGCATCCAGGCCTTGAACGCGCTGCTGTAGCCCAGGCGGCCGGTCAGCAGGTTTTCCATCACGGTCAGGCGTTCGACCAGGTTGTATTCCTGGAACACCATGCCGATGCGGCGCCGGGCCTGGCGCAGCGCGGTGCCGCGGATGGCGGCCAGGTTCACTGAGCCGCTTTCGGTTCGCAGCACGATCTCACCGCGGGTGGGATCGATCAGCCGGTTGATACAGCGCAACAGCGTGCTTTTGCCGGTGCCCGACGGGCCGATGATGGCCGTCAGGCCCTGGCCCTCGACGTGCAGGTCGATGCCCTTGAGCACCGGGTTGCCAGCCCGGTATTCCTTGACCAGGCCGGCAATGCGTAAAGAAGTGGTCATGCTTACTGCTTGCCTTTGCTCTTGCTCTTGGCGGTTTCGCGGTCGTAGGCGTCGCGGTTGAAGCGCTCGCCGCCGGATTCGGCCACTTGCCGGACGATGGCCCAGTCTTTCTGGTACGTCACGGGGTAGAAGCGGTCGGCGCCGTCGAAGGCTTCCTTCATTTCGGCCGGGAAGCGGAAATCGTAGAAGCACTTCAGCATCTTGTCGCGGAACTTGGGCTCCAGGTCGTGCGCGTACGAGAACGACGAGGTCGGGAATTTCTCGCTGCGGTAGATGACGCGGAAATCGTCTTCCTTGACCTGGCCGCGTTCGGCCATGCGGTGGAACACGTCCGATGCCACGGCGGCGGCGTCGTAGTCGCCCGAGTTCACGCCCATGACGGACTGGTCGTGCTTGCCCGAGAAGATGATCTTGTAGTCCTTGTCGGGCACCAGGCCTTCCTTGGGAAACAGCGCCACGGGCGCCATGTGGCCCGAGTTCGACGACGGCGAGGTGTGCGCCAGCTTCCTGCCCTTCAGGTCGCTGAGCTTCTGGTAGGGGCTGTCTTTCTTGACGATGACGATCAGGTTGTAGCCCTGGAAGCCGTCGGCATAGCCCTTGACCGCGAACGGCACGGCGCCGGCGATGTTGACCGCGTAGGCCGTGGGGCCGGTAGAGAAGCCGCCCACGTGCAGGCGGCCCGAGCGCATGGCTTCGATTTCGGCCGCGTTGCTTTGCACCTGGTAGAACACCACGCGCTTGCCGGTGCATTCGCCCAGGTATTCGGTGAACGGCTTGAAGATATTGGCGTACACGGCCGGGTCTTCGACCGGGGTGTAGGTGAACACCAGCGTGGACGGCGTCTTCAGCTTGGCGGGATCGGTAGGCGTATCGGCGACCAGGTCTTTGTTGGCGTCGCAGTACATCTGGTCCAGGTCGCCCCGGTTGGAGCAGGTGTCGGCGGCGTTGGCCGCCTGAAGGCCAAAAGCCAGGCCGATGGCAGCGGCGGCTTGCAGCAGGCGCAGGGCTTGCATGATCGCGTCTCCTCTTGAGTGTTCGAATATGACTAGACTTAAATATTCAAACACAAAAAAACGAAACCGCCCAGCCGGGAAATCACCTGTCTTTGTTTTCGTGTTGTTTTCGTGTCGCTTTCGTTTTTTTCGATTTGTTTTCGTTTTGAGCGCGAAGGCGCGCTTATTTTCGGTAGCCCAGCTTGCGCGAAATTTCGCGGGCGCACGCCAGCAGCGGCCGGGCGATGGTGCCGTCCCAGTCGACGTCGAACAGGCCCGACGGCCCCAGGCAGGTCAGCGCCAGCGTGATGTTGCCGGTGCTGTCGAACACCGGCACCGACAGCGCGTCCACGCCCGGCAGCGGGTTGCCGATGGCGCGCGCCATGCCGTGCACGCGGATGTCGGCCAGGCGCGCCTCGATGTCGGCGTAGGCGGCCTTGGGCGGCGGCTGCTGGCCGGCGATCACCGCGGTGTCGCCTTCTTCGCGGTCGATATAGTGCTCGGCCACCTTGGGCGGCAGCCAGGCCGCGAACACCAGCCCGGTGGCGGTGTGCAGCATCGACATCACCGTGCCCTTGCGCATATTGACGTGCACCGGGTAGCTGGCCTCGGTCATGTGGATCATGGTGGGGCCGTGCGAACCCAGCACGGCGATGCCCAGGGTATGGCCGATGCTGGACTGCAGCTGGGCGATCTCGGGCATGGCCACGCGCACCGGATCCAGCCGCTGCAGGCTTACCAGCCCCATCTGCAGGGCGAACGGGCCCAGTTCGTACTGGCCGGTGATGGCGTCCTGCTGCACCAGGCCCACCCGGATGAAGCTGACCAGGTAGGGGTGTGCCTTGGCCGACGTCATGCCGGCCGCGCCGGCCAGGTCGCGCAGGGTCAGCGGCTTGCCGGCCTCGACCAGCGCGGCCAGCAGCGGAAAGCCGACCTCGACCGACTGGATGCTGCGCCGGCCGTCGGTAGGCCGGGCCGCGGGCGAGCCGGCGGCATGCGCGGGCGCGCCTTCGTGCGCCGCGGCGCGGTGTTCGCCCTTGGGGCGGCCCGGCGGGCTCATTGCCGCCGCCCCGCCGCCGCGCGCGCCTGCAGCAGGCGTTCGGCCATCTCGACGAATCCGGCGCCGCCGTGGCTGGCGGCCACGTAGGCCGGGCGGCGGTTCAGGCGGTGCAGCAGCGCCTGGATGTTGGCCACCCCCACGGACACGGGAAAGAACGCGAACATCGGCTCGTCGTTGGGCGAATCGCCGATAAACAGGCAGTGCGGCAGCGCCTGGTCGATATCCAGGTCGAGCTCCTGCTCGAACAGCGTGCGGGTCATGGTCAGCTTGTCGTAGTCGCCGAACCAGCCGTTGACGTGGATGGAACTGACCTTGGCTTGCGCGCCGGCTTCCTGGAAGATCTCGACGATGCGGCTGACCGCCGCGTCCGGCAGGGCCGGCACGTCTTCGCAGAAATCGATGGCCAGGTCGGCCACCCGGTAATCCTGGTCGCCGGCCACGGCCGCGCCGGGCACTTCGCGCAACACTCGGTCGCGGATGGCGTCCAGCCGGGCGCGGCTCAGGGCGCGGGCGCGCGCGTCGGCCCAGTAATGGGCCTTCATGCGGCGGGCGGCCCGGTCGTAGGCGTAATAGAAGGCGCCGTTTTCCCCGACCACGGCGCGCACCGGCCACATGCGGGCGATATGGTCGCACCAGCCGGCCGGGCGGCCGGTGATCGGCACCACCTGGATGCCGGCCGCGTCCAGCCGCTCCAGGGCGGCATAGGCGTCGGCGGGCAGGCGGCCTTCGGTGGTCAGGGTGTCGTCGATATCGGTGAGCACAATGCGCACCGCAGCGGCGACGGAATCGGGCATGGCCGCAAGCGCTTGCATGGGGGTCCTTGTGTGGTTCTGGCGGATTCTCCTGGGGCGAGTTTACCGTTACCGGCCGCCGCCGCCCGTATTCGGCGCGGCTTGCGCCAAGGGACGGTAAAATCGGGGTTTTCCCGCCTGCCTGCCCGCCCGCTGCCATGTCTGCCCCGCTTGCATCTGTTCCGTCCGGGTCCGCCCCGGAATCCTTCGGCATCGCGTCGGTCGCCGAGATCATCGCCGAGCTGCGCGCCGGCCGCATCGTCATCCTGGTCGACGAAGAAGACCGCGAAAACGAAGGCGACCTGGTCATGGCCGCCGAGTTCGTCACGCCCGACGCCATCAATTTCATGGTCACCCATGGCCGCGGCCTGGTCTGCCTGACGCTGACCGAAGAACGCTGCCGCCAGCTCGAACTGCCGCTGATGGCCAGCCGCAATGGCACGCGCTACGGCACCAACTTCACTCAGTCCATCGAGGCCGCCGTCGGCGTCGAGACCGGCATTTCGGCGGCCGACCGCGCCCGCACCATCCAGGTGGCGGTGGCGCGCGACGCCAAGCCCAGCGACCTGGTCCAGCCCGGCCACATCTTCCCGGTGCGCGCCGTGCCCGGGGGCGTGCTGGTGCGCGCCGGCCACACCGAAGCCGGCTGCGACCTCACCGCCATGGCCGGCCTGACGCCGGCGGCCGTCATCTGCGAAATCCTCAATCCCGACGGCACCATGGCGCGGCTGCCCGACCTGGTCGCGTTCGCCCGCCAGCACAACCTGAAAATCGGCACCATCGCCGACCTGATCCAATACCGCAGCGAGCACGAGTCCGTCGTCAAGCGCGTCGGCGAACGCGCCATGCAGACCGCCTGGGGCCCGTTCCGCACCGTGGCCTACCAGGACACGGCCAGCGGTTCGGCCCACCTGGCCCTGGTGCACGGCGACATCGATCCGCAGCGCGAAACCCTGGTGCGCGTACACGAACCGGCCTCCATCCTGGATGCCCTCGACACCGGCGCCACCGCGCACAGCTGGGGCGTGGGCCGTGCGCTGCAAGCCATTGCCCAGTCGCCGGCGGGCGTGGTCGTGCTGATGAACTGCCAGTCTTCCACCGAGCACCTGTTCGGGCAGATCGCCGGCTGGGCCGACACCGACCCGCAGCAGCCCGGCCGCGACGGCGACCGCTACGGCCTGCGCACCTACGGCATCGGCGCCCAGATCCTGCGCGACCTGAACGTCGGCCAGATGCGCCTGCTGGCCCGCCCGCGCAAAATGCCCAGCATGGCCGGCTTCTCGCTCACCATTACGGGTTACGATTGCGACCCTTCCACCCCCGCCACCCCCACCAAGGCCGACACATGAATCCTTACATCCTCACCCCCGACCTGAACGGCGAGGGGCTGCACATCGGCATCGTGCGCGCCCGCTTCAACGAAGAAATCGGCCAGGCCGAGCTCGATGCCTGCCTGCAGCAACTGGGCGAGCTGGGCGTGGACGAGCGCGACATCATGGTCGTGACCGTGCCGGGCGCGCTCGAGCTGGGCGTGGCGCTGTCGCACATGGCCGAGACATTCGAATTCGACGCCCTGATCGCGCTGGGCGCGGTCATCCGCGGCGAAACCTACCATTTTGAGGTCGTCAGCAACGAAATGGCCCGGGCCATTTCCCGCATCTCGCTGGAAACCGGCATCCCGGTGGCCAACGGCGTCCTGACCGTCGACACCGACGAACAGGCGCAGGCCCGCGCCGCGGGCAAGGGCAGCGACTGCGCCCAGGTGGCCGTCGAGATGGCCAACCTGGTGGCGGCGCTCGAGCCCGAAGAAGAAGACGACGAAGACGAAGAGGACGAAGATTTTGACGACGAAGAAACCGACCGGCGCTGATAGCGCCGCGCAGGCGCGCGCCAGCGCCCGCAGCGCGCGCCGCCGGGCCCGCGAATTCGCCCTGCAGGGCGTCTACGCCTGGCTGCTGCGCGGCGGCGAGGGCACGCAGGACGCCGGCGAGATCGACGCCCACCTGCGCGACGCCGACGACTTCTCCGAGGCCGACGCGCAGTGGTTCAAGACGCTGCTGCATGGCGTGCTGCGCGAGGCCCCCGGCCTGCGCGAGCGCTTCACGCCCTACATCGACCGGCCCCTGAACGAGCTGTCGCCGGTCGAGCACGGCATCCTGCTGATCGGCAGCTACGAACTGGTGCACCACCAGGAAGTACCCTACAAGGTCGCCATCAACGAAGCGGTCGAGCTGGCCAAGTCGTTCGGCGGCACCGACGGCTTCAAGTTCGTCAACGGCGTGCTCGACAAGTTGGCGGCCGACGTGCGTTCGGCCGAAGTGCAGGCGGCGGCTTTGCAGCGCCGCTAGCGCCCCGTTCGGGGCAGCAAGCCGAAGGCGCGGCGTGGGTCGGGCCCGGAGACCATCGTGGCGTCTGAATTCGACCTGATCGCGCGTTACTTTACCCGGCCCGCGCCGGCCGGCATGCTGGGGGTGGGCGACGACTGCGCCCTGTTCCCAGTGCCGCCCGGCATGCAGGTCGCCACCAGCACCGACCTGCTCATCCAGGGCCGGCATTTCTTTCCCGATGTCGACCCGCAATCGCTGGGCCACAAGTCGCTGGCTGTCAACCTGTCGGACCTGGCCGCCATGGGCGCCCGGCCGATCGGCTGCGTGCTGGGGCTGGCGCTGCCGCAGGCCAGCGAGCCCTGGCTGGCGGCCTTTGCCCGCGGCTTCCACGCGCTGGCCGATGCGCATGGCTGCCCGCTGATGGGCGGCGACACCACCCGCAGCCCGCACGACCTGGCCATCAGCGTGACGGTCTTCGGCGCGGTGGCGCCCGCCAGCGCCTTGCGCCGCGATGCCGCCCGGGCGGGCGACCAGGTCTGGGTGTCGGGCGCCCTGGGCGCGGCCGACCTGGCCTACCGGCTGCTCGACGGCCAGTTGCCCCCCGACCCGGCCCGGCTGGCGGCTGCCCGCCGCGCGCTCGAATGGCCCGAACCCCGCGTGGCCCTGGGCCAGGCGTTGGGCGGCCTGGCGCATGCGGCCATCGACATTTCCGACGGCCTGCTGCAGGACCTGGGCCACGTGCTGGCGGCCAGCGGCGTGGGCGCCCAGCTGCAGTACGCAGCCATGCCCATCGCGCCTTGCCTGCAGGGCCTGCCAGCGCCGGTCGTGGCGCAGGCTGTGCTGGGCGGCGGCGATGCCTACGAACTCTGCTTCACCGCGGCGCCGGCCGACCGCGACCGCATCCTGAACGCCGCGGCCCGCGCCGGCGTGCCGGTCGCCGCCATCGGCCACATCGACCCGCGCCCCGGCATCGTGGTCGCCGATGCCGATGGCCGGCCCATGGCCGGGCTGCCGCGCGGCTTCGACCATTTCCCCGCTTCCTGATCCATGCCCGCCTCCTTTCCCGATTCCTCTTCCCCTTCCATGCGCAGCCGCGCGCGCGTCGCCTATCCGGCACTGCGCTGGGTGGCGCGCGACCCCGGCCGGCTGATCGCGTTCGGCCTGGGCAGCGGGTTGCTGCGCCCGGCCTCGGGCACCTGGGGCACCTTGCTGGCCTGGCTGATCTGGGCCGTCGCCGCGCCGGCCGCGTCCGACCTGGCGCTGGCGGTCTTCCTGGCGGTGGCGTTCGCGTACGGCTGCTGGGCGTGCCACCGCGTCGCCCGCGAATTGCAGGTCGACGACCACGTCGGTATCGTGTGGGACGAGATGGTCGCCTTCTGGCTGGTGCTGTGGCTGACGCCCGACACTTTCTACGCGCAGTTGCTGGCGTTCGGGCTGTTCCGCCTGTTCGACATTGCCAAGCCGCCGCCCATCAAATACTTTGACGCCAAGGTCAAAGGCGGTTTCGGCGTGATGTGGGACGACATCGTCGCGGCGGCATATGCCTTGCTGGCCATGGCCATCGTCGTGCGTCTGGGAGCCTTCACATGAATGTGCAGCACAAGCCCGTGCCGGGGTTGGCGCCGGCGTCGCTTTCGCAGGCCCAGGCCCTGGGGCTGGCCGAACGCCTGGGGGCGGCGCTGCTGCGCCGCGGCTGGGTCATGGGCACGGCCGAATCCTGCACGGGCGGCCTGCTGGCCGGGGCGGTCACCGCGGTGGCGGGCTCCAGCGAATGGTTCGAGCGCGGCTTCGTCACCTACAGCAATGCCGCCAAGATCGCCGAGCTGGGCGTGTCGGGCGACACCCTCGACCGCTTCGGCGCCGTCAGCGAGCAAGTGGCGCTGGAAATGGCCAATGGGGTGCTGCTGGCCAGCCCCGACATGCACATCGCCGCGTCCACCACCGGCATCGCCGGGCCGGGCGGCGCCACGCCGGGCAAGCCGGTAGGCATGGTGTGCTTCGGCTTTGCCTTGCGGGGGGCCGAAGGCATCACCTCGCGCGCCGCCACG
>Ga0182736_1000617_pt1 | contig 49085 bp, 45 predicted proteins | sample eDN5th30CKraftBY_FD_128882 | JGI IMG/M metagenome (GOLD analysis project Ga0182736, IMG submission 128882) | Enriched backyard soil microbial communities from Emeryville, California, USA - eDNA 5th pass 30_C Kraft BY (version 2) (version 2) | ecosystem: Environmental > Terrestrial > Soil >... | reverse complement strand
TGGCCGCACCAGCGCATCGAGCGCGGCGCTCGCCGGCCCCGCCGCCTCGACCAGCGCGGCATCGGGTTCGGCCAGTTCGGTCTCCAGCCCGTAGCCGGCGTCCTCCGCCTTGGCCGCGCGCGCATAGACCAGACCGCGCACCGCGCCGAGCAGCGTCTCGATCGGCCCGAACGGCGCGCCCTCCGCCAGCCGCGCCAGCCAGCCGTCCGACGGTAGCGCCCGTGCTGCCTCGACCGCGTCGTGGATCGCGCGCGCGCCCTCCTCGTCATAGCTGGCGACATCGCTCAGCCGCGCCGCCAGCCCGCGCCGCCGCCCGCGCGACGTTCCCTCCGGTCCGGTCACCCAGCGGCGGATCTCGATCGATTCCGCACCGGTCAGCGCGGCGGCGAACATCGAATCGGCGGCGTCGAACAGGTGATGCCCCTCATCGAACACATAGCGCGTCGGGCGGCTCGCCATTTCCCGCCCGCGGGCCGCGTTGACCATCACCAGCGCGTGGTTGGCGATGACGATATCGGCCTCCGCGCTGGCGCGCGCGGCGCGTTCGATGAAGCATTTCCGATAGTGCGGGCAGCCGGCATAGATGCACTCGCCCCGCCGGTCGGTCAGCGCGGTCGATCCGTTGCGGCGGAACAGCGTCGGCAGCCAGCCGGGCAGGTCGCCGCCGATCATGTCGCCATCGGCGCTGTACGCCGCCCAGCGCGCGACCAGTTGCGCCAGGATCGCCGCGCGCCCCGCGAACCCGCCCTGCAGCGCATCCTCCAGATTGAGCAGGCACAGGTAGTTCTCGCGCCCCTTGCGGGTGACGACGCGAGCGTTGCGGATGCGCGCGTCGGGATAGAGCCGCGCCGTTTCGTGCGCGAGCTGGCGTTGCAGCGCCTTGGTAAAGGTCGATACCCACACCGCGCCGCCCGCCTGTTCCGCCCACAGCGACGCCGGGGCGAGATAGCCCAGCGTCTTGCCGATCCCGGTTCCCGCCTCCGCCAGCACCAGATTGGGCGAGTCGCGCATCATGCGCGGGGCAAAGGCGCGCGTGGCGGCACCGGCATAGGCGCGCTGGCCGTCCCGGCGTTCGGCCCCCGCTCCGGTCAGCATCGTCAGCCGCGCGGCGACGTCCGCATCGTCGATCGTCACCGTGCGCGGCGCCGGCCGCGCCGCCGCTTCGTTCCATTCGGGCAGGCGAGAGAACAGCCAGCGCTCCGCCCGCTCGGGCCGCGTCAGCCGGGCGCCGACCGGCGGCGCCCATGGCCAGCGCAGCCGCGCCAGGCTCTGCGCGGCGTTCCATGCCCCCTCGCGTTCGGGCCAGTCGGTGGCGAGCAGGTCAAGCAGCGCCTCTGCCGCGCGGATCAGGAACGGCGCGACGGCGGCGTCGTCGGCGGGCGGATCGATGGCAAGCGCCTGCGCCAGCCCCTTGGGCGTCGGCACCGCGAACACCGCGGGGCGGACGAAGGCGAACAGTTCGAGCAGGTCGAGCCCCGACAGTTCCGGGTGGCCGAGCCGCTGCCCGACCAAAGGCGCGCCAAGCAGAATCGTGGGGGTGTCGGCGGCGACGCGGATCGCCTCGCCGCGCCCGATCGCGCGCGGGCCGTCGCCGTCGGCGATCCAGATGCCGCCGTGGCTGGCGTGAAGGGCGGGGTAGGGAAGGGCCACGGCGCCTTGTCGCGGAGTGGGAACAGAATGGCAACGATGGATTGCGCCCTTGCGGTCAGCCGCCGGCGCCGCGCCGTTCCCACAATCGGGCGAACACGTGGCGATAGTGCCACGCCAGCACCGCCCACCACAGCGGCCAGATGCTCCCCCACAGATAGCTGCCGGTCAGGAACCAGTGGAAACCGGCGATGACGAAGATCGGCGGCGCCAGCAGCAACAGCCCGACCGGTGCCGATCGGTCGAGCAGCATCGCCGCGCCGCCGGCCAGCAGCACCGCGATCAGCGCCGGGTTCATGAACCGGGTCGCGGTCAGCGCCTCGGTGAAATGGGCGGCGGCAGCGACGGTTTCGGGCGGGTGATTGCCGCCGAATTCGATCATGATCATGATCGGCGCATAGAGGAAGAATAGCCCGAACAGGACGCGCGCACTTCCCCAGGCCAGGCGTTGCAATCGCATGGCCCGGATGCTGGCGCAGGAGCCGGCGTCGTGCAACTCGCGATCGTCCCGGCTGGCGCGATGGCACCAGATCGGCGATCGTGCGTTGGTGGAGCGCGCATTTCGCGCCGACAGGAGATTTCATCCAATGACCGACGCGTCCGCACCGGAGACTTCGAACGGGAAGACCGCACTCGCCGACGACATCCGCGAGCATTTCTCCGGCGACGCGCCGCTCACCGAAAAGGCGAAGAGCTTTGCCAAGGCACGGCCATGGACGAGTGCCGCGCTGGTCGGGCTGGTCGGTGCCACGCTGCTGAGCACGTTTAAGGGCCGTCGCTGATCGATCGCGATGCGGCGAAGCTGGCGCATGGCGCCACGCTTCGCTAGACGCGCGCGATCATGACCGTCACTCCCGAACTGCGCGCCGCCGCGCTCGACTCCAAGGCCTGGCCCTATGAAGAGGCGCGCAAGCTGCTCAAGCGCTGGCCCGGCGGCAAGCCGGTAAAGGATGGGCAGTCCGACGCGATCGTGTTCGAGACCGGCTACGGCCCGTCGGGACTTCCGCACATCGGCACGTTCAACGAGGTGCTGCGCACGACGATGGTGCGCAACGCCTTTCACGCGCTGTCCGACACGCCGACCCGGCTGATCGCGTTCAGCGACGACATGGACGGGCTGCGCAAGGTGCCCGACAATGTGCCGAACAAGGCGATGCTGGCCGAGCACATTGGCAAGCCGCTGACGCGCATCCCCGATCCGTTCGGCAAGTACGAGAGCTTCGCGCACCACAACAACGCGACGCTGCGCGAATTCCTCGACCGGTTCGGGTTCGATTACGAGTTCGCGTCGTCGACCGACTATTACACCTCGGGTCGGTTCGATGATGCGCTGAAGGGCGTGCTGCGCCACTTCGCCGCGATCCAGGACGTGATGCTGCCGACGCTGCGCGCCGAGCGCGCCGCCACCTATTCGCCGGTGCTGCCGATCAGTCCGACGACGGGGATCGTGTTGCAGGTGCCGATCGAGGTGATCGATGCCGACGCCGGCACGATCGCGTTCGAGGATGACGGGCATCGGATCGTCCAGTCCGCGCTGGGCGGCCTCGCGAAGCTGCAATGGAAGGTCGACTGGGCGATGCGCTGGGTCGCGCTGGGCGTCGATTACGAGATGGCGGGCAAGGATCTGATCGATTCGGTCACCCAGTCGTCAAAGATCGCGCGCGTGCTCGGCGGTCGCCCGCCCGAGGGCTTCAACTACGAGATGTTCCTCGACGAGAAGGGCGAGAAGATCTCCAAGTCCAAGGGCAACGGCCTGTCGATCGAACAATGGCTGACCTATGGCCCCGACGAGAGCCTCGCCTTTTTCGCCTATCGCGAGCCGAAGAAGGCGAAGTCGCTGCATTTCGGCGTGATCCCGCGCGCGGTCGACGAATATTGGCAGTTCCGCGGCAATTACCCGAACCAGACGATCAAGGAACGGCTGGGCAACCCCGTCCACCACATCCACGACGGCAGGCTGCCCGACGGGACGCTGCCGGTGACGTTCGGCCTGCTGCTCAACCTGGTCGGGGTAATGGGTGAGGCGACCAAGGATCAGGTGTGGGGCTATCTGCGCAACTATGTGCCCGACGCGACGCCGGAGAGCCAGCCGGAGCTGGACCGACTGATCGATTATGCGCTGGCCTACGCCCGCGATTTCGTCGCCCCGACGCTGGTGCGCCGAGCGCCGGCCGGCGTCGAGGTGGCGGCGCTGGAGCGGCTCGACGCCGACCTGGCGGCGCTGCCCGAGGATGCCAGCGCCGAGGACATCCAGAACATCGTCTACGAGATCGGCAAGACCGGCGATTTCGCCGAGCTGCGCGACTGGTTCAAGGCGCTGTACGAAACGCTGCTGGGGTCGTCGCAGGGGCCGCGCATGGGCAGCTTCATCAAGCTGTACGGCATCGCCAACAGCCGCAAGTTGATTGCGGACGCCCTGGCCCGGCCCCAATGACCGTTCGTGCTGAGCCTGTCGAAGCACCGTCCTTCTTTCTGCCGGTGCGAAGGAAAAGAACGGTGCTTCGACAGGCTCAGCACGAACGAGGGTTATAGTGCGTCGTTCGCTTAATCGCGCCGGTTCGGCGACACGAGAATTCTTCGCGACGGAGGCGGCGGGCGGCATCCTGCTGATGGCGGCGGCGGCGGTAGCGCTGATCGTCGCCAATTCCCCGCTGGCCAGCGCCTATTTCGCCGCCCTGCATTTCCAGACCGGGCCGGTGCTTGCGCCGAAGATCGGCCCGATGAGCGTCCATCTGTGGATCAACGACGCGCTGATGGCGCTGTTCTTCCTGCTGGTCGGGCTGGAGATCAAGCGTGAGGTCGCGGGCGGCGCGCTGGCGACCCCGGCGCAGCGCCGATTGCCGATGATCGCGGCGGCGGCGGGAATGCTGGCGCCGATGGCGGTCTATTTCGCCGTCGCCGGCGGCCACCCCGCGCTGCATCGCGGCTGGGCGATCCCCGCCGCGACCGACATCGCCTTCGCCATCGGCGTGCTCGCGCTGCTCGGGCGCCGCGTGCCGGCGTCGATCAAGCTGTTGCTGACCGCCATCGCGATCGTCGACGATATCGGCGCGGTGGCGATCATCGCGGTCGGCTATACCGACTCGCTCGATATCGACGCGCTGACCCGCGCCGGGTTCGTGCTGATCGCGATGGTGGCGATGAACCGCGTCGGCGTCCGGCAGCTGTGGCCCTATCTGATCGCGTTCGTCCTGCTGTGGCTGGAGGTGCTGGCATCGGGCGTCCACGCCACGGTGGCCGGTGTGCTGGCGGCGTTGACCATCCCGGCCGGCGCCGCGAGCGACGGAGCCAGATCCCCCCTGCTTCGGCTCGAGCACGGCCTTCATCCGTGGGTGGCGTTCGGCATCGTGCCGCTGTTCGGTTTCGCCAACGCCGGGGTGTCGCTGGCGGGGGTGTCGCTCGCGACGCTGGGCGACCCGCTGGTGCTGGCGATCCTGCTCGGGCTGTTCGTCGGCAAGCAGGCCGGCATCTTCGGCGCGATCGCGCTGGCGGTGAAGCTGCGGATCGCCGAGCGACCGGGCGGCGGTTGGTGGCAGATCTATGGCATGGCGCTGATCGCCGGCATCGGCTTCACCATGAGCCTGTTCATCGGCGGCCTCGCCTTCGCCGATCCGGGCGTGCAGGATCAGGTCAAGATCGGCGTGCTCGCCGGATCGCTGCTGTCGGCGCTGGCCGGCGCGGCGGTGCTGCGGCTCGCGCCGCGCGGCGCACCCGTCACTCCCGCGCGGTAGCATCCACCGGGGGCTGGCCTGCCATCCCCTTCGCCACCGCCTCGACCCGCTCCATCACCCGCAGGATGTTGCCCTGCGCCAGCTTCGCCAGGTCGGCGTCGCTCCAGCCGCGGCGGATCAGTTCGGCGAACACCAGCGGATAGCCATCGACGCCCTTCAGCCCCTCCGGCCCGGTACCGCCGATGCCGTCGAGGTCGGCGCCGATGCCGACGTGATCCTTGCCCGCCACCCGCGCGATATGGTCGATATGGTCGGCGACGGTCGCGGCGGTGACACGCGGTTCGGGGTGATCCTTGTCCCAGGCGGCGAGCACGACCGGGGCCTTGTCGCCATAGCCGTCCGAGGGCACCCCCACCGATCGGGCGAACGCGCCCCGTTCCCGGTCCCAGGCGTTCCATTGGGGGGAGAGGAACGCGGGATAGAAATTGACCATCACCACGCCGCCATTGGCCGCGATCGCCGCGAGCAGGGCGTCGGAGATGTTGCGGGGGCGATCATCGAGCGCCAGCGCCGAGGAATGCGACGCCATCACCGGCGCCTTGCTCGCCCGGATCGCCGCCGCCATCGTGCTGTCGGCGACGTGGCTGACGTCGACGATCATGCCAAGCCGGTTCATCTCCGCCACCACTTGAAGCCCGAAATCGTTCAGCCCGTTTGCGCGCGGCGCGTCGGTCGAGCTGTCGGCCCACTCGAGGCTCTTCGAGTGGGTCAGCGTCATGTAACCGACGCCCAGCGCCTTGTACTGGCGCAGGATCGACAGCCTGCCGTCGATCTGGTGCCCGCCCTCGACTCCCAGCAGCGAGGCGATCCGCCCCGCCTTCTGGATGCGGCGGATGTCGGCGGCGGTGGTCGCCATCTCGAACGCGCCCGGATTGGCGGCGACGAAGCGGCGGACGATGTCGATCTCCTCCAGCGTCATCTCGACCGCGCGTGGGCCGGTCACCTCGGCGGGGATGTAGACCGACCAGAATTGCCCGCCGACATGGCCCTTGCGCAGCCTGGGGATATCGGTCTGGAGTGGCAGGGGCAGCGTCGAGGTATCCCTGGTCAGATCGACCGATTCGACCTTCGCCGCGAATTTCTCCCGGATTTCCCACGGCAGGTCATTGTGGCCGTCGATGATCGGCGCGGCGGCGAGCACCCGGTCGGCCCGTGCCAGCGCGGCGGGATCGGCGATGGGGGGTGCGGCGGGGGCGGCGGCCTGGCCGAGCAGCAGCGAGATCAACGCGATATTCATGGCAAATTCCCCTCCTGCGCGACTGGAGCATGTTCGCATCCGCTAGGAAAGGCGTTTGTTAGCTGGGAACCGTTTCCGCAACGGGGGCGTTTGTGCCCCGCTTGGACGAGAGAACGAGCGAGTTTGGCGGATCGAAGGCTGCTGCCGACGGTCCGCTCCCGGAAGCCCTGCCGCGTGAGTGGCGGGGCTTCCCAGTATTGCGGGCGCCGCGTCACCCGCGCGCGATCGCGGCCCGCACGAACGCCACCCGCTCTGCGACGCTCACGCGCGGCAGTTCGACCAGCGTATAGCCATAGTCGCGGTAGGTCGCGATCATCACCGCGTGTGTCCCCTGGGCCAGCGCGGGCGATTGCCTGCGTTCGGGATCGTGCGCGTAGATCTCCGCCCAGAACGGCGCGATGAAGGCGCGGGGGTTGTAGCGCACTTCGCGCGCGGCGGCGTCGATGTGCGGCGGGACGGGCAGGCGCGAGACCCGCAGGAAACCGACCACGTCGGGCACCCCCCGATCCATCACCGTCACCGCCCCGGTCGCCAGCGCGGTGGCATGCGCCGCGATATCCCGCCCGATCATCTCCTCGGCAAAGGCGAGCTCGTCGCCCCACGGCAGCGCATTGCCGCCCCTGGCGAGCTGTTCCTTGATGACGGCGCGCCCGACTTCCGGGCTGGTGGCGATGCCGGCGGCGGCGAGCGCGTCGATCAGCGTCGACTTGCCCGATCCGGGGCCGCCGGTGATGATGTGGAGGCGGTCAGTCTGGGTCACAGGTCACGCCCCTTCAGCTTCGGCGGCAGTCGCGTCGCCAAACGGTCGACTTGAAGCGCTTGGCGGGGCGCCCGCGCGCGGCCGTGCAATTCCAGCGAAGAGTGTTTCCGGAGCGTGTTTCCAAGGTTCGACAACAGAAAGGGCGGCACCCCCGAAGAGCGCCGCCCGTCCTTATCCAGCGTCAGGCGCGTCGGCGCCATCGCGTCACAGCTTTTCGGTGAGTTCCGGGACGATTTTGAAGAGGTCGCCGACGAGGCCGATGTCGGCGACCTGGAAGATGGGGGCGTCCTCGTCCTTGTTGATGGCGATGATGGTCTTGGAGTCTTTCATGCCGGCAAGGTGCTGGATCGCGCCGGAGATGCCGACCGCGATGTACACTTCGGGGGCGACGATCTTGCCGGTCTGGCCGACCTGATAGTCGTTGGGCACATAGCCCGCATCGACCGCCGCGCGCGATGCGCCGACGCCCGCGCCCAGCTTGTCCGCCAGCGGCTCGATGATCGAATGGAAGTTCTCGCTGTTCTGCAGCGCGCGACCACCCGACACGATGATCTTCGCGCTGGTCAGCTCGGGGCGCTCGGACTTGGCGATCTCGCTGCCGACATAGGTCGACACGCCCGCGTCGCCGGTGGTCGCGACCGCTTCGATCGTGCCCGATCCGCCGGTCGCCGCCGCCTTGTCGAACGCGGTGCCGCGCACGGTGATGACCTTCTTCGCGTCCTTGGTCTGGACGGTGGCGATCGCGTTGCCGGCGTAGATCGGGCGGGTGAAGCTGTCCTCACCCTCGACCGACAGGATGTCGCTGATCTGCATCACGTCGAGCAGTGCTGCGACGCGCGGCGCGATGTTCTTGCCGTTGCTGGTCGCCGGGAACAGCACCGCGTCATGGCTGTCCATCAGCTTCGCCACCAGCGGCGCGACATTCTCGGCCAGCGCATGGGCATAGGCGGCGTCGTCGGCGACATGGACCTTGCCCACGCCCGCGATCTTCGCGGCCTCGTCGGCGACGCCGCCGACGCCCTGCCCCGCGACGAGCAGGTGGACCTCGCCCAGCTTCGCCGCGGCCGTGACCACGGCCAGCGTGGCGTCCTTGACGGCGCTGCCGTCGTGTTCGACCCAAACCAGAGTCTTCATATTCCCGTCCTTCTCAATCCGTTCGGGCTGAGCCTGTCGAAGCCCCGCCCTTTCTTCATCCGTTGAAAGTGCGGCCCTTCGACAAGCTCACGGCGAACGGAGGTTGGATTATTACGCGACGCCCAGCGCCTTGAGCTTTGCCACCAGCTCATCGACATCGGCGACCTTGACGCCGGCGGTGCGCTTCGGCGGCTCGACCACCTTGAGCGTGGTCAGGCGCGGGCTGACGTCGACGCCGTAATCGGCGGCGGTCTTCTGCGCCAGCGGCTTCGACTTGGCCTTCATGATGTTGGGCAGCGAGGCATAGCGCGGCTCGTTGAGGCGCAGGTCGGTGGTGACGATCGCCGGCAGCGTGAGCTTCTCGGTCTCCGATCCGCCGTCGACCTCGCGCGTCACGGTGACCGAGTCGGCGGCCAGCTCGACCTTGGACGCGAACGTCGCCTGGCCCCAGCCGGTCAGCGCGCCCAGCATCTGGCCGGTCTGGTTGTTGTCGTCGTCGATCGCCTGCTTGCCCAGGATGACCAGGCCCGGCTGCTCCTCGTCGGCGATCGCCTTGAGCAGCTTGGCCACGCCCAGCGGCTCGACCTTCTCGTCCGAGACGACATGGATCGCGCGGTCGGCACCCATCGCCAGCGCGGTGCGCAGCGTTTCCTGCGCCTTCGCTTCGCCGACCGACACCACCACGATCTCGGTGACCACGCCCTTTTCCTTCAGGCGGATCGCTTCCTCGACCGCGATCTCGTCGAACGGGTTCATGCTCATCTTGACGTTGGCCAGATCGACCCCCGTCCCGTCCGCCTTCACGCGGGGCTTCACATTGTAGTCAAGCACCCGCTTGACCGGCACCAAGACCTTCATTGGCTTCTCTCCGTAGCTTCGGAACCGTCCCTGGGGAGGGTGGTTCAGGCGGCCTGCTTCACCTCGGCGACGATCTTGCGCGCGGCGTCGCCCAGGTCGTTCGCGGGAACGATGGCGAGGCCGGAACCGGCGAGGATGGCCTTGCCTTCCTCAACGTTGGTCCCCTCGAGGCGAACCACCAGCGGCACGCTCAGGTTCACCTCCTTGGCGGCGGCGACGATGCCCGCGGCGATGATGTCGCACTTCATGATCCCGCCAAAGATGTTGACCAGGATGCCCTTCACGGCGGGATCGCTCAGGATGATCTTGAACGCCGCCGTCACCTTCTCCTTGCTCGCGCCGCCGCCGACGTCGAGGAAGTTGGCCGGGAACATGCCGTTGAGCTTGATGATGTCCATCGTCGCCATCGCCAGCCCGGCGCCGTTGACCATGCAGCCGATGTCGCCGTCGAGCTTGATATAGGCCAGGTCGTACTTGGAGGCCTCCAGCTCGGCCGGATCCTCCTCGGTCTCGTCGCGCAGCTCGATCAGGTCCTTGTGGCGGAACAGCGCGTTGCCGTCGAAGCCGACCTTGGCATCGAGCACCAGCAGCTTGTTGTCGTCGGTGACGGCAAGCGGGTTGATCTCGATCTGGCTGGCGTCGGTGCCGAGGAAGGCGTCATACACCTTCGAGGCGAGGCTCTGCGCCTGCTTGGCGAGATCGCCGGTCAGCCCCAGCGCGTTGGCGACGGCGCGGCCGTGATGCGGCATGAAGCCGGTCGCGGGATCGACGTCGAAGGTGTGGATCTTCTCCGGCGTATCGTGCGCGACGGTTTCGATATCCATCCCGCCCTCGGTCGAGACGACAAAGGCGACACGGCCGTTGGCGCGGTCGACCAGCAGCGCCAGGTAGAATTCCTTGGCGATATCGACGCCGTCGGTGACGTACAGACGGTTGACCTGCTTGCCATACTCGCCGGTCTGGATCGTCACCAGCGTGTTGCCGAGCATGTCTGTCGCCGCCGCGCGGACCTCATCGTCGGTGCGGGCGAGGCGGACGCCGCCCTTGGCGTCGGGGCCGAGTTCCTTGAACTTGCCCTTGCCGCGCCCGCCGGCGTGGATCTGCGCCTTCACCACATAGAGCGGTCCCGGCAGCTTCTTTGACGCTTCGACCGCCTCGTCGACGCTCAGCGCGGCAAAGCCGGCGGGGACGGGGACTCCGAATTTCGCGAGCAGTTCCTTGGCCTGGTATTCGTGGATGTTCACGGGCGCCTCGTTTCGAGATCTGGGAAGGATTTGCGAGTGCCTAAAGCACAGCGTGGCGGGTGAATCCACCCTGCCTATGTCGCGCTGCGGTAAAGACGGGCTATATAGGAGCGCGATGCACCTGATTGCCGGCCTGTCGCTGTTTATCGCCACCGTGATCGGCATGGAGGGTTTCGCCTATGTCATGCACCGCTGGGTTATGCACGGGCCTGGCTGGGTATTGCACGCCAGCCACCACCGGCCGCGCACCGGCATGTTCGAGTGGAACGACCTCTACGCGGTGATCTTCGCGATCCCGTCGATCGTGCTGCTGGCGGGAGGCGTACGGTGGGGTTGGTGGCCGGGCTGGACGTGGATCGGAGCGGGCATCGCCGCCTATGGCGCGATCTATTTCGGATTTCACGACGTCATCGTCCACCGCCGCCTGCCGCTGCGCTGGCTGCCGCGCGGGCGCTATCTGAAGCGGATCGTCCAGGCGCACCGGCTGCACCACGCGGTCGAGACCCGCCGGGGGGCGGTGAGCTTCGGCTTCCTGTGGGCGCCGCGACCCGACGTGCTGAAGGCGGCGCTGCGGCGCGGGCGCGGGACGGGATTGCGCCGGCCGCGCTAGTTTGAACACCTAAGTGGCTGATTCGCGGTTTATTAAGCCTGATCTGCGACTATGTGGCGTGGTGACCATGCTCCCCGAGGCACGCACGCGCCGCGCCGCGCCGCAGGAAGTGCGCGCGACGTTACGTAAGCCGGTGCGGTTCAAGGCGCGGCTGCGCGAGGGCGCGGCCGTGCGTTTCGACATTCTGGTGCACGACCTGTCGATCACCGGCCTTCGCGGCGAGACCGCGCTCCACCTGCGCGTCGGCGCCACGGTGTGGGTCACGCTGCCGGGGCTGAGCGGGCTGGAGACGGTGGTGGTGTGGCGGCGCGGCGACCAGTTCGGCGCGCGATTCGTCCAGCCGCTGCACCCGGCGGTGTTCGAGCATATCGTCGAGGCGGGGCGTTAGGCCACCCGGCGCCCAAATGTTTTCCTCAGTCGAACAGGCTCGACACCGAGGATTCGTCCGCGATGCGCTTGATCGCCTCGGCCAGCAGCGGGGCGATGGTGAGGTGGCGGACCTTGTCCGCGCTGGCGATCACGTCATGGTTGCCGATCGAATCGGTGATGACCAGTTCCTCCAGCGCCGATCCCTGGACGCGGGCCACCGCGCCGCCCGACAGCACGCCGTGGGTGACATAGGCGACCACGCCTTCCGCCCCGGCCGTCTTCAGCGCGGCGGCGGCGTTGCACAGCGTTCCAGCCGAATCGACGATGTCGTCGATCAGGATGCAGAAACGCCCCTCGACGTCGCCGATGATGTTCATCACTTCCGATTCGCCGGCGCGCTCACGCCGCTTGTCGACGATCGCCAGCGGGGCGTTGTCGAGTCGCTTCGACAGCGCGCGCGCGCGCACCACGCCGCCGACGTCGGGCGACACCACCATCCAGTTGCGGTCGGGAAAGCGGCTGCGGATATCGGCCGACATCACCGGCGCGCCGAACAGATTGTCGGTCGGTATGTCGAAGAATCCCTGGATCTGCCCGGCGTGAAGGTCGACCGACAGCACGCGGTTGGCGCCGGCGACGGTGATCAGGTTGGCGACCAGCTTGGCCGAGATCGGGGTGCGCGGGCCCGGCTTCCGGTCCTGCCGGGCATAGCCGAAATAGGGGAGCACCGCGGTGATCCGTCGCGCCGACGCGCGCCGCAGCGCGTCGATCATGATCAGCAATTCCATCAGGTTGTCGTTGGCGGGGTAGGAGGTCGATTGCAGGACGAACACGTCCTCGCCGCGCACGTTCTCATGGATTTCGACGAACACTTCCTCATCGGCGAAGCGGCGCACGCTGGCCTTGGTCAGCGGGATCTCGCAATATTCGGCGATCGCCTGCGCCAGCGGCAGGTTGGAATTGCCCGTCAACAGTTTCATCGTGATTCTCGCTGCGCCCTGGATGAGGCGCTCTTAGGGTGCGTAACCGAATCGTCAAAGAGGAAGAGTCATGGCGTCCGCGTAATTGCCCGGTCGCGCGATCTTGGCGTAGGGCGGCGCGATGATCGTCACCCGTTTCGCGCCCAGTCCGACTGGCACGCTCCACGTCGGCAATATCCGCACCGCGCTCCACAACTGGATGTGGGCGCGGCGGCAGGGCGGGCGGTTCCTGCTCAGGATCGACGATACCGATCGCGCGCGGTCGGAGGAGCGGTTCGTCGAGTCGATCCGCGCCGACCTGCACTGGCTGGGGCTGGTGCCCGATGGCGAGGAGCGCCAGTCGGCGCGGTTCGATCGCTATGAGGCGCGGTTCGCAGAACTGAAGGCGGCCGGGCGGGTCTACCCGGCCTATGAGAGTGCGCAGGAACTCGAACTGAAGCGCAAGATCCTGCTCGGGCGCGGGCTGCCGCCGATCTACGACCGCGCCGCGCTGGCGCTGGGCGAGGACGAGCGCGCGGCGCTGGAGGCGGAAGGGCGCACGCCACATTGGCGGTTCCGGCTGGGCGGCGACGCGCTGGATTGGGACGACCTGATCCGCGGGCCACAGCATTTCGCGGCGGCGGCGATGAGCGACCCGGTGGTGCGTCGCGCCGACGGATCGTGGCTCTACCTGCTGCCGTCGGTGATCGACGACATCGACATGGGCATCACCCATGTCGTGCGCGGCGAGGATCACGTCTCCAACACCGCGTTGCAGATCGACATGTTCCGCGCGCTGGGCGCCGCGCCGCCGGCCTTCGCGCATGAGGCGCTGCTGACTGGGAGCGAGGGCAAGCTGTCCAAGCGGCTCGGCTCGTTGGGCGTCGACCATTTCCGGGAAGCGGGGATCGAGCCGGAGGCCGTAGTCGCGCTGCTCGCGCGGATCGGGACCAGCCAGCCGGTCGAGCCGCTGGTCGATCGCGCACCGCTGGTCGCCGGGTTCGACTTCGCCCATTTCGGTCGCGCGCCGGCGCGGTTCGACGAGGCGGAACTGGCGGGCGTGAACGCCCGGATCGTCCACCAGCTGCCCTATGACGCGGTGCGCGAACGGCTGCCCGCCGGCATCGGCGCGGAGGCGTGGGACGCGATCCGGCCCAATCTCGAGCGGGTCGCCGACGCCGCCGAATGGTGGGGGGTGATCGAGGGGCCGGTCGCCGCCACCGCCGATCCCGCCGATCGCGATTTCCTGATCCAGGCGGCGGCGATCGCCGAGTCGATCGACTGGTCGGCCGACCCGTGGCACGCGCTGACCGGCGCGCTGAAGGATGCCTCCGGGCGCAAGGGCAAGCCGCTGTTCCTGCCGCTGCGCCGCGCGTTGACCGGGCGCGACCACGGTCCCGACATGGCCGCACTGGCGCGGCTGATCGGCCGCGACCGCGCGATCGAGCGCCTGCGCGCCGCCGGCTGACCGACGCCGGCAGTGCCGAATCATCGTCGTCCATCGTCAATGAGATGTAATATTATCCCTATTGCGCCCCGTTCGTAACGTTGTATCATCTCCGACACCGGAACGCCCGACGTGAAGGAGAGGAAGCCATGTACGCAGATCGCATGAATCGCGGCAGGATGAGCCCGACGGGATTGACGCTGGCGGTGGGCATCAACGCCGCGCTGATTGCTGCGCTGGTGTGGTCCGCGCCCGAAATCGGCAAGATCACCGATTGGGGGACGATCGACACCATCGACATCCCGATCGAGCCGCCGCCCCCGCCGCCGAACCCGCCGGAGGCGAAGAAGGTGACGGAGACCGCGCGCCCGATCGACACCTATGTGCCGAAGACCGTCGTCACCATCCCAGTACCGAACGACAATGCGCTGGTCGGTTCCAGCGAACCGCTGGTGCTCGGCGACCCGGTCGCGCTGACCGGGACCGGCGCGGGGAGCGTCACGGTCGACCCGCCCCGGCCGGCGCCGGTGACGGTCGATGCGGATGTCGATCCGCGCTACGCCGCCGATCTTCAACCCGATTATCCCCCCGACATGCGCCGCGCCGGGATCGAGGGCCGGGTGGTGGTCAAGGTGCTGGTCGGCACCGACGGCCGGGTCAAGGCGTTCGAGGCGGTGAGCGGCCCCGGTGAAAGCTTCTTCAGCGCGACCAGGCGGCAGGCGATGGCGCGCTGGCGGTTCAAGCCGGCGACGCGCGACGGCGTGCCCTATGAAAGCTGGAAGACGATGTCGCTGCGCTTTCGGCTGACCGAATGAGCCCGGCCTGATCGGCGTCCGGGGGTGGCTAGTCGCGCCCCCGGCGCCTATGTTGGTGGCCGCATGCGTTATCTCACCCGCTTTTCCCCGTTCCGCGCGATCCAGGATCTGCGCGTCTTCCTGTCGGCACGGCGGCCCCACGAGCTGGGCTTCCTGGCGCTGGCGATCGTGATGACCACCCTGCTGATCGCGGGGTTCATCCACGATTCGCATGAGGAGCGCGTCTACAAGCGCGAGATCACCTATTTCCAGAGCTGGCCGCTGACCCGCTCCGACGAGGAGATCCGCGCGCAGCAGGCGATCGACCTGCCCAAGGAGCTGGCGCTGAAGGCCGAGCTGGAGCGCAGGCAGAAGGAACGGCAGGCGCAGTTCAAGAAATACGACGACCAGCTCACCAAATGGGGGTTCTGAGCGGCGAGTCGTCGGGGCTGGGCGCCGGCGCGCTCCCCCGCGCCGCGCCGTCGCACGATGATCGCCGCTGGATGGACGCCGCGCTGGCGCTGGGCGAGCGCGGGCGTGGGCGGGCCGCGCCAAACCCCAACGTCGGCTGCGTGATCGTGCGCGACGGCATCGTGATCGGGCGGGGCTGGACCCAGCCGGGGGGGCGACCCCATGCCGAGGCGATGGCGCTGGCGCAGGCGGGCGTGGGTGCACGCGGCGCGACCGCCTACGTCACGCTCGAGCCGTGCGCGCATGTGTCCGCGCGCGGGCCGGCCTGTGCCGCGCTGCTGGTGGAGGCCGGGGTGGCGCGGGTGGTGGTGGCGCTGGGCGATCCCGATCCGCGCACGAACGGCGCCGGCATCGCACTGCTGCGGTATGCCGGGATCACGGTAGAGGTTGGACCCGGCGCGACCGGCGCGGCGCGGGCCATGGCGGGTTTTCTGACCCGCCGCGCGCGGGCGCGCCCGCACGTCACGCTCAAGCTGGCGACCTCGCTCGACGGGTGCATCGCGCTGGCCGACGGGACCAGCCGCTGGATCACCGGCGCCGAATCGCGCGCGCACGCCCATCTGGAGCGCGCTAGGGCCGACGCTATCCTGGTCGGACGCGGGACCTATGACGCCGACGCGCCCCGGCTCGACGTGCGGCTGGCCGGGCTGGAGGATCGCACGCCGCATCGGGTGCTGCTGACCGGCGGCGCGGTGCCCGATGGCTGGGCGGCGATATCGTCGCCCGATGCGGCGGCGGGTCTTGCCGGGGTCGACTGGCTGCTGGTGGAAGGGGGCGCGCAGACCGCCGCCGCGTTCCTCCGCGCCGATCTGGTCGACCGGCTGCTGCTCTATCGCGCGCCGATCGTGATCGGCGGGCGGCAGTCGGTGGGCGACATCGGTCTCGCCGATCTCGGGCCCGCTCATGGTCGCTGGCGGCGGATCGACACCCGCCGTCTTGGCACCGACACGCTCGAGGTTTACGAGCGCGCCTGATGTTTACGGGAATCGTCTCCGATATCGGCACCATCCGCTCGGTCGCGCAGCAGGGTGACCTGCGCGTGGTGATCGAGACCGGCTATGACACCGCCACCATTGCCCTTGGCGCCTCGATCGCCTGTTCGGGGGTGTGCCTGACCGTGGTCGACACCGGGCCGGGCTGGTTCGCGGTCGACGTGTCGGGGGAAACGGTCGGCCGCACCGCACAGGGGCAATGGACCGACGGGCGGCGGCTCAACCTTGAGCGCGCGCTCAAGCTGGGCGAGGAACTGGGCGGACATATCGTCACCGGCCATGTCGACGGCATCGGCGAAGTGGCGAGCGTGGTCGAGGAAGGCGGATCGCACCGCGTGACCATCGCCGCGCCGCGTGAGATCGCGCCGTTCATCGCGCCCAAGGGATCGATCACCGTCGACGGCGTGTCGCTGACCGTCAACGCGGTCGCCGATACCGCGCGCGGGGTCGAATTCGGGCTGAACATCATCCCGCACACCGCCGCCGTCACCACCTTTGCCACGCTCGCGGCGGGCCAGCCCGTCAACCTCGAGATCGACGTGCTGGCACGCTATCTGGGTCGGATGCGCGACGTTCTGGAAAATCACACCCAGAAGTGATTCGCTGGCTTGATATCACATTGTGATGTGATATTGACGCCGGCCATGAGCACGCAATTGATCGATCGCCTGCGCGATCTTGTCCAGTCCGGGGAGGTTTCCCGCTCCGGCCTGGCCCGCGCCTCCGGGCTCCACGCCAACTCGCTGCGCAGCCTCGACGAGCCGGACTGGAACCCCACCGCCGACACGCTGCGCAAGCTCGAAACCTTCCTTGCCCGGCGTGAGGCCGGGCCGGCGCTGGTGCCGATCGAGGAGATCATCGAGGAAGCGCGCAACGGCCGCATGTTCATCCTGGTCGACGATGAGGACCGCGAGAACGAGGGCGACCTGATCATCCCCGGTCAGATGGCGACCCCTGACGCGATCAACTTCATGGCCACCCATGGCCGCGGCCTGATCTGCCTGGCGCTGACCCGCGAGCGCGTCGACCAGCTCGCCCTGCCGCTGATGAGCCAGTCGAACGGCACTCGCCACCAGACCGCCTTTACCGTGTCGATCGAGGCGCGCGAGGGAGTCACCACCGGCATTTCCGCCGGTGACCGCGCGCGCACGGTCGCGGTGGCGATCGATTCGACCAAGGGCGTCGAACATATCACCACCCCCGGCCACGTCTTTCCGCTCGTCGCGCGCGACGGCGGCGTGCTGGTCCGCGCCGGCCATACCGAGGCGGCGGTCGACGTGTCGCGGCTGGCCGGGCTCAACCCGTCGGGCGTGATCTGCGAGATCATGCGCGAGGACGGGACGATGGCGCGGCTCGACGATCTGATCGGCTTTGCCCAGACCCACGGGCTCAAGATCGGCACGATCCGCGACCTGATCGCCTATCGCCGCCGCTACGACCATCTGGTGGAGAAGAAGGCCGAGGCGCATTTCGTCAGCGCGTGGGGCGGCGAGTGGACCGCCGTCACCTATTGGAACAAGGCGACCGGGACCGAGCAGATCGCGCTGGTCAAGGGAAAGATCGATCCCGAACAGCCGGTGCTGGTGCGGATGCACCAATTGTCGATCATTCCCGACGTGTTCGGTGAGGACGGCGACCGGTCGGGCCTGTTGCGGCGATCGATGGAGATGATCGGCGCGGCGGGCGCGGGCGTGATCGTGGTGCTCAACAAGCCGCGCGCCGACCAGTTCACGCTCGCGTTGCAGGCGCGCACGGGCACTCTGCCGGTCGATATGGAGGAGTTGCGCGATTACGGCGTTGGCGCGATGATTCTCACCGAACTCGGGGTCCAGGACATGATCTTGCTTACCAATACGCACCACACGCTGGTCGGGCTCGACGGCTATGGCCTGTCGATCGTCGGCGAGCGCGCGATCGATTGCGGCGGGGCCGACTGATGGCGCACGTCCTGATCGCCGAGGCGCGGTTCTACGCCCATCTCAACGACATGCTGCTGGCCGGGGCCCGCGCCGCGATCGAGGCGGCCGGGCACAGCCATGAGACAGTGACCGTGCCCGGCGCGCTGGAGCTGCCGGCGGCGGTCTCGCTGGCGGCGGAAAGCGGCCGCTATGACGCCTATGTCGCGCTCGGCGTGGTGATCCGCGGCGAGACCTATCATTTCGAGATCGTCGCGGGCGAAAGCGCGCGCGGGCTGATGGCGCTGTCGATGGACGGACTGGCGGTCGGCAACGGCATCCTGACCACCGAGAACGAGGCGCAGGCGATCGTCCGCGCCGATCCCGCGCAAAGCGACAAGGGCGGCGGCGCGGCGCAGGCGGCACTGGCGATGCTGGCGCTCAAGGAACGATTCGGGGTCGCGTGACCGACATCCCGCCCAGCCGCTACAAGGTCGTCGAGCGCGGCCGGCGGCTGGTCGTGATCGATACGCGAAGCGGCCGGGCGGTGACGCACGATCGCCCTTCGTTACCTGCGCGCGCCACCACCACCACCACCTCCTCCTCCTCTGTGCCGATGGCGAAACCGTCGCCGGTCGCGCAGGCGCGTCGCACCGAATTCGACGGGCGCGCGCAACTCGTCACCCAACCTTTTTACGACAGGAAGGGGCCGCGCACGCTCGCGCTCGATCCCGGCGGGGCGGACATGGTGCAGGGCGTGCGGGTGATCGGCATCCTGCTGGTGCTGGTGTTCGCCGGGCTGGCCTTTGTCTGGCCGTGGCTGCTGCTCGCGCCGCTGATGCTGACCCAGCGGCCGGTGCGTGACGGCATCCGCAGTGCCGTCACCACCTGGCTCGATCGCTACGATCACGCCGCGACCGATTCCTCCAGCGTCGGATAGTCGGTGTAGCCCTTTGCCCCGTCCGTGTAGAAGGTGCGCGTGTCCGGGCTGTTGAGCGCCGCGCCGCGCCGGAACCGCTCGACCAGATCAGGATTGGCGAGGAAAGGGCGCCCGAACGCGATCGCGTCGGCGACGCCACTGTCGAGGTCGGCCTGCGCGCTGGTGGCGTCATAATCCTGGTTGAGCACCAGCGGCCCCGGAAATACCTTGCGGATCGCGGGCGAGAGTTTGGGCGCCTCGCTGTTGCCGAACGTGCCGGTCGGCGACAGTTCGCGCAGCTCGAGGAACGCGATGTTGCGTTCGGCGAGTGCCCGTGCGGCCGGGACGAACACCGATTCGGGATCGCTGTCATCCGCGCCCTGCGTCTCGCCATTGGGCGACAGTCGCACGCCGGTGCGGTCCGCGCCCACCTCAGCGATCAGCCGGTCGACCACTTCGATCAGCAGCCGGATGCGGTTTTCAGGCGCGCCGCCATAGTCGTCGTCGCGGTGGTTGACGCTGTCGCGCAGGAACTGGTCGATCAGATAGCCATTGGCGCCATGCAGCGCGACCCCGTCGAAGCCGGCGCGGATCGCGTTGCGCGCCGCGGTGCCGAAATCGTCGATCACCCGCCGGATGTCGTCGATGGTCGCCGCGCGCGGCAAGGTATAGGGTGTCGGCTTGCCGGGAATGTAGGGCGCCTCGATCGCCGAAGAGGACAGCGGCGTCATCCCGATCACCGCCGGTCGTGCCAGCCGGCCCAGGTGCCACAGCTGCGGCACGATCCGGCCGCCCGCGGCGTGGACCGCCTCGGTCACCGGCTTCCACGCCTCGACCTGCTCTTCCGTCCACAGGCCCGGTGCCTTGGGCCAGCCCATCCCTTCGCGGCTGATGCCGGTGCCTTCGGTGATGATCAGGCCGGCGCCGGCGCGCTGGCGATAATAGTCAATCATCACCGACGTCGGCACATGGCCGTCGGTCGAGCGGCCGCGCGTCAGCGGCGCCATCAACATGCGGTTGGGCGCGCGGATCGCGCCAAGATCGATCGGGTCAAACAGGCTTGGCATGATTTTCTGGAACCTTGCTGAAGGGGCGACGCGAACAAGCTAGGGCGTTATGGGGCGTCATGCATCAGGATGACGCCCCAAGAAAAGCTGCCCCGGCGCAAAGTCAAATCTTACCGCTGATCGCGCTGGTGGCGGCGAATGTCGCGCTCGCCTTTGGCCCGTGGTTCGTGCGGATGGCCGATTCCGGGCCGGTCGCCGCCGCGTTCTGGCGGATGATGTTGGCGGCGCCGGTGCTGATGGGCGCATCTTTGTTGTTGCGGCAGCAGCCGATCCGGCGGGCAAGGGGGCTGTGGTGGGTGCTGGGGTTGAGCGGCCTCGCCTTTGCCGCCGATCTGGCCAGTTGGCACGCGGGCATCCTCCAGACCACGCTGGCCAATTCGACGCTGTTCGGCAACGTCGCGACGCTGATCTTCCCGGTCTACGGCTTCATCATCGCCCGCGCCTGGCCGACGCGGTTGCAGGCGATCGCGCTGGGGCTGGCGGCGGCGGGCGGTGGGCTGCTGCTTGGACGTTCGGCACAGCTTTCGCCCGAAAACCTGGTCGGCGATCTCCTGTGCCTGGGCGCGGGGCTGTTCTACACCGTCTATTTCATCCTGATGTCGCGGGTGCGCGAGACGATGGCGCCGCTGCCGGCGCTGGCGCTGTCGAGCATCGCCAGCGTGCCGCTGCTGCTCGTCGCCACGGTGCTGTTCGGCGAATCGATCCTGCCCGGCCATTGGGGCGGGGTGTTCGCGCTGGCGATGGTCAGCCAGGTGTTCGGCCAGGGGCTGATGATCTACGCGCTGGGCAAATTGTCGCCGCTGGTGGTCGGCATCGGTCTGCTCGCGCAGCCGGTGGTATCCGGGGCGATCGGCTGGATCGCCTATGGCGAGCGGCTGGGCGGGCTCGACTTCGTCGGCGCCGGGCTGGTCGCGGTCGCGCTGGTGCTGGTGCGCAAGGGCGGGCGGACGCCGGTGCAGCTTGCGCCGGTCGGCGCGCAGGCGCAGAGGAAGACGCATGGCTGACCTGAAAGACGCCACCCTCGACGAGATTCGCGCCGCGCTGATCGGCGACGTCGCCGGCAACGCGGCGTTCGACGGCTGGACCGCGCGCGCGGTCGCAGCGGCCGCCGCGGCGCGCGGGGTCGATCCCGACGTGGCGAAGCTCGCCTGGCCCGGCGGCGCGATCGAGATGATCGATGCCTGGTTCGCCGACATCGACCGGCGAATGTTGGCCAAGCTGCCGCCAGAGGTGCTGGCGACGATGAAGGTGCGGCAAAGGATCGCCGGCCTGGTCGAGGCGCGGCTCGCCCTGCTCGCCGGATCGCGAGAGGCGTTGCGCCGCGCGCTGGCGGTGCTGGCGATGCCGCAGAACCTCCCGCGTGCCGCGCGGCTTGGCTGGCGATCGGCGGACGTGATGTGGCGCGCGGCGGGCGACACCGCGACCGACTATAATCATTATACCAAACGGGCGATGCTGGGTGGCGTCCATGCCGCGACGGTGCAGGTGTTCCTGGGCGACGACAGCGACGGGCACGCGGAAACGAGCGCGTTCCTCCAGCGCCGCATCGACGGGATCATGGCGTTCGAAAAGACCAAGGCTGGCGTGCTGATGCGCGCGCAACGCCGCCCCAGCCTGTCGCGATTCGTCGGCCGGCTGCGCTATCCGGTGCGGTAGGGCGATTCTCCGCGTTCCTTTTCGTCCTCCGGCGCGCGTGCCGGGGCACGCAAAGCCGCATCCGCCGCGCCCTGAGCGTCTTGTCCCTCCTCTGCCGCGCGGTGGATTTCGGCACGGAGGTCTGGGTGACGGCGGGAGGAAAGGGCGTGCTATCGGCCCGGTGATTGTGCAGCCCGACCCATCGTGGGCCATTGTGCTCGCGGCGCGTCTTCACTATCGATAATCATTCGCAGCAATGAACGCTCCCACCGCCTTTCCCCCGCTGATTCGGCTGGGCCAGCTTCCGCGCAAGACGCGCGGGGTGGTGGCCGCCGTCGATTGGGACATGCTGAGCGTGCCCGAGGCGCGACGGCTGCGCGAGCTGGGGCTGGACGAGGGCGTCGAGGTCGAGATGATGCACCGCGCGACGCTGGGCAGCGGGCCGATCGCCTGCCGCATCGGCAGGATGACGGTGGCGCTGCGCCGCCACGTCGGCCAGGCCATCCACGTCGCCCCCGCCAACTGAGTCGATATCATGGACGCTCCCGTCTCCGTTGCGCCGCTGATCGCGCTCGTCGGTAATCCCAACGCGGGCAAGAGCGCCCTGTTCAACGCGATGACCGGCGCGCGGCAGAAGGTCGGCAATTATCCCGGCGTCACCGTCGAGCGCCACGTCGGGCGCACCAGCCTGCCCGATGGGCGCCAGGTCGAGTTGATCGACCTGCCCGGCGCGTACAGCCTCGATCCGTCCTCTCCCGACGAGCGCGTCACCCGCGACGTGGTGCTGGGGCGGCAGCAGGGGGAGCGGCTGCCTGACGCGATCGTGGTGGTGATCGACGCCGCCAACCTCGACAACCACCTGCGTTTCGCGCTCCAGCTGATCGCGCTGGGCACGCCGGTGGTGATCGCGCTCAACATGTTCGACCTGGCCGAACGCGACGGGCTGAAGCTCGACCCCGAACGGCTGGCCGCCGAACTCGGCGTGCCGGTGGTGCCGACCGTCGCGGTGCGCCGGCGCGGGATCGACGAATTGAAGGCGCGGCTGGGTGAGGTCGTCGGCATCGGCGGCGCGCGCGCGCTTCGCGCGGGCGACGGGCATGTCGAGGAGGACATCGCCGTCCTCCAGCGCCGCGCCCGTGCGATCGCCACCCACGCCACCCTGTCCGAGACGGCGGTGCGGCGCTGGACGCACCGGCTCGACGCGGTGGCGCTGCATCCGGTGGCGGGGCCGATCCTGCTGCTCGCGCTGCTGTTCGTGATGTTCCAGGCGGTGTTCACTTGGGCGACGGTGCCCGCCGACGCGATCGATGCCGGCTTCACCGCGCTGGGCGGCTGGGTGAGCGAGGTGATGCCCGACGGCTTCCTGCGCTCGCTGATCACCGACGGGCTGATCGCCGGGGTCGGCGCGGTGCTGGTGTTCCTGCCGCAGATCCTGATCCTGTTCCTGTTCATCCTCGTGCTCGAATCGACCGGCTACATGGTCCGCGCGGCGTTCCTGATGGACCGGCTGATGGCCAGCGTCGGGCTGTCGGGGCGCGCGTTCATCCCGCTGCTCTCGTCCTTTGCCTGTGCGGTGCCGGGCATCATGGCGACCCGCACCATCGACGACGAGAAGGACCGGCTGACCACCATCCTGATCGCGCCGCTGATGACCTGTTCGGCGCGGTGGCCGGTCTACACCCTCATTATCGGCGCGATGATCCCCGACACCCAGGTGCTGCCGTTCGTGCGGTTGCAGGGGCTTGTCATGTTCGGCCTTCTGATCACCGGGGTGCTGGGCGCTTACGGCGTCGCGCTGGTGCTGCGGCGGACGGTGACCAGGGGCGAATCGTCGGGCTTCATGATGGAGATGCCCAAATACCAGTGGCCCAGCGTGCGCGACGTGGTGCTGGGGCTGTGGCAGCGCGCGGTGATCTTTCTCAAGCGCGCCGGCACGATCATCGCCGCGACCACGGTGGTGCTGTGGCTGCTGCTCAGCTTTCCCAAGGCGCCCATCGGGTCCGACGTGTCGCAGGTCGATTATTCGATCGCCGGCCGCATCGGCCACGGCATCGAATATGTGGTGAAGCCGATCGGCTTCAATCGCGACATCTCGCTGGCGCTGCTGCCGGCGATGGCGGCGCGCGAGGTGGCGGTGGCGGCGATCGGCACCGTCTATGCGATCGACGGCACCGACGCCGCCAACGAAGGCCGCATCCAGGACCGGCTCAAGGACCGCTGGAGCCTGCCGACCGCGCTCGCCTTTCTGATGTGGTTCGTGTTCGCGCCGCAATGCATCTCGACCATCGCCGTCACCCGCCGCGAGACCAACGGGTGGAAATGGCCAGCGTTCATGGTTGGCTACCTGTTCGCGTTGGCCTACATCGCTGCGGGAGCGACCTATTGGATCGCGACGGCAATCGGTTTGTAGGGAATTTCCATGGCGGGCAGCGTCAACAAGGTCATATTGGTCGGCAACCTGGGGCGTGACCCCGAAAGCCGCAGCTTCCAGAACGGCGGCAAGGTGGTCAACCTGCGCATCGCCACGTCGGAAAGCTGGAAGGACAGGAACACCGGCGAGCGTAAGGAAAAGACCGAATGGCATTCGGTCGCGATCTTCAACGAAGGGCTCGCCAACGTCGCCGAACGCTATCTGCGCAAGGGCAGCAAGGTCTATATCGAGGGCGCGCTCCAGACCCGGAAGTGGACCGACCAGGCCGGGGTCGAGAAATATTCAACCGAGATCGTGCTGCAGGGGTTCAACAGCGTGTTGACGATGCTCGACGGTGCGCCGGGCAGCGGTGGCGGCGGCGGCGGCGGCGGGAGCCGCGGCGGTGACGACTGGGGCGGCGGCAGCGACGATTTCGCCGGGCAAAGCTCGGGCGGCGGCCGTGGCGGCAATTTCAACGCCGGCGGCCAGCGTTCGGGCGCGGCGAAGGGCAACGACTTCGGCGGCGGCTTCGCCAACGACCTCGACGACGACGTGCCGTTCTAGGGCCGGACCAGCCTTCCCGAATAGCGACCGTCCAACCCCGTTCCGCCGGCATTCCGGGCGCAAGGACGGTCTGCCGCCCGTGTCTCGGTTCCCCGGCGGCGCGGTCCATCCCCGACCAACCCCCTGTCCGTAACGCCCGACGGCGATCGTCACCGGGCGAAACGCGGCGCCTGATCGCCGCCTGATTCTCGTATGTGACAATTTTTTGGCGGGATCGTCCCGCTGTTGCGTCACATGAGTCAGGACCGCGATGGGCGCGGGCAGGGGACAGAGCAGATGCAAAACAGGGGGCGTCTTTCGATCTATGGCGGCGGTTCGGCTGCGGTCATGGCACTCTGGCTGGCGGCGACGCCGGCGGCGGCGGCACCAGCAGCGGCGGCACAGGCGGCGCGGACCTTCGACATCCCGGCCGGCGATCTGGGACGCGCGCTCAATATCTTCGCGCGGCAGGCCAATCAGCAGATCATCTTTTCCAGCACGCTGGTGGCGGGCAAGCAGACAAGGGGCGTGCGCGGCGGGCTGGAGCCGCAGGCCGCGCTGACGCTGCTGTTGCAGGGCAGCGGCCTGCGTGCCGAGGGCGGCGCGGTGCTGACGCTGCGCAAGGTCGAGCCCGCCCGGACCGTCGCCCAACGCCAGCTGGTGAGCGCGGTGAGCGCGCCGGCGCCGATCGCCGGCCTTGGCCGCGCGCAGGAGCGCGTGGCCGAGGCGCAGGTCGACGCCGATTCGGCGCAGGACGACCGCACATCGTCGATAGCCCAGGAAATCATCGTCACCGGATCGCGCATCGTCCGCGACGGCTATCAGGCGCCGACGCCGACCACGGTGCTGTCGATGGAGGACATCCAGGACCGCGCGCCGACCAACATCGCCGACTATGTCAGCCAGTTGCCGTCGATGGGCGTCGGCAACACCCCGCGCACTACGCTGCTGTTCGCCAACGCCACCGGCGGCGCGAATCAGATGAGCGCGCGCGGGCTGGGCGTGACGCGGACGCTGACGCTGCTCGACGGCCGCCGCGTCGTCGGATCGGGCATGTCGCCCGCCGTCGACGTCAACCTGTTGCCGCAGAATCTGGTGCAGCGAGTCGACGTGGTCACCGGTGGCGCCTCCGCCGCTTATGGTTCCGACGCGGTCGCCGGGGTGGTGAACTTCATCCTCGATACCGGCTTTACCGGGGTCAAGGGCAGCGTGAACCTCAGCCAGACGGACCGTGCCGACGGGCGGGTGTTCTCCGGCGATCTCGCCTATGGAGCGAAGTTCGCCGGGGGGCGTGGGCACCTGTTGCTCAGCGGATCGTATTTCAACGGGCAGGGGATCGATTCGCCGATCGGCCGCAGCTGGTATCAGCCGGGCTATCACCTGCTGACCAACCCGGACTGGACCGCGACCAACGGTCAGCCGGGCCAGATCGTCCGCAACGATGTCGGCTATACCAGCACGCCCGGCGGCGTTGTCGCCTCGGGGCCGCTCAAGGGCATGACGTTCGGCCCCGGCGGCGAGATCGGGCAGTTCGTGTTCGGTCCGATCCAGCAGGGCCAGATGCAGGCGGGTGGCACCGTCATCCCCACCGCCGCGCGCTGGCCGCTGCTGCCCGACGACAAGCATTGGAGCACCTATGGCCGGCTGAGCTACGAGGTGACCGACGACATCACCGCGATCTTTGAAGCGGGCTATGCCGGCAGCGACACCGTCAACTGGTCGGCGACGTATAACCGACAGGGGGCGACCGCGCTGACCGTGTCGCGCGCCAACCCCTACCTGCCGCTGGCGGCGCAACAGGCGATGGACGCGGCCGGCGTCACGTCTTTCCAGATGAACCGGCTGTTCTACGACATGATCAATTCGCCGGGCAGCCACGCCGGCCTAGCGGGATATTCCCGGCGGCAGGATCGCATCCTGGCCGCGCTGGAGGGCAAGTTCCTCGGCACCGGCAAATGGCGCGCCTATTACCAGCGCGGCCACAGCAAGGTGTGGTACACCCGCGACGACAACCTGATGCCCGCGCGGTTCAACCTGGCGGTCGACGTCATCGCCAATCCGGCGACCGGCGGCGTCGCCGGGGTGGCGGCCGGGGCGCCGATCTGTCGTTCGACGCTGGCCAATCCGGGCAACGGCTGCGTGCCGATGAACATCTTTGGCGAGGGATCGCTGGGGGCGGCGTCGATCGCGTGGGTGACGGGCTATGCCGAAGGGCTGCGGACCCGGCAGGATCTCGACTTCCACCAGGATGTCTGGTCGGTCGACGCGCAGTACGAGCCGTTCTCGACCTGGGCCGGCCCGGTCTCGATCGCGGCGGGCTTCGAGTATCGCAAGGAATCCTTCTCCTCGACCGCCGACGCGACGTCGGAGGCGTCGCTGTGGAACGTCGGCAATTTCAAGGGCGGCACCGGCTCCTACAATGTGAAGGAGTTCTTCGGCGAAGTGCTGCTGCCGTTGCTCAAGGATTCGGCGGTGGCCGACAGCCTCGACCTCAACGCCGCGGTCCGCCGCACCGACTATTCGACCAGCGGCCCGGTCACCACGTGGAAGGCGGGCGTGACCTGGGACGTCACCGGCGGACTGCGCCTGCGCGGCACCCGCTCGCGCGATATCCGCGCGCCGAACCTGAACGATCTCTACGCGCCGGGCAGCCAGTTCGTGAACGCGTATCTCGATCGCACCCAGGCGAACAGCCCGCAGGTGCCGAACATCACGATCAGCGGCGGCAACCCCAATCTGACGCCGGAGATCGCCGACACCTGGACCGCCGGCGGCATCTACAGCCCGCGCTGGCTGCCGGGGCTCAGCCTGTCGATCGACTGGTACAAGATCGACATCAAGGACGCGATCGTCGGGGTCGGCGCGCAGACGATCATCGACCAATGCTATGGCTACAACCGGCCGCAGATCCCGTCGGCGTGCCAGTCGATCGTGCTGGCGGCGGGGGCGAGCAACCTCGTCAACGCGACGATCTACACCGGCGGCATCAACGCATCGCAGGTGGCGGTGGAAGGCATCGATTACGAAGCGACCTACCGCTCCGACCTCAGCCGGATCAGCGGTTCGCTGCCCGGCGCGCTCAACATCCGCCTGCTGGTGTCGCAGCGGCTGAAGGACGAGACCAACCTGCCCGGCGACGTCACCCCGCCGACGCTGGGCACCACCGGCAGCCTGAAGTGGAAGGGGATGCTGACAACCACCTATGCGGTCGGGCCGAGCCGCACCAGCCTGACCGCGCGCTATCTCGGCTCCGGCACGATCACCAACCAGCCGATGACCAGCCGCACCGGGATCGCCGACGATCTCAACCACGTGAACCCGGTGTGGTATTTCGACCTGTCCGAAAATTACGAGCTGAAGATCGGCGGCGCCAAGGTGACGCTGTTCGGCGTGGTCGACAATCTGTTCGATCGCCGGCCCGAAGCGATTCCGGCCGGGGAAACCAGCTTTGGCACCAACAACCCCTATGACCTGCTGGGGCGGACCTACCGCGTGGGACTGCGCTTCAAGCTTTGAGGACCGCGAACCTCTCCTTCCCTCCTACGTGGGGGGAAGGGGAGGGATCCTGCCGTGTCGCCGGGGAATGTGAAGAGGCGCGCGGCGGGCGGTCCGACCGGCGCGGTTCGGAAATGTCAGTCCGATGATCCGGCCTTGACCGCCATCAGTTTGCTGAACTTGCTCTTGAACGCGGCCAGATCGCCGCCGCTCAGCTTCTGGACCGATTCGAACGTCACCTTGCCCGGATTGACCGGCACGCCGTTCCTGGTCAGCTCATAATGGAGGTGCGGCCCGGTCGACAGCCCGGTCGAGCCGATATAGCCGATCACCTGGCCGGGGCTGACGCGCTGGCCGGAGCGCACCGCGATCCGGCTCATGTGACCATAGCCGGTGGCCATGCCGCCGCCGTGCGCCAGCTTGACGTAATTGCCATAGCCGCCGGCGCGGCCCGCCATCTGCACCACGCCGGCCATCGCCGCGTGGATCGGCGCGCCATAGGGCGCGGCGATGTCGAGCCCCTTGTGCAGCCGCATATAGCCGAGCAGCGGATGCCGCCGCCAGCCGAACGGCGACGACAGGCGGCCGTTGACCGGCATCCCTGCGCTGCCGCCGGTGGTCTGGCCGATGCCGCGCGGATCGAACCACTGGCTCTTCCCGTCCTCTTCCCACCGCATCAATTGCAGCTTGTTCGAACTGCCACTCAGCCCGGCATAGAGCAGCTTGCCGAGCTGGACCTCGCCGGTCGCGGCGCGGGCCTGCTCGACGATGATGTCGAAACGGTCGTCGGCGCCGACCCGGCTGATCGGCATCCGCGACGCGATGGAGCGGATGAACGCCTCGACCGCCTTGGCCGGCACGCCGGCGGCGCGGGCCGATCGATAGAGGCTGGGGCCGGCGCGGCCCTGGATGCGCAGCGGCGTGTTGTCGATCGCGATCGGGATCGCCGCCAGCGCCAGTCGGTCGCCGTCGCGGCCGACCTGCATGTTGAGGTCGAATTTGGCGCGGAACGCCAGTTTCTCGAGCGGGCGCGGCGCGTCCTTGTCGGTGCGGCGGCCCAGCGTCAGCTCGAACTGGGTGCCGGGACGCAGCTCGCCGAGCGCCAGCCGCGCGGCGACCATGTCGGCGACCGCGCGGGCATCGCCCGAACCGACGCCGGCGCGACGCAGCGCGGCGGTGAAATCCTCGCCCGCGCCCAGCGTCGCGGTCGCCTCGATCTGCGGGCGTTCGGGGGTGTCCCTGAGCGGGGTGACCAGTGCGTTGGCGCCCAGTCGGCGCCCGCTGTTGGCGCCCAACGCGAGCGGCGTGATCGCCAGGCTGCGCGTCTCGTCATAATCGGTGCCGGCCATCGGCGCGGTGCTGTCGGTGATCACCGGCAGGCTGAACGCGGGGGACAGCGCGATCGTCGCCGCGCACAACGCCGCGCAGGTCGCCGCGCCGCGCCACCAGGTGCGCGAGCCGATGTCGGAACCGAGATCGGGGACCAGATCGACATGGGCGAAGCGTCCGGCGAGCCGTTCGGCGATGCCCGGTGCCGCGACCGGCGTTGCCGGCGCGCGCCCGAACGACAGCGCCGCCGCGCCGCCCGCTCCTTCCAGTCCGTGTTCGTTGCGCAAGAACAAAGCGCGCCCCGCCCCCGAAATACAAAAACGGCCTGCCTGAACCCCAAGCCTGGGCAGCAGCGTTGTGGCGCCGAGTCCCTAAAGTCAAATTAACCCCGCATCCACTGCGGCGACGCTGCGACGAGCCGTGCGGGGAGCTGGACGAGCCGGCGGAACGAACCAGCCACCGCGCGCAAGCGCTGGGGACGATTGCGGAAATTTACGCGCAACGGACGGTTGCGTCGCCGCGTGCGCGGGCCGATGTAGGGCGGGCGATGGTATCGTTCGCGCGCTCCCCGATCACGGCCGTGCTGGGCCCGACCAACACCGGCAAGACCCATCTCGCGGTCGAGCGGATGTGCGGCCATTCGTCGGGGATGATCGGCTTTCCGCTGCGGCTGCTCGCGCGCGAGGTCTATGACCGCGTCGTGCGGATGAAGGGCGAGCATCAGGTCGCGCTGATCACCGGCGAGGAGCGGATCGTTCCGCCGCAGGCGCGCTGGTTCCTGTGCACCGCTGAATCGATGCCGCTCGACCGCGAATTTGGCTTTGTCGCACTCGATGAGGCGCAGCTTGGCGCCGATCTTGAGCGCGGGCATGTCTTTACCGACCGCATCCTGCGCGCGCGGGGGCGCGACGAGACGATGATCCTCGGTTCCGCGGCGTTGAAGACGATGCTGAAATCGCTGGTGCCCGACGCCGAAGTGATCGAGCGGCCGCGCTTCTCGACGCTCAGCTACGCCGGCGCGAAGAAGCTGTCGCGGCTGCCCAAAAGATCGGCCATCGTCGCGTTCAGCGCCGAGGAGGTCTATGCGGTGGCAGAGGCGCTGCGGCGGCTGCGCGGCGGCGCGGCGGTGGTGATGGGCGCGCTGTCCCCGCGCACGCGCAATGCCCAGGTGGCGATGTTCCAGGCGGGCGAGGTCGATTATCTGGTCGCCACCGACGCGATCGGCATGGGCCTGAACATGGACGTGGCGCATGTCGCCTTCGCCAGCCTGACCAAGTTCGACGGGCGTCGCCAGCGCCGGCTGACCGTGGCGGAGATGGCGCAGATCGCCGGCCGCGCCGGGCGTCACCAGCGCGACGGCACCTTTGGCGCGCTGCACGAACAGGGGCCGGGCGCGTTCACGCCGGAGGAGGTGTTCGCGATCGAGGAGCATCGCTTCGCGCCGATCGACCATCTCTACTGGCGCGATGGCGAACCCGATCTGTCGAGCATCGCCGCGCTGATCGCCAGCCTTGAGGCGAAGCCGACGTTGCCCGGCCTGCGCCCCGCGCCGGAGGCGACCGATCTGGCCGTGCTCAAGCGGCTCGCCGAAGATCCGGCGGTACGCCAGCGCGGGCAGGTGGCGAAGCTGTGGGCGGCGTGCGGGCTGCCCGATTTCCGCAAGCTCGGGCCGGAGCCGCACAGCCGGTTCGTCGGCCGCATCTTCAACCATCTGACCGAAGGCGACGGCCATATCCCGCACCGCTGGTTCGCGGAGGAGATCGCACGGCTCGACAATGTTGGCGGCGATGTCGAAACGATCGCCGGGCGGATCGCCGCCGCGCGCAGCTGGGCCTATATCGCGCACCGCGCGGATTGGCTTTCCGACCCGCTCCACTGGCAGGACCGCGCGCAGGCGCTGGAGACGCGGTTGAGCGACGCGCTGCACGACCGGCTGACCCAGCGGTTCGTCGACAAGCGCACCACCGCGCTGTTGCGCGGGATCGGCGCCGACGCCAGCGCGCTGCCGGTCAAGATCGAGGCGGACGGCGGCGTGCTGGTCGAGGATCATCCGATCGGCCGGCTCGACGGGTTTCGCTTCACCGTCGCCGCCGACGCGCGTGCCGCCGACAAGCGCATCCTGCTCGCCGCCGCCGAAAAGCGGCTGGGCGGCGAACTGGCCAAACGCGGGCGCGCGCTGGCCGATGCGCCCGATGACGCGTTGACGCTCGACGGCGGCAGCGTGTGTTGGAGCGGCGGGGCCGTCGCGACGCTGGCGGCCGGGCCGCAGCTTAGCCGGCCGAAGATCGTGCTGGACCGCGCGCTCGATTGCCTGGGCCAGGCGGAGCGCGATGCGATCGCGGCGCGGCTGGCGGCGTGGATCGACGACCGCACCGCACAGGTCACGCCGGTGCTCGCGCGACTCGATCGGTTGGCACGCGATCCGACCGCGCCGGGCGCGCTGCGCGCCACCGCCGCCGCGCTGGCCGATGCCGGCGGGCTGGCGGAGCGCAACGCCGTCGCCGATGTCGAGGGGCTGGAGCCAAAGGCGCGGCAGTATCTGCGCGCGGTCGGCATCACCGTCGGCACGCTCGACCTGTTCGATCCGCGCCTGCTGAAACCGGCGGCGGCGGCGTGGCGCGCCGCGTTGCTGGCGGCGCGCGGAGTGACGGTGGCGTTGCCGCCGCCGGGTGCCGCGGTGATCCGCGGCGGCGCGCCGGCGCCCGGTTTCCGCCGGATCGGTGCGCAGCAGGTTCGTGTCGACCTGGTCGAGCGCATCGCTCGCGCCGCGCACGACGCCCGCGCCGGGCGCAAGCCCTTCGTTCCCGATCCGGCGCTCGCCACTTCGATCGGGGTGACGCCGGATACGCTGGCCAAGCTGATGGCGCGGCTGGGGTTCAAGAGCGTCGCCGCGGAGGAGGGGCCGCCGCAATGGGCATGGCGCGGCCGCCCGCAGCCGCGCGCCCGCGTCACGGAGGCGCCGCCGCGCCGCGACAACGCCTTCGCCGCGCTGGCGGACTGGGGCACGGACCGGAGCGCCGGCCATGGTTGATCCGGCACCGGCGACGATGCGGATCGACAAATATCTGTGGTTCGTCCGGCTGGCCAAGACGCGCGGCTTTGCGCAGGAGGTGGCGGAGGCGCGGCACCTGCGCATCGACGGGCGGGTGATCGACCGCGCCGCCGCGCCGGTACGGGTCGGCAATGTGTTGACCTTTCCGCTGCACGATCGCGTGCGCGTGATCCGGGTCGAGGCGCTTCCCGCGCGGCGCGGCCCGGCGCCGGAAGCGCGGCGGTGCTACACCGATCTGAATGAGAACGTCTCGCAGGAAGGCGCCAGCGATTGACGGCGCATTTTCGCTTGCATAGCGAAGGCGCGATTCAAGGAGTTGACCAATGACCTACGTCGTCACCGATGCCTGCATTCGCTGCAAGTACATGGATTGCGTCGAGGTCTGTCCGGTCGACTGTTTCTATGAAGGCGAGAACATGCTCGTCATCAACCCCAGCGAATGCATCGACTGCGGCGTGTGCGAGCCCGAATGCCCGGCCGAGGCGATCCTGCCCGACACCGAAAGCGGGCTGGAGAAGTGGCTGGAGCTGAACAACGAATTCTCCGCCCAATGGCCCAACGTCACCCGCAAGGGCGACCAGACCCCGGCCGACGCCGACGAGCACAAGGGCGAAGAGGGCAAGTTCGACAAATATTTCTCGCCCGAACCCGGCGCCGGCGACTGACGCCGGGGCGAGACGACCGGCATCGTCGTCCGGATGTCGACAGGTGCTTTATTGCCGGATGCACATCGTTCCGATCGCCCGGCGCGGCGAAAACTGTCGCGAACTGCACGCCGAATGTGACGGCGGGCTGGTAATTTTATTACGAGCGTGCTACATAGCCTGCGACGGAGGCCGATTGGATTCGCCCTTCGCCCGGAGACGCTGAACACCCGCCCCGATCCCGGCCGTTCGTTTCGCTTGAGCGAGGCGTGCGGCCTTCGATTACTCGGGGCCGTATCACGGAAAGGCTTCACGGAATGGCTGCCAAGGCGCTGTACTTCGACGTCGGCGATTATGTCGTTTACCCCAAGCACGGCGTGGGCCGTGTCATCGAGCTTCAAAAGCAGGAAATCGCGGGCATGAGCCTCGAGCTCTATGTGCTGCGCTTCGAAAAGGAGCGCATGACGCTCCGTGTGCCGACCAACAAGGCCGAGAGCGTCGGCATGCGCAAGCTGTCGTCGGACAAGACGCTGCGTGAAGCGCTCGACACGCTGAAGGGCAAGCCCAAGGTCAAGCGCACCATGTGGTCGCGCCGCGCCCAGGAATATGAAGCGAAGATCAACTCGGGCGACCTGGTGTCGATCGCCGAGGTGGTCCGCGACCTGTTCCGCGCCGACGACCAGCCCGAGCAGAGCTATTCGGAGCGCCAGATCTTCGAGGCGGCGGCATCGCGCCTCGCCCGCGAGCTGGCGGCGATGGAGCAGGTCGACGAGCCGACCGCGCTCGAGAAGATCCTCGAGATCCTGCGCAAGGCGGCACCTGCCTATGCCAAGGACAAGGCGGTCGCCTGATCGGGTAAGACCCTGACGTGGATGACAAGGGGGGCGGCCGGCGACGGCCGCCCCCTTTTCGTTTGCGCCTGTAGTCGTCGATGTGTATTATTTGACCAACACACGAATGGAGGCATGGGATGCGTTTGTTGATCGTTCTCGCCGCGCTGCCGCTCGCGGCCTGCGGATCGGTGGCCATGGGCAATGAGGGCGGGGCGAAGGCGCCGGCCAGCGGATCGGGCGATGCGCGCAGTTTCCAGATCGCCGGGTTCGACGCGGTCGACCTGCGCGGTTCGGACGACGTCGACGTCAAGGTCGGTCCCGCCTTCTCGGTCCGCGCCGAGGGGCCGAGCGCCGAGCTGGACAAGCTGGACATCCGCAAGGACGGATCGACGCTTAAGGTGGGCCGCGTCCGGCGCGACGGATTCAGCTGGGGCGCTGACCACGGCAAGGCGGTGCGGGTCTATGTCACGTTACCGGCGCTGAAGGGCGCCAGCGTCGCCGGATCGGGCGACATGACGGTCGACCGCGTCACCGGCGGTAACCTCGACGCGTCGATCGCGGGGTCGGGCGACCTGACCATCGGCGAGGTCGGCGTCGCCAGCGCGGCGCTGTCGATTGCCGGGTCGGGCGACATTGCGCTCAAGGGGCGCGCCGACCGGATCAAGGTGTCGATTGCCGGGTCGGGCGGTGTCGACGGCGAGGGGCTGAAGGCGGCGGGCGCCGACGTCTCGATCGCCGGATCGGGCGATGTCCGCGCCGATGTGACCGGCAACGCCACCGTATCGCTGATGGGGTCGGGCGACGTCGATCTGGGTGCCGGCGCGCATTGCACCACCACCAAGATGGGATCGGGCGAGGTCCGCTGCGGGCGATAGGTTCGATCCGTTTCCCGTGAACCGTGCTCCGGCGAAGGCCGCAACGCTGGAGACCGTTACGCTCGTCGGCCGACGCCCCGGCCGTCGCCGGAGCACGGGCCTGGTCGCGCGGGTGCGGTCGCGCCGCTTGCATGATCGGGCGGCGGGTGCGAAGCCTGCCGCCATGGTCCGCCCGCTCCTGATCCTGGTTTCGGCCGTGGTGGCGCTGGGCGCGGCGCCGGCCCGTGCGGACGAACGCAGCTACATGCTGACCGGGTTCGAGCGGATCCGCGTCGAAGGGCCGTTCGACGTCGAAGTGACCACCGGCGCCAGCGCCGCCGCGCGCGCCGAGGCCGATGTCCGCGCGCTCGACACCGTCAGTCTGCGGGTCAACGGCACCACGCTGGTGGTGTCGCCCGGCACCGGTGGCTGGGGCGGCTTTCCCGATGCGAAGGCGAGCGCTCCCACGGTGCGCGTGACCGTGCCGATGCTCCAGGCAGTCACCGTCAGCGGCGGCGGCCGGCTGAGCGTGACGCGGATGCGATCGCAGCGGATCGACCTGTTCCTGACCGGATCGGGCGCGATCGACGTGGCGGAGATCAACGCCGACCAGCTCAACGTCAATCTGGTCGGCACCGGCCGCGTCACGCTGGCCGGGCAGGCGCATGTCGCGCGCGTCCAGACCAACGGCGCGGGCGCGATCGAGGCCACGGGGATGGCGGCCGATACGCTGACGGTGAGCGGCCAGAGCGCCGGCGATGCCAGCTTCACCGCCCGGACCAGCGCCACCGTCGCCGCGCTGGGCAGCGGAACGATCCGCATCGCCGGCCCCGCGACCTGCCTTGTGCGCGGTACCGGCCGCGTGCTGTGCGAGGGCAAGACCGCGCCTTAGATCGTGCTTGAAGCATCGCCAGTGCTCCGGCGTGGGCCGGGGCGTTGGCGGGCACGCGACGGACTTGAACCCGGCACGCTCCGGCCTGCGCCGGAGCACCATTCCATTTGCATGGATCGGCCTCCGGATTCGAGCCTCGCTCCGCCCTGCCGTCATGACGGGTCGGGCCCGGCATGACGTGGGAGCGTTTGGGAGCTTGCGCGCAGGCCCGTGCGCTCAATGGAAGTCGTGGCTGCGGATCGGGATGCTGTCCTCGTCCTTGTCCGGCGACCACGGTGGGGCAGAGCGCGGCCGGGCGGTTGCGGCGCGGTCGCGCGGGTCGATCGTGCCGCCATGGGTGGCACCGTCGCCTGGGCCGGTCAGCCGGGGCAGGTCGACCTCGCCGACCTCGCGCAGCATCGGCGAATAATCGACGATGCGATCGACGATGACGTGGACCACGTCGCCCTCACGCTGGATGGTGCCGCGCACCCCGATCATCGTCGCGGTCATGATCGTGCGGCGCTGCACCTCGAACCGGTCGCGCCACACGATGGCGTTGGCGATGCCGGTCTCGTCCTCGATCGTCAGGAACAGCACGCCGGTGGCGGTGGCGGGGCGCTGGCGGACCAGAATGACCCCGGCGACCTCGACCTTGCGACCCGGCGTGGCGGTGGCCAGTTCCGCCGCCGGCATCACGCCGAGCAGGTCGAGTCGGCCGCGCAGGAACGCGATCGGGTGCGCGCGCAGCGAGAATTGGGTGGTGCGATAGTCCTCCACCACCTCGCGCCCGGCGGTGAGCGGCATCAGCGTGACGCCGGGTTCCCGCCGATCGGTCAGCCCCAGCGGCACAGGCTTTTCGCCCAGCGCGCGCACCGCCCACAGCGCCTGCCGCCGGTCATGCCCGAAGCAACGGAACGCATCGGCGCGCGCCAGTCGCTCCAGCGCCGCCGGCCGAACCCCGGAGCGCCGCCATATGTCCTCGACCGAGGTGAACGGGCCGGTCGCGCGCGCCGCGAGGATCCGCGCGGCATCGGCTTCGGCCAGCCCGACGACGATCCGCAGGCCGAGCCGGAGCGGCGCGAGCGAGTCCCACTCCGCATCGGTGCCCCAGAACCGGGAATGCCGTGCGCGTTCCGTCCGCGCCGCCGGCACCAGGATCGTATCCCAGTCGCTGGCGTTGACGCACACCGGCAGCATCTCGACGCCGTGGTCGCGCGCGTCGCGGACGATCTGGGCGGGGGCATAGAACCCCATCGGCTGCGCATTGAGCAGCGCCGCGCAGAACACGTCGGGGTGATGCGCCTTCATCCAGCATGACGCATAGGCGATCTTGGCGAAGCTGGCGGCGTGGCTCTCTGGGAAGCCGTAGTTGGCGAAGCCCTCGATCTGCTTGACCATGCGTTCGGCGAAATCGAGGGAGATGCCGTTCTTCAGCATTCCCTTGATCAGCTTGGGGCGGAATTCGCCGACGTTGCCGGTCGCCTTGAACGTCGCCATCGCCTTGCGCAGCTTGTCCGCCTCGCCGCCGGTGAAGTCGGCGCCATCGATCGCGACTCGCATCGCCTGTTCCTGGAACAGCGGCACGCCCAGCGTCTTTTCCAGCACCGCGCGCAACTTGTCGTTGGGATATTCGACCTTTTCCTTGCCCTCGCGCCGGCGCAGATAGGGATGGACCATGTCGCCCTGGATCGGCCCCGGCCGCACGATCGCCACCTCGATCACCAGATCGTAGAATTCGCGCGGGCGCATGCGCGGCAGCATCGACATCTGCGCGCGGCTCTCGATCTGGAACACCCCCAGCGTGTCGGCCCGGCAGATCATGTCGAAGGTGCGTGCGTCGTCGTTCTGGAATTCGGCGCTGGCCAGCGTCATCGGCTGGCCCTTGCGCGCGGCCATCAGGTCGAACGCGCGGCGCATGCAGCCGAGCATCCCCAGCCCCAGCACGTCGACCTTCATGAAGCCCAGTTCCTCAATATCGAGCTTCTCCCATTCGACCACCCAGCGCTTTTCCATCGCTGCCGGCTCGACCGGGACCAGGCTGTCGAGCCGGTCGCGCGTCAGCACGAAGCCGCCGGGGTGCTGCGACAGATGGCGGGGCGTGCCGACCAGTTGGTTGGCCAGCGCGATCGCCAGCGCGACGCGCGGTTCGTCGACATCGACCCCCAGCGTCTGGCCGTAGCGGTCCGGGATGCCGTCGCCCGACGTTCCCCATACCTGCCCGGCCAGCGCGCCGGTCAGGTCCTCGGACAGCCCCAGCGCCTTGCCCACCTCACGGATCGCGCCTCGTGAGCGGAACCGGCTGACCACCGCCGTCAGCGCGGCATGGTCATGGCCGTAGGTCTCGTAAATCCACTGGATCACCTCCTCACGCCGCTCATGCTCGAAATCGACGTCGATATCGGGTGGTTCGTTGCGCTCTGGCGAGATGAAGCGCTCGAACAGCAAGCCGCGCTCAATCGGATCGATCGAGGTGATGCCCAGCACATAGCAGATGATCGAATTGGCCGCCGATCCGCGCCCCTGACAGACGATGCCTTGCCCGCGCGCGAAGCTGACGATCGAGTTCACCGTCAGGAAATAGGCGGCAAACTTCATTTCCCGCACCAGCGAGAGTTCGCGGTCGAGCAGCGCGCGATATTCCGGTGGTGGATCACCGCCGAATTTGGCGTCGAGCGCCGCATAAGCCAGCCGCTCCAGCGCCTCTTGTGGCGTGCGGCCGGACATGATGATCTCGTCGGGATATTGATAGTCGAGGTGGCGAGGGGAAAAGGTGCAGCGTTCGACAATCGCCTCGGCCGCGTGCAGCGCGTCTGGATAGGCGGCAAACCGCCGCGCCATGTCCTCGGGCGATTTCAGATGCCGATCGGCACTGCGTTCCCGGCGAAAACCGAGGTCGTCGATCGTGCATGTGTGGCGGATCGCGGTCACCACGTCCTGGAGCATCCGCCTGTCGGGATGATGATAGAGCGCATCGCCGGTGGCGAGCGGGATCAGGCCGTGGTGTCGCGCCGCTTCGGCCAGCGCGTGCAGCCGCCTCGCCTCGCCCGGCCGGCGATGCGGAGTGAGGGTGACATGGCCTCGTTCGCCGAACACGTCCGCCAACCAGCGCAGCGACAGCGGGTCGCCTTCGTCCGCCATGCCCGGCACCAGCGCGCCGACCAGCCCGTCGGCGGCCCCGGCGACATCCTCCCAGTGGAGAAAGCATTTCCCCTTCTCGCCGCGTTTGGGGTCGGCGCGCTGCTTGCCGGTCGACAGCAACCGGGTCAGCCGCGACCAGCCCGCGCGATCCTCTGGCCAAACCAGCAGCGATGCGCCGTCGACCAGGTCGAGCCGGCAGCCGGCGACCAGCCGGATCGGATGGCCCTGCGCGGTGATCTGTTCAGCCGCGACCAGCCCGCGCACGATTCCCCCCACCGAATTGCGATCGGTGATGCCGAGCGCGGGCAGGCCCATCATCGCCGCGGCCGCGAACAGTTCGTCGGGTGAGGAGGCGCCGCGCAGGAACGAGAAATGGGTGGTGACCTGAAGCTCGCTGTAGGTCATCCGAATACGCCGTGCAGGAACCAGCGCAGGTCTCCGCTGGCGTCGCGCTCGCCATCTCCCCGGCGATAGAGCCAGAAGCGCGCGCCGCTCTCATCCTCGACGCGGAAATAGTCGCGCACCGACTGGCGCTCGGACGGACGTCGCCACCATTCGCCCAGGATGCGCTCGGGACCATCGGCGCGGATCACGCGGTGGGTGACCCCGCGCCAGGTGAAGCGGCGCGGCGGCTGGTCGGGCAGCGCCGACAGCACATTGTCGACCTGTTCCGGCCGCGCCAGCAGCCGCACCGGGCGCGGCCACAGCGGCGTCCACGGGTCGAGCGGTCCGTGCCGGTTCAGCCGGGCGACGTCGTCGATCGGCGGCGCCGCGCCCGCCCGCGCCGGCGGATCGAGCGGGGGGATCGCCGCGACGCTGCGTTCGGGCACGTCGCTCTCCACCGGCCGCGTGCGCCAGGTCCGGGCGCCGCGCGTCGCCAGCGTGTCGATCAGCGGGGCGAGATCGGGTGGGGTGGCCTCGTCGAGCCGTTCGGCCAGCGGCTGCGGCGCCAGCGGATCGGCGGCGCGGACGTGGAGCGCGATCGCGTCGATGCCATAACCGGGCGCGATATCCTCGATCCGCCGCAGCAGCAGGCGCAGGATGTGGGCGGGATCGCGGCTGGGGCGGGCGAGGCCGATGCGGATGCGCTGGGGGATATGATCGACGCGGTCGGCGACCAGCTCGATCCGGCGCGCGCCTACCCCCTCCGTCGTCAAGGCGGCGGCAAGTCGCGGCACCAACAGGCCCAGCCAATGCGCGATCGCCTCTGCGGTGCCGATCGGTTCGGAAAAGCGCTGGACGATGGCGATCGCCTCGCGCGGGACGATCGGGTCGATCGGCTCGCCGACCGCGCCCAGCGCCATGTCGAGCCGGGTCACCAGCGTCGCCCCCAGCCGCGCCGTCAGCGGGGCGCGCGGCATCGCGATGAGCTGGCCGATGGTGGCGATACCGAACGTCCGTAGCAGATCGCGCTGCGCCGGCTCCAGCCGCAGCGCGGCGGGCGGCAACGGCGCCAGCATCGCCGCCTGCGCGCCCGGCGGGCACAGGCACAGCCGCCGCGCCCCGAACCGGCTGAGCGCGTGCGCCGCGCCCGGCGTGTCGGCGACGGCGACGCGCGCGGTGAAGCCGAACCGGGCGAGCAGCCCGATCAGCCGGCGCGCCATCGCCTCCTCACTGCCGCCGTGGAGGTGCGCGACGCCGGTCGTGTCGATCACCAGTCCGTCGGCGCCGTCGAGCGCGACCGTCGGCGACCAGCGCCGCGCCAGCAGCGTGGCGAGGCGGACCAGGTCGGCGCGATCCGCCTGGGGATCGGCGTCGCGGACGATCAGCGTCGGGTGGAGCGCGCGTGCGGTGGTGAGTGCCATGCCGGGGGGGACGCCAGCCGCGTGTGCCTGTGGCGAGGCGGCAGCGATCAGCACGCGGCTGCCGACGCGGTGCGCGGTGACAAGCAGGTCATCGGGAAGGGAGGCGTCCCCGGCATGGCAATCCCGCCCGTGGCAGTCCCCCTCCGCCACGCGCGGCGCGCGCAGCCCGTCTCCGCGTGCCGCGGGGGATGGAGCATCGTCGCGTGCCCAGCGCGCGCCTGGCCGCCAGCCGCCCGCGCGCGCGGCGATCGTGGCGGAGGATGGCGCGCGATCAGGCGGCGGCGCGGCGGCGCGTGTCGGCTCCACCCGTCGCAGCCGCTCGATCGGCCAATGCGGCAGGTAGAGCGCAGCGACCCGTTTCATCGCATGCCTCCACAGTCCAGATGCCCGGCGCGCCGCCGCGCTGGCGCATCAGCTCGATCCGCCAGCGCGCGCGTCCGACGCCCTCGACCGGCAACGGCGTCGATGGTGCGGTCGCCACCCGCCAGCGAGTCACCGCCGCCGAGGGGACGGCGAGCGGATCGGCGTCGGCCCGGCCGTGGCGGCGCAGGATCAGCGCGATCGTCCGCCCACCCTCGGCGGCGAGCTGGAGCCGCCGGGTCGCCGCCATCTCGGCGCGCTTGACCTCGCCGATCACCGCGCCCAGCCCGCGATGGCGCACTCCTTCCTCCATGATTGCCAGCAGATCGGCATCGTCCTGCGCCTCGGCATAGATCAGCCGGTGCGGCGCCAGCCCCGCCTGGGCCAGACCGGGGGCGAACAGATCGCGCCGGCGCACCACCCACAACACCGGGCCCCAGGCGCGCGCGGCGATTCCCGCCAGAAACAGCGTCGCGGCGGCATCGTCGCCCAGCCCGGGGGAAGCGCCGGCGACCTCATGCAGCGCGTCTAGCCGCAGCCCGCCGTCGGCCAGCGTCGCGTCGACCGCCGCCATGCCGAACGGCAGCGCCGGCCGGCGACGGAAACCGCCGCTTTCCAGCCCGCGAAGCTGCTCGCGCAATTGATCAAGGGCGTGGGATCGGGACAGCGGCACGACTCGGCAAGGGGGACATGTTCTTTATTTGTTCTCAAGAACAAAGAGTCAACATCTGTCGCGGATCTTTTCCCCCGCACAAGGCCTCTCGCCAAGCCCGTTGAAATTTTATAACAAGGCTACGCAATTCGCGAATCCCCGTCTCGGCGGTGATGAAGCGTTGGAGATAGCATGACCGACACCGGCCACCGCGCCAATCTGCCCCCCCTGTCGCTGCACGTGCCGGAACCGCGTTTCCGGCCGGGCGACGAGGTCGATTTCGCCGCCGTCACGGTGCCGCCGGCCGGCGCCGCGCGCCGCCCCGACACCGCCGACAAAGCCGAGACCTTCCACGAACTCGCGTTCGGACTGGTCCGCGTGCTCGACGATGATGGGCGTGCCGTCGGCCCGTGGGACCCGCGACTCGACGCCGACACGCTGCGGCGGATGCTGCGCTACATGGTGCAGGTGCGCGCGTTCGATGAGCGGATGTTCCGCGCCCAGCGCCAGGGCAAGACCAGCTTCTACATGAAGTGCACCGGCGAAGAGGCGGTGGCGATCGCGGCGACGATGGCGCTGGCGGAGGACGACATGTGCTTCCCCAGCTATCGCCAGCAGGGCATCCTGATTGCGCGCGACTGGTCGCTGGTCGACATGATGAACCAGATCTATTCGAACAGCGCCGACCGGCTTCAGGGCAAGCAGCTGCCGATCATGTACTCGGTGAAGGAAAAGGGGTTCTTCTCGATCTCCGGCAACCTGACCACCCAATATCCCCAGGCGGTCGGCTGGGCGATGGCCAGCGCGGCGAAGAACGACAGTCGCATCGCCGCCACCTGGTGCGGCGAAGGGTCGACGGCGGAGGGCGACTTCCACTCCGCCTGTACCTTTGCCAGCGTCTACCGCGCGCCGGTGATCTTCAACGTCGTCAACAACCAGTGGGCGATCAGCAGTTTCTCGGGTTTTGCCGGGGCGGAGTCGACGACGTTCGCGGCGCGCGCGATCGGCTATGGCATGGCCGGGCTGCGCGTCGACGGAAACGACGCGCTGGCGGTCTATGCCGCCACCCGCTGGGCGGCCGAGCGAGCGCGTACCAACCAGGGGCCGACGCTGATCGAACATTTCACCTATCGGGCGGAAGGGCACTCGACCTCCGACGACCCGTCGCAATACCGGTCGGCGCAGGAATATGGGAAATGGCCGCTGGGCGATCCGATCGTGCGGCTGAAGAACCATCTGATCGCGCTGGGCGAATGGGATGAGGATCGCCACGCCGCGCAGGACAAGGAACTGGCCGAACAGGTCCGCGCCGCGCAGAAGGAAGCGGAAGCGAACGGCGTGCTCGGCCACGGGCTGCACCAGCCGCTCGACACGCTGTTCGACGGCGTGTTCGAGGAGATGCCGTGGCACCTGCGCGAACAGCAGGCGCAGATGCTGGCCGAGGAAGAGGCTTCGGGCCGGCCGTGGGCGCGCAAGTGATGGAGGCGGAACTGACCGACGTGGCCGAAGCGGGTAGCGACACCGCCACCACCCGCATGAACATGATCCAGGCGATCAATTCGGCCATGGACGTGATGATGGCGCGCGATCCCGACGTGATCGTGATGGGGGAGGACGTCGGCTATTTCGGCGGCGTGTTCCGCGCCACCGCCGGGTTGCAGGCGAAATACGGCAAGACCCGCGTGTTCGACACGCCGATCACCGAATGCGGCATCATCGGCGTCGCGGTCGGCATGGGGGCCTATGGCCTGCGCCCGGTGCCCGAGATCCAGTTCGCCGACTATATCTACCCCGCGCTCGACCAGCTGGTGAGCGAGGCGGCGCGGCTGCGCTACCGCTCGGCGGGCGAGTTCACCGCACCGATCACGGTACGGTCGCCGTTCGGCGGCGGCATCTTCGGCGGCCAGACCCACAGTCAGTCGCCAGAGGGGATCTTCACCCACGTCTCCGGGCTCAAGACGGTGATCCCGTCGACCCCCTATGACGCCAAGGGGCTGCTGATCGCCGCGATCGAGGACAATGACCCGACGATCTTCTTCGAGCCCAAACGCATCTACAACGGCCCGTTCAACGGCTATTGGGATCGCCCGGCGGAGAATTGGTCGAAGCATCCCGGCGGCGCGGTGCCGGAAGGCTATTACAAGATCCCGCTGGGCAAGGCGGCGATCGTGCGGCCCGGCGAGGCGCTGACCATCATCGCCTATGGCACGATGGTCCACGTCGCCCGCGCGGTGATCGAGGAGGCCGGGGTCGACGCAGAGATCATCGACCTGCGCACGCTGGTGCCGCTCGACATCGACACGATCGAGGAATCGGTGAGGAAGACCGGCCGCTGCATGATCGTGCACGAGGCGACGCGCACGTCCGGCTTTGGCGCCGAACTGCTGGCGCTGGTGCAGGAGCGCTGCTTCTACCACCTCGAAGCGCCGATCGAGCGCGTCACCGGCTATGACACGCCGTATCCGCACAGCCTCGAATGGGCGTATTTTCCGGGGCCGGTCCGCATCGGCCAGGCACTCAAGAAGATCATGAAGGACTGACCTGATGGCGCGCTTCACTTTTCGCCTGCCCGACATTGGCGAAGGCATCGCCGAGGCCGAGATCGTGGCGTGGCACGTCAAGATCGGTGATCGCGTGGAGGAGGACCAGCAGGTCGCCGACATGATGACCGACAAGGCGACGGTGGAGATGGAATCGCCCGTCTCCGGCGTGGTGGTCGAGCTGGCCGGCGAGGTCGGCGATCAGGTCGCGATCGGATCGGCGCTGATGGTGGTCGAGACCGAAGGCGACGCTGCGGCGGACCCGGCAGCCCCCGAAGCCAAGGCCGAGGAGGTCGCCGAACAGATCGAGGCGGAGACGCCGGGTGTCGAGGAGATCGAGGACAACAGCGCGTCCATTCCCGTGCGCGACGCGCCGGTTGTCGCGGCACCTGTGCCGGCGCCCACCCCGGTCGTTGCGGCTGAGGCGGCCGGGCATCGCCACGTCCTCGCCTCTCCCGCGGTGCGCGATCGGGCGAAGCAGCTCGGCATCGACCTGACCAGCGTGCAGGCCGAGGGTGACCGCATCCGCCACGCCGATCTCGACGCCTACCTCCGCTATGGCGCGGCGCAGGGCTATCACGCGCCGCACGCCAGCCGCGCGCGCGATGACGTACCGGTCAAGGTGATCGGGATGCGCCGCCGCATCGCCGAGAATATGGCGGCGTCGAAGCGGACGATCCCGCACTTCACCTATGTCGACGAGATCGACGTCACCGCGCTGGAGGCGATGCGCGGCGACCTGAACGCCAATCGCGGCAGCCGTCCCAAGCTGACCATGCTGCCGTTCCTGATCGTCGCGATCTGCCGCACGATCCCCGACTTTCCGATGATCAACGCGCGCTATGACGACGAGGCGGGCGTCGTCACCCGGCACGGCCGCGTCCACCTGGGCATGGCGACGCAGACCGACGCCGGGCTGATGGTGCCGGTGATCCGCGACGCGCAGGACATGAACGTGTGGCAGCTCGCCGCTGAGATCACCCGGCTGGCCGATGCCGCGCGCAGCGGCAAGGCGAAGTCGGACGAACTGTCGGGATCGACGCTGACCGTCACCTCGCTGGGGCCGCTGGGCGGCATCGCTACCACCCCGGTGATCAACCGGCCGGAAGTGGCGATCATCGGCCCGAACAAGATCGTCGAGCGCCCGGTCTTTCAGGGGGACGATATCGTCCGCGCCAAGCTGATGAACCTGTCGATTTCGTGCGACCACCGCGTCGTCGACGGCTGGGACGCCGCCAGCTATGTCCAGGCGGTGCGCAAGCTGATCGAGACGCCGGTACTGCTGTTCGATAGCTGATGGCGCACGCGCTGCTGTTCTACGATCTGGCGCCCGATTATCTGGAGCGGCGCGCGGCGTTGCGCGACGCGCACCTGGCGCTGGCGTGGGACGCGGCGGACCGGGGCGCGCTGATCCTGGGCGGGGCGCTGGACGATCCGGTGGACGGCGCGGTGCTGCTGTTTCGCGATCGGGCGGCGGCGGAGGCGTTCGCCGCCGCCGATCCCTATGTGACCGCCGGGCTGGTCACCGCGTGGCGCGTGCGATCGTGGGCCACGGTGGTCGGCGCCACCGCCGCCGCGCCGGTGCGGCCGGAGGGCTGACGGCGCGCGCTGGCCTCTCGAAACCGTCATCGGCGCGCGCTACCATGATCGCGATGCATTTCGATCTCATCCAGTCGCTCAGCCTGGCGGGCAAGGCCAGCGTCCCCAATGACGATCGCGCCGGCAGCCACGGCGCGCTGGCGTGGGTGATCGACGGGGCGACCGACCTCGGCCCGCCGGGACTGGTCGGTCCGCGCGGCGGGGCGGCATGGATCGCCGAACAAGCCAACCGCGCCTTTTCCGCCGCCGCGCCCGACGGCATCGTCGCCACCTATCGTGAAGTGTTCGACAGGGTCGCGCGCGCCTATGACGCCGCGCGGCGCCGCGAGCCCATCGGCCGCTGGGAATTGCCGATCGCGGCGGTGCTCGCGGCGCGGCTGGACGGGCAGGGGCTGGAGTGGGGCGCGCTCGGCGATTGTGTCGGGCTGGTCGCGCGCGATGGGGACGTGGTGCGGTTTGGCCGCCCACTCGCCAAGCAGGACGAGGGTCAGCACGCCGCCAGCGTCGCCGATGCCGATCCCGCCGCCGTGCGCGACAGCTTGCGCGCGCGGCGGGCGACGCGGCGGTCGGCGGTGCTGGGGGTCGAGCCGGGCGATGTCGACCGGCTGCTGACCGGGCGCCTACCGTGCCGCCCGGGTGACGACGTCCTGCTGATGACCGACGGGTTCGCCGCGCTGATCGACGTCTATGACGCGCTCGATGCCGCGCGGCTGGTCGCGACGGTGCGCGCCGACGGGCTGGCCGCCGCCGCGACCATGCTGCGCGCGATCGAGGCGGCCGACACCGCGCGCGATCGGTTTCCGCGGTTCAAGGGATCGGACGACGCCACCGCGCTGTGGCTGCGCGTGGCCGGCGGCTGATCGCCCGCGCGGTCAGGGGATTTCGAACAGCCCCGCCGCGCCCATGCCGCCGGCGATGCACATCGACGCGACGACGTATTTCACGCCGCGCTTGCGTCCCTCGATCAGCGCGTGGCCGACCAGCCGCGATCCGGTCATGCCGAACGGGTGGCCGATCGCGATCCCGCCGCCGTTGACGTTGATCTTGTCCGGATCGATGCCGAGCGTGTCGCGGCAATAGAGGCACTGGCTGGCGAACGCCTCGTTGATTTCCCACAGCCCGATATCGGCGACCGACAGACCGGCGCGCTTGAGCAGTTTGGGGATGGCGAACACCGGGCCGATGCCCATCTCGTCGGGCGCGCAGCCGGCGACCTGAAAGCCGCGATAGATGCCCAAGATCTCCTTGCCCTCGGCCTCCGCCGCGCCGCGCTCCATCAGGATCTGCGCCGCCGCGCCGTCGGACAACTGGCTGGCGTTGCCGGCGGTGACGTTGCGCCCTTCCTTGATGACCAGTCCGTCCTTGAACACCGTGCGCAGCCCCGACAGGATCTCGGCGGTGGTGCCGCCGCGGATGCCCTCATCCTGCGTAACGGTGACCTGTTCGGTGCCGGTGCGGTTGCCCTCTTTGTCGAAATTGGCCTTTTCAACGGTGATCGGCACGATCTCCTCGACGAACGCGCCCGATTCAAGCCCGGCAAAGGCGCGCTGCTGGCTGGTCGCGGCGAATGCGTCTTGCGCCTCGCGGCTGATGCCATAGCGTTCGGCGACGACCTCGGCGGTTTCGATCATCGACATGTAGGCGAGGGGTTGTTCAGCGATCACCGACTGGTTCTGCACCGGCTTGCCCGCCTGACGGCTGGTCAGGCTGATCGATTCCATGCCGCCGGCCAGCGCGACGTCGATGTCGTTGCTGATGATGCCGCGCGCCGCCAGCGCGATCGCGGTCAGGCCGGACCCGCATTTGCGATCGAGGGTGAAGCCAGGCACCTCGATCGGCAGCCCGCCGGCGAACACGCTCATCCGCGCCAGGTTGAAGCCCTGCGAGCCCCATTGGTTGCCGGCGCCGAAGAACACGTCGTCGATCCGCGCGGGATCGATGCCGGCGCGCTCGACCGCCGCCTTCATGACATGGCCGCCCAGCACCGGCGCCTCGGTATCGTTGAAATAGCCGCGATTGGCTTTGCCGATTCCGGTTCGCGCGGTCGATACGATGACGGCTTCACGCATGACGGGCACCTCTCACAATTTCATGGTTTGGGTATGGTCGTCCTTGCAACGCATCATTCGCGGTGCGCCGTCAAGCCGCGGCGATCGTGGGCGCGGAAATCTAGTCCGTGAAATTCGGTGCGCGCTTTTGCATGTTGGCCATCACCGCCTCGACCTGATTGGGCGCGCGCAGCAGGCGGCCCTGTTCGGCGCTCTCGGCCTTGAGGATCGTCGCCGTATCCGTCTCGACCGCCAGATTGGCGAGCCGCTTGGCGGCGCGGATCGCGTGCGGATTGCGCCCGGCGATCGCGGCGGCCAGCGCCAGCGCCTCGGCGCGGGGATCATCGGCGGTACGGGTGACGAAGCCGTGCGCCACCGCCGCCGCGCCGTCGAACTCGGCCGCGGTATAAGCCAGCTCGCGCAGCACGTCGTCGCGCACCCGGCCGCGCCACAATGCAAAGCCGGCCATGTCGGGGACGATGCCCCATTTCATCTCCATCACCGACATCCGGGTGTCGGGGCGCGCGACGACGATGTCGGCGCCGCTGGCGATCTGGAGCCCGCCGCCAAAGGCGATACCGTGAACCGCCGCGATCACCGGCACCGCCAGCGTGCGCCATCCCCATGCCACCTGCTGCACGCGATTGGCGCTACCGTGCGTGCGCGTGACGATGTCGATGCCCGAACCGCCGCTCGCCATGCTCGCCATGTCCAGCCCAGCGCAGAACGCGCGCCCGTCGCCGGACAGCACGACGACGCGCAGCCCGGCGGTGTCGGACAGCCGGTCGATCGCGGTGATGATCGCGTCGAACATCGCCGGGTCGATCGCGTTCATCTTGTCGGCGCGGATCAGCCGGACGTCGGCAATGCCGTCGGTGAGGGCGATCGCGACGCGATCGGCGATGGATTCGGTCATAGACGGACTATCGCGCGTGCGCCGGGCGCCGGCAAGCTTGCGCTTCGCGCGTTTGTAAAGCGCGCGTACGCGTTCTAGGGCCGGCGCGATGACCGCGGCTTTCGATCCCACCGTTTTTTTCGATGCGCGGATTCTGGGGCATGGCCCCACGCTGGGCATCCGCTACCATGCGCACGGGGACGATTGGGCCGAACTGGCGCTGCCCTATGATCCCCGGCTGGTAG
>Ga0182736_1000615_pt1 | contig 49286 bp, 48 predicted proteins | sample eDN5th30CKraftBY_FD_128882 | JGI IMG/M metagenome (GOLD analysis project Ga0182736, IMG submission 128882) | Enriched backyard soil microbial communities from Emeryville, California, USA - eDNA 5th pass 30_C Kraft BY (version 2) (version 2) | ecosystem: Environmental > Terrestrial > Soil >... | reverse complement strand
GAGCGCGATGATGCTCAGCGCCCCGATGTCGTCGACCACCGCGAGCGCGAGCAGGAACACGCGCAGGCGACCGGGCACCCGTGGGCCGACAAGCGCGAGCGCGCCGACGAGGAACGCCGTGTCGGTCGAGATCACGACACCCCACGCGCCCGCATGACCCGACGGAGCCGCGATCAGCACGAACAGCAGCGCGGGAAGCGCCAGCCCCGCGATCGAGGCGATCACCGGCACCATCGCGCGCGACCAGCTCGTGAGCTCGCCGATCGCGAACTCTCGCCGCACCTCGAGGCCGACGGTGAAGAAGAAGATCGCCATGAGGGCGTCGTTGACGAGCGCGTGCAGCGTGAAGTCGAGCGTCAGGTCGCCGACCCCCACGATCAGATGCGTCTCCCAGAAGCCCTCGTAGGAGCCGCTGGACAGGTTCGCCCACGCGATCGCGGCGGCCGTCGCCACGAGCAGGAGCAGTGCGCCGATGCGGTTCTGTCCCATGGCGCTGATGCGGGAGGCGATGGACTGGCGTGCGGGCATAAGGGGCGTCGGCCCTTCGATCGGAATGAGTGACAGTCTCCACCTGGAGCGCCCGACCGTCCAGAGGTATTCCCCGCCATGCCGAAGACGCCAGGGTGAGCCGTCGGCAGGCCCTAGGCTGACGTCATGACGCCTCCCGAGCTTCTTCCTGCCCGCAGCCGTCTCGTCCACGAGGCCCTCCGCGCCGCCGGCATCTCCGGCGAGATCGTCGTGCTTCCCGATGCGGCATCCACCGCCGCGCTCGCCGCCGCCGCTCTCGGCGTCGAGGTGGGCGCCATCGCCAACAGCCTCGTCTTCTGGTGCGACGACGAGCCGCTGCTCGTGATGACCAGCGGAGCCCACCGCGTCGACACCAGCGCGCTCGCCGAGCGGCTGGGTCGCGGCAGGATCACGCGCGCCTCGGTCGAACAGGTGCGCGAGGCGACGGGCCAGGTCATCGGCGGCGTCGCGCCCACGGGCCACCCGGCGCCGCTCACGACGATCGTCGACGAAGACCTCGCGGCCTACCCGGAGATCTGGGCCGCCGGCGGCACGCCTCACACCGTGTTCCCGCTGACGTTCGACGAGCTCGTCTCGCTCACGAACGGCCAGGTCGTCAAGGTCGACTGAGCCGAGCCCGACGGTCGGCCCAGCACGACGCCACCTCAGCCAGGTCGAGACCGGCGCGGGGCCGTTCGCGCTGCGGCTGAGGCGGAGTCAAGCGCTCACGAGCGCAGCACGTCCCACGCGGTGACGGCCGCCGCGGCCGACCACGCCTGAGGACGGCATGCTGCGGGGTAGGGCGCCGGCGCGACGACGTCGGCCGCCGCGTCACCGCCGTGAAGCTCGGGAAGACGGTAGTCGAAGGCCTCCGCCGCGGCGAGCAGGCCGTCCACGATCGCACGGGCGTCGTCGATGAGCCCGGCCTTCGCCATGCCGCGCGCGACGATCGCGCTGTCGTGGGTCCACACGCTGCCGCCGTGATAGCTGAGCGGCCAGTAGCCCGCGGCATCCGTCGACAGGGTGCGAAGGCCGAAGCCCGACGACATCGTCGCGCCGACGAGGAGCTTCGACACCGCCGCCTCCTCGTCGGGGGAGAGGATGCCGGTGCCCAGCAGATGTCCCGCGTTGCTCGTGAGGGTGTCGACGGCCTGGCCGTCACGGTCAAGGGCGATGGCCGGGTAATGACCCTCCGGCGTCGTGACCCAGAACCGGTCGGCGAACCGCCGCTTGAGGGCGGCGGCCCACTCGCGCAGGCGCTCGGCCCCCGGACGGCCGAAGCGGTCGAGCAGATCCGCCGCGCCGACGGCGGCCTCGTACGCATAGCCCTGGACTTCGCTCAGCGCGATGGGGCCCTCGGCCAGGCGGCCGTCGCGCCACTGGATCGAGTCGCCGGAGTCCTTCCAGCCCTGATTCGACAGGCCGTGGCCCGTCTCGTCGACGTAGTCGAGGAAGCCGTCGTCGCCCGCGCTCGTGATGATCCACTCCATCGCGCGCTCAAGATGGGGCAGCAGGTCGCGCACCTCGTCGTCGGGCATCCCGGCCTCAGCCGCCTCGACCAGCAGGGACACCCACAGCGGGGTCGCGTCGACCGTCCCGTAGTAGAGCGGCGGAAGGACGATTCCCTCCCCGGGCATCGCCAGGGTGCCGGCGCGCAGCTCGTGCATCACCTTGCCCGGCTGCTCCGCCGTGGCGGGGTCGGTCTGCGAGCCCTGCAGGCGCGCGAGCACCCGCAGGGTCGACGCCGCGATCGACGAGTCGAGCGGAAGCAGCAGACGCGCCGCCCACAGCGAGTCACGACCGAACAGCGTGAAGAACCAGGGGGCGCCCGCCGCGAAGAACACGTCGCCGGGGTGTTCCGGCAGCGCGAGGCGCAGGGCGGCGAGGTCGCTGAGGGCACGGTCGAGCCAGCGCTGCACCCGCGGATCCCGACGGGCGCCGTCGGAGGCGTCGGATGCCACAGGCGCGCGCCACGGCGCGGGCGATGCGACGCCGCGCACGACGAGCGACGGGTCGTCCATCGATGCCGACCATGCGGCATCCGCCGCGCCGAAGGCAGGCACCTCGAGCGTCCAGTCGAGCAGCACGGCGTCGTCGACAGTCGCCTCGGCATCCGGCGCCTCGATCGTGAGGGTGGCGCCTGAACCCGTCACCGTGACTCGGTCGCCGTCGCGCGAGACGGTCGTCGGGCGGGTCCCGGGCTCACCGGCCTTGACCTCCTGCAGCGGCGCGAAGTCGTAGCGGATGCGGGTGCGCAGCCGCACGGCGGTCGGCTCGCCCAGGTGCGAGCGCACCCTGAGCGTCTCCGAGACGCGCCCGTCGCTCACCTCGCGCACCCGCTCGAGGCGCACCTTCGGATCGGGGAGCCGGTCGTCGACGCCGCGAAGCAGGGCATCGAACCGTGCCGTCTGCGCGTTCGGCACACTCCACCGCACCCACTCCGGGCGTGTGAACGCGCCGTCCTGGCCTCCGTAGGTGACGGTCACCTCCCGGATGAATCGCGTGTCGCCGTGGAAGACGCCGTCGATGGGCGCCGAGCCCATGTCGCCGTCTGCTCCCGACCATGCCTGGGTCGGCGCGCTGAGCGCCACGACCCGATCCGACAGGAACGGCTGGAGTCCGTCCGTCATCCCTTCACTGCTCCCTCACTCGTGTTCATGATCCGCTTCTGGAAGACGAAGAACAGGACGGCGACCGGGATCGTCATGATCGCGGCGGCCGCCAGCTTCAGCGGGTACTGGGTGCCCTGGCTCAGCTGGCCCGAGGCGAGCGACGCGACGCCCTTCGTCAGCGTCGTCAGCTCGGGCGACTGCGCCGAGATGATGAAGTGGCTGAGCTCGTTCCACGACCCCTGGAACGACAAGATGACGATCGTGATGAGCGCGGGCCGTGCCATGGGGAGCACGATCGACCAGAACACGCGGAAGGTGCCCGCGCCGTCGATTCGCGCCTGCTCTTCGACCGACGCGGGGATCGACTCGAAGAAGTTCTTCATGATGAACACGCCCGCCGCATCCACGAGGAGCGGCAGGATCATGCCCGCGTACGAGTCGTACATGCCCAGCTGGTTCAGCACGAGGAACTTGGGGATGAGCAGCACCACGGTCGGCACCGACATGACGCCCACGACCAGCGCGAAGATCACGCCGCGCCCCCGGAAGTTCAGTCGCGCGAGCGCGTAGCCGGCCAGCGACACGAAGAAGACGCGCCCGAGGGTGACGGCGATCGTCACGGCGGTCGAGTTCGCGAACCACACGGGGAAGTCGCTGAACAGGAACAGCCGTTCGTACGCCGCGGTCGTGAACGTCTGCGGGATGAGGGAGATGGGGTCGGATGCCGCCTCGGGCTCGGTCTTGAACGACGTGGCGACCTGCACGAGGAACGGGTAGATGTACACGACCGCGATGAGCGCGAGGAGCCCGTAGAGCACCACCTGTCCGGTCGCGCTGCGCAGCGTGAAGCGGCGTCGACGGGACGGCGCGGGCTGCAGCGCGTGAGCCGTCTCGGCGGAGGCGGCGGGGGCGGCGGTGAGGCCGGCGCTGGTCATGACGCGCCTCCCTTCGCGTAGGTGCTCGTCTGGTAGGCGCGGATGCGGCGGCGCGAGACCGGGCGGTCGCGCAGCACCCATCGCTGGAAGATCGTGAAGACGATGATGATGAGGAACAGGATGAAGGCGATCGCGGCGCCGATGCCCCAGTCCTGATTCTGGAACGCCGCCTGGTACGACAGGTACGCGGGCGTCAGCGTCGTCTTCGACGGTCCGCCCTTCGTGCCGGTGTAGATCTGATCGAACACCTGCCAGCATCCGATGAGACCCAGCGTGATCACGGTGAACACGATCGGGCGCAGCTGGGGGAGCGTGATGTGCCAGAACCGCTGCCACCCGTTGGCGCCGTCCATGAGGCCCGCCTCGGTCAGCTCGTAGCCGATGTTCTGCAGGCCCGCGACGAACAGCAGCATGAAGGTGCCGCTGGTCGTGAACACCGCCATCAGGATGAGCGCCGACATCGCGACCGACGGTCCGGCGAGCCACTCCCACCACGAAAGGCCGAGGAAGTCGTTCTGGGTGAGCCAGTCGGGTCCGCTCGTGACGCCGATGCCGCTGAGGGCGAGATGAACGACGCCGCGAGGCTCGTCGAACCAGTTGGGTCCCTTGCCGCCGAACCACGCGATGATCGCGTTCACGGGGCCGGCGAAGCTGAACAGGAACAGCCAGAGCACGGTGATGGCCACGGAGCTCGTCACCGAAGGGAAGTAGAAGGCGGTGCGGAAGAAGCCGCGGGCCTTGAGGATGCGGCGGCTCACGAGCACCGCGAGAAAGAGCGACAGCGCGGTCTGCAGCGGGACGACCAGCAGCACGTACCACGTGTTGTTGCGCAGCGCCGTGCCGAAGTCCCGTGTGCGGAGGCCGCCGCCGGTCGTCAGCTCGACGTAGTTGTCGACGCCGACGAAGCTGACGTTCGACGAGAAGGGGCTTCCGCGTCCCGTCCAGTCGGAGAAGCTGACCCAGAGGGCCATGATCACGGGAGCGAACAGGAACGTCCCGAGGATGAGGATCACGGGCGAGACGAACAGCCACCCCGCGCCGGCCTCCCCGCGACGCACCCCGCCGGAGCGGGGGCGTCGGGAGGAGGCCGGGCGGGCAGCCTCGGCCGGAGCGGCGGGAGCGGTCATGACGTCAGCCGACGATGGCCTCGAGGTTCGACTGCACCGAGTCGAGGATCGCCTTCGGGTCGCCCGACTCGAGCGACTGCAGCTGGGCGTTGAAGTCGGTGACGACCTCGCCCGCGCCCTTGTTGGTCGGGACGCCCTGCGCATACTGCGAGCCGTCGAGGAACGCGACGAGGTCCTCGTTGTCGCCCTTCCACTGCTCGGCGGCCGACTCGACCGACGGCATGGGGCCGAACGCCTCCGAGAAGGCGAGCTGCTGCTCGGCGCTGGTCAGGTATTCGACGAGCTCGAGCGCAGCCTGCTGGTTGGGGCTGTCGGCGGCCATGCCCCAGCAGTTCGAGAACTGCAGCGTGCCCTGGCCGGCGGGGCCGGCGGGGAGCTCGACGACCTTGGCCTGGACATCCGGGAAGTCGCCGAGCGCACCGGTGATCCAGTTGCCCTCGATGGTCATCGCGCCCAGCTCCTTGCCGAACGCCTCGCCGCCCCAGCCCGCGCCGACGTCGGCGGCGTAGGCGAAGGTGCCGTCCTTCAGGTGCTCCTGCACGTAGGAGAGGGCTTCGACGTTGGCGTCGCTGTCGGCCTCGGCCGTCGTGCCGTCTTCCGAGACGAGGCGGCCGCCCGCCTGCGCCATGAACACTCCGACGCGGGCGTACTCGCCGCTGAAGACGAGGCCGACGGTGTCGTCGTCGGTGAGCTTCTCGGCGACGGATGCCAGTTCTTCCCACGTCGTGGGAACGTCGGCGTCGGTGAGGCCGGCGTCTTCCCACAGGCCCTGGTTGATGATGAGTTGCAGCGTCGAGAAGTCCTTCGGCGCGCAGTAGAACGTGCCGTCCAGCGTGAAGTTCGACACGAGCGAGTCGTAGAAGTCGTCTTTGTTGGCGAGCATGTCGCCGTAGGGCTGGAGCGACCCGTTCTCGGCGTACCCGGCGAGCTGGTCGGTGCCGAGGTAGAAGAGGTCCGGCGGGGAGCCTGCAGCGAAGCCCTGTGAGAGCTGCTGCGCGAGGTCGGTCGCCGCGACGACCTCCGCGTCGACGCCGGAATCGGCCGACCAGGCGGCGACGGCATCCTTCACCGCGTTCGTCTCGGCGTCGCCGCTCGAGCCGATCATGATCGTGAGGCCTTCGTCCGACGAGGTCAGGTCGGTCGCTGCGCCGCTCTCCGACGGAGGGGTCTCGGTGAAGCCCTGGCCGCAGCCGGTGAGGGCGAGGGCGGTGACGACCGCCAGCCCTCCGGTCGCGAGCAGCGTGCGTGCTGTGTGTCGCGTCATCGCATCTCCTTTGAAACGGTGTGGACCCTCTGAGGGTGCCGGTGTTCAGGTTGTTCCGCTCGTTGATCGTTCAAATTCGTGCGCGGAGCGCTTCTTTGATCGTTCAAATTGTGGGATGCTTGCCAAGATAGAGCCCTGCCCACGGCGCGTCAAGGCCAGGAGACGATGAACAGACCCGCAACCATCGAAGACGTCGCTCGCGAGGCGGGTGTGTCCCGCCAGACGGTCAGCAATGTCATCAACTCTCCGGCGATCGTGCGGGACCAGACCCGCGAGCGCGTCGAGAGCGCGATCGCGCGCCTCGGCTACGCCCCGCACGCGTCGGCACGCCGGCTGCGCACGCGTCGCAGCTCGACGATCGGCATCCACCTCGACCCCTACGCGGGGGGAATCTCGGGCGTGGTGCTCGATCGCTTCGTCCATGCGCTGACCGAACGGGCGGGCGAACGCGGCCTGCGGGTCATGCTCTACGCCGCGCGCTCGCCCGAAGAGGAGATCCGGCGGATGACCGATCTCCGCGACGGCGGCGAGATAGACGGCGTCGTCATCACAGGCACGTTCCACGGTGACCCGCGCACCGGCTGGCTTACGGGCCGCGGCGTGCCTTTCGTCTCGTTCGGTCGACCGTGGGGCCTCGACGACGTCGAGGATCCGGCGCACCTGTGGGTCGACGTCGACGGGGCCGCCGGCACAGCCGAAGCCACGCGGCACGCGCTGCAGACGGCGGGTCCGCGCGTGGCTTTCCTCGGCTGGCCTGCGGGATCAGGCACGGGCGACGACCGCGAGCGCGGCTGGCGAGAGTCGCTGCCGGCCGATGCCCGGCCCCTGCGGCTGGAGAGCGAGGAGAGCGTCGCGATGGCCCGCGACGTCGTGGCGCGCGCGCTCGAGACGCAGGACATCGACGCGCTCGTGTGCGCGAGCGACTCGCTCGCCGTCGGCGCGCATCTCGCGGCGGTCGGCGCCGGGCGGTCCCGGCTGCCGATCATCGGCTTCGACAACACGCCGGTGGCCGAGGCGCTGGGACTGTCGAGCGTCGAGCAGCTGCCCGAGCGCGTCGCGACCGGCGCCCTCGACCTCCTGATCGGCGCGACGGGCGCCATCGCGCTGCGGGCTCCGAGCCCCGGCACGGCGCATGTGCTGGTCGAGCCGCGCCTCGTCGTCCGCTGACCTGCCGTCGACCGCTCAGCGCCGGCCGATGCGGCGCGAGAGCTCCGCTGCCGCCTCACCGGCCAGGCGGGCGAGCTCGGCGGCATCCCTGTCGGCATCGTCCGGCCACGTGACGGCGATCGCGGCGGCGGGCCAGCCCGCGTGGTCGGCGACGGCGACGCCCACCGAACGCAGCCCGATCGTCACTTCGCCGTCTTCGCTCGCATATCCCCGCGCGCGTGTGGCGGTGAGCACGTCGCGCAGGTCTGAGGGGCGACTCGGTCCGCGGCCCGTGCGGTCGGCGAACGCCGCGGCATCCGGATACAGCGCCCGCACCTGCTCGCGCGGGAGCAGCGCGAGCATGGCGCGACCGGTCGCCGTGAGGTGCGAGGGGAGTCGCACGCCGACGTCGGTCACGAGCGCGGGCCGACGCGGCGCGCGCTCCTCGACGATGTAGAGCACGTCGCGGCCGGTCATGACGGCCAGGTGTGCGCTCTCGCCCGTGCGATCGGCGAGGGCCGCGACGAGCGGGCGCCCCAGACGGGCGAGCGGCTCCTGTCGCGCGTAGCCGCCGGCGAGCTCGAACGCGGCCGTGCCGAGGCCCCATCGGCGGTCGGACTCCAGGTGCACGACGAACCCGTGCGCCTCCATCTCGCCGAGCAGGTGATACACGGTCGAGCGGGGAATGGCGAGCTGCTGCGCGACGGTGCGGGCGGCGACGGGGCCGCGCTGGTGGGCCAGGAACGACAGGATGCGCAGCGTCTGGTCGGCGGCCGGCACCTGGGGCGCCCTGTCTGGGATCACAGACACAGGATGCCAGAACCCGCTGGCGAGCTGCATCCGGCCGGAGTGGAATCGCCTCATGAGCACCTCCCTCGACGTCGTCGCCGTCACGGTCGGCGCGCGCCCTCTCACCCCCGACGAGGTCACGGCCGTCGCCCGCGCCGACGCGCACGTCGAGGTCGCGGCCGACGCGCTCACCCGTGTCGCAGCCACACGGGAGCTGATCGAGCGCCTCGCCGACGACCCACAGCCGCACTACGGCATCTCGACCGGCTTCGGCGCGCTCGCGACGACCTTCATCGCCCCCGACCGGCGGCGCCAGCTGCAGGCCAGCCTCATCCGCTCCCACGCGGCCGGAACCGGAGCCGAGGTGGAGCGAGAGGTCGTGCGTGCCCTCATGCTGCTGCGCCTGCAGGCGCTCGCGTCCGGCCGTACGGGCGTGCGGCCCGTCGTGGTCGACACCTACGCCGGGATGCTGAACGCCGGCATCACGCCGATCGTGCGCGAATACGGCTCGCTCGGATGCTCGGGAGACCTCGCACCGCTCGCCCACATCGCGCTGGCCGCCATGGGAGAGGGAGACGTGCGAGTCGGCGCCGACGCGGTTGCGGCATCCGAGGCTCTCGCGGCGGCCGGGATCGCGCCGCTCAGACTCGAGGAGAAGGAGGGGCTCGCCCTCATCAACGGCACCGACGGGATGCTCGGCATGCTGTCGCTCGCCCTCCACGACCTCGACGTGCTGCTGACCACCGCGGATGTCGCGGCGGCCCTGTCGGTCGAGTCGCAGCTGGGAACGGACGCCGTGTTCGCCGCCGACCTCATGGCCCTTCGTCCGCAGGTGGGACAGGCGGCGTCGGCGGCGAACCTGCGTGCGTTTCTCGCCGGATCGCCCGTGGTGTCGAGCCACCGCGATCCCGCGGTGTGCACCCGCGTGCAGGACGCGTACTCGCTGCGCTGCTCGCCGCAGGTGCACGGGGCGGCGCGCGACACGGTCGAGCATGCGCGTGCCGTGGCGGTGCGCGAGCTGGCATCCGTCGTCGACAACCCCGTGGTCACCAGCGACGGCCGCGTCGAGTCCAACGGCAACTTCCATGGCGCGCCTGTGGCGTACGTGCTCGACTTCCTCGCGATCGCCGTCGCCGACGTCGCCTCTATCTCCGAGCGGCGCACCGACCGCGCGCTCGACCGGGCGCGCAGCAACGGGCTGCCCCCGTTCCTCGCCGACGAGGTCGGCGTCGATTCGGGACTCATGATCGCGCAGTACGCGGCGGCGGGCATCGTTTCGGAGCTCAAGCGGCTCGCCGTGCCGGCGTCGGTCGACTCGATCCCGTCGTCCGCGATGCAGGAGGACCACGTCTCGATGGGCTGGGCCGCCGCCCGCAAGCTGCGGCGCGCGATCGACGGCCTGGCCCGCGTGCTCGCGATCGAGATCGTCACGGGGTGCCGCGCCCTCGACATGCGGGCACCGCTGCAGCCGGGAGCGGCCACGGGTGCCGTGCGTGACCTGGTGCGCCGCCACGTCGCCGGCCCCGGGCCCGACCGGTTCGTGTCGCCCGACCTCGAGGCCGTCACGGCGCTCGTACTCGCCGGGGATGTGGCCCGCGCGGCCGAGTCGGCGGTTCACAACTCCGGAGATTTCGGCACGACGGACGGGAATCAGCCATGACCACCACTTCAGACGAGCAGCGTTCCGGAGTTGTGAACGTCGCACCGCACGCACCCGCGGACGAGTCGGCGGTTCACAACTCCGGAGATTTCGGCACGACGGACGGGAATCAGCCATGACCACCACTTCAGACGAGCAGCGTTCCGGAGTTGTGAACGTCGCACCGCACGCACCCGTCCGCGCTCCCCGCGGCGCGGAGCGCACGGCCAAGAGCTGGGGCGCCGAAGCCGCCAAGCGGATGCTCATGAACAATCTCGATCCCGAGGTCGCCGAGCACCCCGAAGACCTCGTCGTCTACGGCGGCACGGGCCGGGCCGCGCGCTCGTGGGAGGCGTTCGACGCGATCGTGCGCACGCTCGACGAGCTGGAGGCCGACGAGACGCTGCTGGTGCAGTCGGGGAAGCCCGTGGGCATGTTCCGGACGCACGAGTGGGCGCCGCGTGTGCTCATCGCCAACTCGAACCTCGTGGGCGACTGGGCGACGTGGCCCGAGTTCCGGCGGCTCGAGCAGCTGGGCCTCACGATGTACGGACAGATGACCGCCGGGTCGTGGATCTACATCGGCACACAGGGCATCTTGCAGGGCACCTACGAGACGTTTGCTGCCGTCGCGCGCTCGCTCGGCCGCGACGACCTGTCGGGAACGCTTACGCTCACGGGCGGTGCGGGCGGCATGGGCGGGGCGCAGCCGCTGGCGGTCACGCTCAACGAGGGTGTCGTGCTCGTGGTCGACGTCGACGAGTCGCGGCTCGCCCGCCGGGTGGAGCACGGCTACCTCGACGAGTACACCGCCGACCTCGACGCCGCGGTCGCGCGCGTGACCCAGGCGAAGGCGGCAGGGCGGGCGCTGAGCGTCGGCGTCGTCGGCAACGCGGCCGATGTGTTCCCCGAGATGCTGCGCCGACACCGCGCGGGAGAGGTGACGGTCGACGTCGTGACCGACCAGACGAGCGCGCATGACCCCCTGGCCTACGTGCCGCGTGAGATCGCGTTCGACGACGCGAAAGCGGAGGCCGCGCGCGATCCCGAGGGCTTCACGGCGATGGCTCGTGCGTCGATGGCGCGCCACGTCGAGGCGATGGCGGGGTTCCAGGATGCCGGGGCCGCGGTGTTCGACTACGGCAACTCGATCCGTCGAGAGGCGGAGCTCGGCGGCTGTGCGCGGGCGTTCGACTTCCCTGGGTTCGTGCCTGCCTATATCCGGCCCCTGTTCGCCGAAGGGCGCGGACCGTTCCGGTGGGTGGCGCTGTCGGGCGACCCCGACGACATCGCCAGGACCGATCGTGCCGTCGCCGAGCTGTTCCCGCATGACGCGGCGCTGTCGCGGTGGCTCGAGAAGGCGGGGCGCACGGTGCACTTCGAGGGACTTCCCGCACGCATCTGCTGGCTGGGGTACAAGGAGAGGCACCTCGCGGGGCTCAAGTTCAACGAGATGGTCGCGTCCGGCGAGCTGAAGGGCCCGATCGTGATCGGCCGTGATCACCTGGACGCCGGGTCGGTCGCCTCGCCGTACCGCGAGACGGAGGGCATGGCCGACGGCTCGGACGCCATCGCCGACTGGCCGCTGCTGAACGCCCTGCTCAATACGGCGTCGGGGGCCTCGTGGGTGTCGATCCACCACGGCGGCGGCGTCGGCATCGGACGATCGATCCATGCCGGTCAGGTCACGGTGGCAGACGGCACGGCGCTTGCCGCGGAGAAGCTCGAACGGGTGCTGACGAACGACCCTGGCACGGGCGTCATGCGCCATGTCGACGCGGGCTACGAGCGGGCCGTCGAGGTCGCCCGCGAGCGCGGCCTGAAGGTGCCGATGCTGTGAGCACGCTGCTCATCACCAGCATCGGCGAGCTGACCACCAACGTCGCATCGCCCGGAGACCCGTGTGGCACGTTCGCCGACGCTGCCGTGCTGATCGACGGCGACCGTGTCGTCTGGGCCGGCCCGTCGACGCAGCTTCCCTCACGGGCAGCGGATGCCGATGAGGTGCTCGACCTCGACGGGCGCGCCGTCGTGCCGGGCTTCGTCGACAGCCACACCCACCTCGTGTTCGGCGGCGACCGCGCCGACGAGTTCGAGGCGCGGATGGCCGGGCGCAGGTATGAGGCCGGCGGCATCCGGCGCACCGTCGCCGCCACGCGCGCCGCGACCGACGAGGAGCTGCGCCGGAGGCTGGCGGGCTTCGTCGCCGAGCTGCACGCTCAGGGCACGACGACGTTCGAGGTCAAGACCGGCTACGACCTGACGGTCGAGGGAGAGGTGCGGCTCGCACGGCTCGCGGCCGAAGTGACCGACGAGGTCACGTTCCTCGGCGCCCATGTCGTTCCTGCCGAGTACGCCGATGACCGTGACGCCTATGTCGACCTCGTCTGCGGGACCATGCTCGACGCGGTGCGTCGTCATGCACGGTGGATCGATGTGTTCTGCGAGCGCGGCGCCTTCACGCCCGCCGAAGCCGAGCGTGTGCTCCGCGCCGGCGCCGCCGCAGGCCTCGGCATCCGCGTGCACGGCAATCAGCTCGGACCAGGCGAGGGTGTCGCCCTCGCCGTCGCGCAGGGCGCGGCATCCGTCGACCACTGCACCCACCTGAGCGACGACGACGTGCGTGCGCTCGCCGCCTCGCAGACGGTCGCGACCCTGCTGCCCGGCGTGGAGTTCTCGACGAAGCAGCCGTACCCCGATGCGCGCCGCCTTCTCGACGCCGGCGTGACGGTCGCCCTCGCGAGCGACTGCAACCCCGGCACGAGCTTCACATCGTCGATGCCGCTCGTGATCGCGCTCGCCGTGCGCGAGATGGGCATGACGCCGGCGGAGGCGGTGTGGGCGGCGACCGCGGGCGGTGCGCGGGCGCTGCGTCGTGACGACGTGGGCCACCTCGGCACCGGGGCCCGAGCCGATCTGGTCGTGCTGGACGCTCCGACCCGTGTGCATCTGGCCTACCGGCCCGGCGTGCCGATCGTGGAGCGTGTCATCCGCGGGGGCGTCATCGTCGGCTGATCGCAATCCTGCGGGAGATCAGCGGCGCGGCCGGTCGAAGTCCCACTCGTCGGAGTCGATCGAGGACGCCACGTCCCAGTCGGCGGTGCTCCAGCGGAACGTCGCGACGGCGCACGTGGGCATGGCGCCGATGCCGCCGTTCGACAACGACTCCGCGAGCGTCGTCATGCCGGGGTCGTGCGCGACGAGCATCACGTGCGGCACTCCGGCGGCCACGGCGGTCGCCAGCAGAGTGTGGGCGGAGGCGCCGTAGAGGTCTTCGGTCGGTTCGGGTTCGACACCCAGCGCATCGGCGAAGAACCCCGCCGTCGTGCGCGCGCGCACGGCCGTCGACGTGAGCAGCCTGTCGGGGCGGAAGCCGGTCGCCGCGAGACGCTGCGCGAGCTCGGGGGCGTCGCGCAGGCCGCGGTCGTTGAGCGGCCGGTCGTGGTCGGAGAGTCCCGGGTCGCCCCAGTCGCTCTTGGCGTGACGCACGAGCACGAGCGTCGTCATGCCGAGCCCTCGGGGCTCACGGATGCCGCCTCTTCGCCGCCGTCGTCGTCCGATTCCTCATCCGTGGCGGCCTCTTCCTCGGCGGCTCTCGCGGCAGCAGCCTCCTCAGCGGCTTTCGCAGCGGCGGCAGCGGCCGCGGCGGCGGCGGGACGCCCGGCGAGGCCGGTCAGCAGCTCAAGCACGCACAGCGCCGCGAGGCGCACGGTGCGGCCGTCGGGCGCGTCGGCTGTGGCATCCACCTCGACGATGTCGGCGGAGCGCACGCGAGGGTCGACCGCGAGCGAGCGCACGAGCGCGCGGAGCTCCCACGCCGCCAGCCCGCCGGGAAGCGACGCGGGGCAGCCCGGGGCCACGGAGCGGTCGCACACGTCGACGTCGATGTCGAGGTGGATGCGGTGACCGACGCCGGCGATCTCGAGCGCCTCGGCAACGACGTCGTCCATGCCGCGGCGGCTGAGCTGGTCGAGGGTGATGACGGTGATGCCGTAGTCGGCGGCGCGCCGGGCGTACTCTGCCGAGTTGGCGAAGTCGGCGATGCCGAGCTGCACGATCCGCCGCGGATCGAAGCCGTCGTCGATGAGCCGCCGCACCGGCGAGCCGTTGGACTCGCCGTCGCGCAGGTCGAAGTGCGCGTCGATCGTGATGAGGCCCGTCGCGCGAGCGCCCTGGGCCGTCGCGTAGGTGATCGAGTTGTCGCCGCCGAGGGCGATCACGAGTCCCGCGCGGTGAAGCTCCCCGACGCGCTGTCGAAGGCGCTGCTCGCCGTCGGGGCCGTCGGGGTCGTCGACGTCGCCCGCGTCGGCGATGTTGAGCACGTCGTTGAGGTCGAGCGGCGGCGGACCCACCAGCGTCGGACTGAACCGTCGCAGCGCCTCGCGCACCGCGGCGGGGGTCGCGTGCGCCCCCGACGGTGACAGCGACGTCTTGGAGGCCGGGGCGCCGAGCAGCACGGCATCCTCGCGGCCGGTCCATTCCGGCCAGCCGCCGGCACGGGGCCAGCGAGGGTCGTCGGGAAGTGAGATCGGTTCAGTCATCGCCTACGTACACCCATGCTGTTCGGCCGCTCGCAAGCGGCACCGAGATGCGACGGTACAAGGAGACTTCGTACTCGTCGGCGGCGTCGAGCTCATCGCTCGTGAGGTGGAGCACCTTGCCCATGACCTTGTCGATCGGGCTGCCCGTGCGGCGGAGCACGGGGTGCATCGACAGCCCCGACACCTCCACCACGCGGCGATCTTCGATCTCGGCGTACTCGATCCGGTATCCGGGGAGCGCATCGTGCTCGCCCGCCACGATCCGGCCGAACGTGTCGAGCTGCACCTCGGCGAACTGAAGCGTGCCGTAGGTGAACAAGAGCTCTTCCGCCTCTGCCACGGACTCAGGCTACTCCCGGCGCGAAACGGTCGCTCTGGTGAATCGCCGCAGACGCGCCCGCCGGACGTCGGGGCCGGAGATGACCGGGTTCAGCCGAGGAAGGCGTGCGCGATCGCGAAGATCACGAGTCCCGCGAGGGCGCCCACGATCGTGCCGTTGAGGCGGATGTACTGGAGGTCGCGGCCCACCATGAGCTCGATCTTCTCGGTCGTCTCGGCCGCGTCCCACTTCTCCACCGTGTCGGTGATGATCGACGCGATGTCGTGGCGATACCGGTCGACGAGGAACACAGCGGCATCCGTGATGCGGTCATCCACCCGCTTCTGCAGCGCCGGGTCGGCGGCGAGGCGCGACCCTACCTCGACGAGCGCCTCGGTCGCACGGCGGCGCAAGGGGCTCGCGGGGTCGTCGAGGGAGCGCAGCAGGCCCGCCTTCGCCGTGTTCCACGCCTCGGCGGCGAGCTCGCGCACGCGCGGACTGTCGAATACGGCGCTCTTGGCATCCTCGAGCCGCCCGATCGTCTCGGGGTCGTGCTGCAGGTTGCCCGCCAGGCGCGTCAGGTAGCCGTCGATCGCGCGGCGCGCGGGGTGGTCGCCGTCGGACTGCATGGCCCGCACGAACTTCACGGCCTCGTGGTAGACGGTGTCGTCGATCAGCCGCATCGCCACCGACGGCACCCACGAGGGAAGCCGGCGTGAGACGAGCCCGTTGAAGGCGTCGCGTCCCGACTCGAGCCACGTCGCGAGACTGTCGACACCCAGATCGACGGCCCCGCGGTGCGCATCGGCGGCGATCACGCGCTCGAGCCATTCACCCACCGTCGGACCCCACTCGGGCCGCAGCAGGTGCTCGCGGGCGAGGTCTCCGATGAGGTCCTGGACCTCGTCGTCGCTCAGGGCGCGCAGGATGCCGGTCGCCACCGCGGCTCCTTCGGCCGCCACGCGCTCGGCGTGCTCGGGCGCCCGCAGCCACTCACCGGCCTTCGCCGCGATGCCGGTCGACTCGAGCTTGGCGCGCACGACGTCGCCGTCGAGGAAGTTGGTCTCGACGAACTCGCCCAGGGTGCGCCCGATCTCGTCTTTGCGGCGCGGGATGATCGCCGTGTGCGGGATGGGGATGCCGAGCGGATGCCGGAACAGCGCCGTCACCGCGAACCAGTCGGCGAGGGCTCCGACCATGCCGCCCTCCGCGGCCGCACGCACATACGCGAGCCACGGGTAGCGCTCCTGCAGCGCGAACGCCACGACGAACAGCACCGCCATGAAGATCAGCGCCCCGAGGGCCACGCCCTTCATGACCCGCAGGCCGCGACGGCGCTCCTGGTCGGCGGGGCTCAACAGCTGCGTCGGTGTCGGGGCCATGCCGCTATGTTGTCACGCCCGTCAGTCCCGCGGCAGGACGCCGCCCGCCTGCACCCTGCGCGCGCGGCGTAGTCTGACCTCGTGATCGACGACATCCAGAAGCGCGCCCTCCACCGCACTCGCATCCTGGAGGGGCAGCTGCGCGGCCTCGCGAAGATGATCGAGAACGAGGACTACTGCATGGACATCATCGGCCAGTCCCGTGCGATCCAGAAGGCCCTGGCGTCGCTCGACAAGCTCCTCATCGAGAACCACCTGCGCACGCATGTGGCGCACATGTTCGAGCACGGCGGCGACCAGCGTGAGCAGGCCGTCAAGGAGCTGTTGAAGGCCTACGACTTCGAAGGACGCTGAGCGCCGCCGCGATCAGGACTCGAGCGGCCCGAGCCAGGCTGTAGCCACCGTGCTGTGGGCCGACTCGGGGTCGGAGGGATGGAACATCCCCGCCAGCACGTCGCGGTAAAGGCGGCTCAGCTCGCTGCGGGTGAAGTACGACGAGCCGCCCGCCACCAGCATCGCGTCGTCGACGATCTGCTTGGCCGCCACGACCGCTCGGTGCTTCAGACCGCTCAGCTTCGCGAACCACAGCGGGCCATGGTCGACGACGTCGTCGACATCGCGGGCGACCGAGGCCAGCTGCGGCAGCATCCCGTCGTGGGTGAGCGCCATGTCGGCGATACGCCAGCGGATGTCGGGATCCTGGCTGTAGGTCTTGCCTGAGCGCTTCGACGTGCGCTTCTTCGCCGTCTCGACGGCCAGGTCGAGCGCTCGCCGTGCGATGCCCGTGTAGACCGATGCCAGCAGGATCTCGAACACGCTGAAGATGCCGAACACGAGCGGATCGGGCTGGGGGCCGGGAGTGAGTCGGCGGACGACACGGTCGGCGGGGGCGACGGCGCCGTGGAGCTCGGTCGTGCGTGACTGTGTGCCGCGCATGCCGACCGTGTCCCAGTCGTCGCGCGTGACCACGGCATCCGTGCGCGGCACGAAAGCGTAGACCATCTGAGGCGCGTCGGCGCTTGTCGTGTCGAGGCCGTGGAGGCCGAGCTGCGTCCAGACGGGCGCAAGCGATGTGAAGATCTTGGTGCCCGTGAACGCGTAGCCGCCGTCGGGCAGGGGAGAGGCATCGGTGTCGCTGCCGAAGAGCACGAGGTCGTTGCCGGCCTCGCTGATGCCGAAGGCGAACACCTCGCCGGCGACCGCGCCCTCCTGCACGAAGCGGAGCGAGTCGATGCCGCGGTCGGTGAGCACCTTCGCGACGCCCGTCCACACGAGGTGCATATTGATGGCGAGGGCGGTCGCGGGGGCGGCGGTCGCGAGGCGCTGCTGGAGCACGGAGGCTTCGGCCAGGCCGAGACCGGCACCGCCGAGCTCGGACGGGACGAGGATCGCGAGGTAGCCCGCCTCGCGCAGATCGGCGAGGTCTTCCTCGGGGAACGCATTGTCGGCGTCGATCGCGGCGGCACGTGCGCGGATGCGATCGAGCAGTTCGTCGGACAGGTGGGCGGCGGGATCGAACGTCACCTCACCATTCTGCTCCGACCCGGAGCCCGTCGGTCCGGAGCGCGGCAGGATGGGGACATGATCTCGACCGACCTGGCCCTCGCGCTGCGCGACGCCGGGCTGGTGTGGCATCCGGCATCGGGCGACCGCTTCCAGCTCGACGAGCCCGAGTTCGAGGCCGACGTGTTCACGGTCAGTGAGATGACGATCGAGCCGCGGCGGTACCCGACCGGCGTGATCCTCGCGTTCAACGGCACGACCGAGTGGGCGCTCGACTCCGTCGCGCTCGAGGACGCACTGTGGCTGCCCCGCGAAGACCAGCTGCGCGAGCTCCTGCGCGGCATGTTCCGGTCGCTCCGACGTGCCGACGACACGCACGTCGTCGAGATCCAGGTCAATGGCGAAGTGCGGCAGTTCGAGCATCCGGAGCCGGCCGACGCCTACGCGCTCGCGCTGCTGAGCGTCCTCCGCCGGATCTCCTGACCGGCCGCACGGGGCGCGTCAGTCGATGATGCCGAAGAGCTGCCGCAGCGTTTCCTCGGGCCTGTCGCGGTGCGGCGAGTGGCCGGAGCCCTCGACGATCGACATGGAGACGACGGGGTTGCGAAGCACCTCGTCGACCACCGGTCCCGTGAAGATCGAGTAGACCGCGGGATCGCTCGCGATGATGTGCGTCGGAACGGCGAGGCGTGCGGCCGCGTCGCGGACGTCCCACGGACGGTTCTGCACCCCGGTCTCGTCGGCAGCCCACGGGCTCATCTGCTGCGTCGCTGTCGACTTCAGCTCGATGTCGTGCTCGTGCCAGGTGGGGTGCTCAGCGCGCACCGCCTCGGGCGACGGGTCTGCGAAGGCGGCCCGCTGGCTCTGGAGAACGGGCGTCAAGTCGGCGCCGGCGAGGTGGATCGCCGGATCGACGAGCACGAGCCGGCGCGTCCAGCCCGGTGCTGCGGCGCTTGCGACCGTGGCGGCGGCCCCGCCGAGCGAATGCCCGATCACGAGGTCCCACCCGTCTCTTCCCGGCGCCGTGACGTTCTGCACATCGGCGGCGTATGCGGCGATCGAGTAGTCGAGCGCGCGCGGGGCGGTGCCGTGACCGCGAAGATCGACCGCGGTGGCGTGCCAGCCGGCCTCCGCGAGCGCCGTGCCGAACCGCCACATGAGCGCGCCGCTGGAGCCGAGTCCGTGGATGAGCAGGGCACGGCGCTCGGCATCGGGGGAGCCCCACGACTGACGCGGCAGAGTGACGGGTGCGGGCATGACCGCCACTCTAGAAGAGGTCCGGGTCGTCGCCGCGCCACGCATCCGGCCCCTGGCAGGCGGATGCCGTCAGCTGGCAGTCGCGATCAGGTGATCGTCTCGATGGGCGCCGTGTCGGGAATCGGGCTCGCGTCGCGGCCGCGGAGGTCGGGGAAGCCGCGGACGCAGAGGATCGCGACGAGCGCTCCCACGATGGCGAAGGCCGCGGCCGCCCAGTAGGCGCCGACGGGGCCGACGCCGTCGATGAGGAACCCGGCGACCGCCGAGCCCGCGGCGGCGCCGATGAGCTGGCCGGTGCCGATCCAGCCGTACGCCTCGGCGGTCTCGCTGAACTTCACGCTGGCGCTCGTCATCGCGAACATGACCGCCAGAGCGGGGGCGATGCCGACGCCGGCGACGAACAGCGACGCGTTGAGCCACCAGAAGGAGAGCGAGATCACGGTGACCGAGAGGCCGATGGCGACGACCGTCAGGCGACGGGCCATCGCCCACGGGCCGATCGGGATGTGCCCGAACGACAGGCCGCCCACGAGGCTGCCCACCGAGAAGACCGCCAGCACCAGGCCGGCCTCGAGTCCGCCGTGGCCGAAGGTGGCGACGACGCCCGCCTCGACAGCCGCGCATGCGCCGATGAGGAGGAAGCCGACCACCGTCGCGAGAAGCACGACGGGCTTGGCGAGCACCTTGCCGAAGGCGCGGCGGCTGCGCGGGATGCGCACGCGGCCGACTTCGGGAGAGAGGATGAACCACGCGCCGCCGCCGACGAGGATCACGACGACCATGAGCAGGCCCGGCACCGTGCCCGCCTGGGTGGCGACGATCGTGATGAGCACGGGCGCCAGGATCCAGATGATCTCCTGCAGGCTCGCGTCGAGCGAGAACAGGGGAGTCAGCTGGCGGGAGTTCACGATCTTGGGGTAGATGGTGCGGACGGCGGACTGCACCGGCGGCGTCGACAGACCGGCGACGAGGCCGGTGACCATGTAGCCGAAGATCGGGAGGTCGGACAGGGTCAGCACCAGCAGCGCGACGGCGCAGACGGCGGTCGTGAGGGTGAGGACGCGCCGCATGCCCCACACGCCCATCCAGCGGCTGGTGACGGGACCGGCGACCGCCTGACCGATGGAGGCGGCGGCGAGCACGAGTCCGGCCGCGCCGTAGGAGCCGGTGATCTGCTCGATGTGGAGCAGGATCGCGAGACTCGTCATGCCGTTCGGGAAGCGCGCGACGAGCTGCGCCGTGATGATGCGTGCGACGCCCGGAGTCTTCAGAAGGTCACGGTACGCGCTCACCCCTCCACGCTACCGACCCCGGAGGATGCTTGCGACACGCGCAGGGCGTCGAGAGGCACGCCCGCGACACGCCCGCGACACGCCGAAGAGCGGTTTCCACAGGAATTCGGATGTCGGAAGTCCGCCGTAGCGTCCAGCCTGTGGAGAGATCCTGAGGCGACGCCGGAAAGGCCCGGATTTCAGGCCTTTTCCAGCTTCAGAATCAAATCGCCGATTGTGGATGAATCGGTGGACAACCTGTGTTGTATCAGGGGAGAGCGGTGGAAAATCACACGGATGTAACTACTATCCCTTGTGGTGCCACCCAATGTCGGCACCCATATGTAGTATTGGACTCCCGGTCGGTCCCCCGCCGAGGGCAACACAGTTTTTAGAGAGGAAGAGCGGATCACCATGGCGATCACGGTCTACACGAAGCCGTCTTGCGTTCAGTGCAACGCGACCTACCGGGCCCTCGATTCGAAGGGCATCGAGTACGAGGTCCTCGACCTGTCCGAAGACCCGGCTGCGCTCGAGCACGTCAAGTCGCTCGGCTACCTGCAGGCCCCGGTCGTCGTGACCGACGAAGACCACTGGTCGGGCTTCCGTCCCGACAAGATCGACGAACTGGCCAACCGGCTGGCGTGACGAAGGAGCGGCGCTGACATGCTGACTGCAACTCACGCGCCGCTGCTCGTCTACTTCTCGAGCGTCTCCGGCAACACGGCGCGATTCATCGAGAAGCTCGGGATGCCGGCCGTCCGCCTCCCGCTCCACGCCTCCGACCCCGCCGTCACAGTCGACGAGCCGTATGTGCTCGTCACTCCGACCTACGGCGGAGGTCAGGGGCGCGGCGAGGAGAAGGGCGCGGTTCCCAAGCAGGTCATCCGGTTCCTCAACGACGAGCACAACCGAAGCCTGCTTCGCGGAGTCATCTCCGCAGGAAACACCAACTTCGGCGAGGCGTTCTGCCTTGCCGGCGACATCATCAGCCGCAAGTGCCACGTGCCGCACCTGTACAAGCTGGAACTGTTCGGCACGCAGGACGACGTCGATCGGGTAACCGACGGATTGGAACGATGGTGGAAGCTGCAGTGACCGAGACGACCTTCAAGACCGACCCCCGGTTCGAAGGTCTCGATTACCACGCGCTCAACGCGATGCTCAACCTGTACGGGCCGGACGGGAAGATCCAGTTCGACGCCGACAAGCGGGCTGCTCGCGAGTACTTCCTTCAGCACGTCAACCAGAACACGGTGTTCTTCCACTCGCTGAAGGAGCGCCTCGACTACCTGGTCGAGAAGGAGTACTACGAGGCCGCGGTGCTCGAGAAGTACCCCTTCGAGTTCATCCAGCGTCTCAACGACCGCGCCTACGCGCACAAGTTCCGCTTCGAGACGTTCCTCGGCGCGTTCAAGTACTACACGAGCTACACGCTCAAGACGTTCGACGGCAAGCGCTACCTCGAGCGCTTCGAAGACCGCGTCGTCATGACCGCCCTCGGCCTCGCCGACGGCGACCAGGAGCTCGCCGAGAAGCTCGTCGACGAGATCATCACGGGTCGCTTCCAGCCCGCCACGCCCACATTCCTCAACACGGGCAAGGCGCAGCGCGGCGAGCTGGTGTCCTGCTTCCTCCTGCGCATCGAAGACAACATGGAGTCGATCGCCCGCGGCATCAACTCCGCGCTGCAGCTGTCGAAGCGCGGTGGCGGCGTGGCGCTGCTGCTGTCGAACATCCGCGAGTCGGGCGCCCCGATCAAGCAGATCGAGAACCAGTCGAGCGGCATCATCCCCGTCATGAAGCTGCTCGAAGACAGCTTCAGCTACGCCAACCAGCTCGGTGCGCGTCAGGGCGCCGGCGCCGTCTACCTGTCGGCGCACCACCCCGACATCCTCAAGTTCCTCGACACCAAGCGCGAGAACGCCGACGAGAAGATCCGCATCAAGACGCTGTCGCTGGGTGTCGTCATCCCCGACATCACGTTCGAGCTCGCCAAGAACGACGAGGACATGTATCTGTTCTCGCCCTACGACGTCGAGCGCGTCTACGGTGTGCCGTTCGGCGACATCTCGGTCACCGAGAAGTACCGCGAGATGGTCGACGACGCACGCATCAAGAAGACCAAGATCAACGCGCGCGAGTTCTTCCAGACCCTCGCCGAGATCCAGTTCGAGTCGGGCTACCCGTACATCATGTTCGAAGACACGGTGAACCGGGCCAACCCCATCAAGGGCCGGATCAACATGTCCAACCTGTGCTCGGAGATCCTGCAGGTCAACACGCCCACGACGTACAAGGAAGACCTGTCCTACGACCAGATCGGCAAGGACATCTCCTGCAACCTCGGTTCGATGAACATCGCGCTGGCGATGGACGGCAAGGACCTCGCCGGCACCGTCGAGACCGCCATCCGCGCTCTCACCGCGGTGAGCGACCAGAGCCACATCCGCTCGGTGCGCTCCATCGAAGACGGCAACGACCGCTCGCACGCCATCGGCCTCGGCCAGATGAACCTGCACGGCTTCCTCGCTCGCGAGCACATCTACTACGGCTCCGAAGAGGCGCTCGACTTCACGAACATCTACTTCTACACGGTGCTGTTCCACGCGCTGCGCGCATCGAACCGCATCGCCATCGAGCGCGGCAGCGCCTTCGACGGCTTCGAGGACTCGAAGTACGCGTCGGGTGAGTTCTTCGACAAGTACACCGACCAGGAATGGGCGCCGCAGACCGACCGCGTGAAGCAGCTGTTCGACGGCATCCAGATCCCCACGCAGGACGACTGGCGCGAGCTCAAGGCGTCGGTGCAGCAGTACGGCATCTACAACCAGAACCTGCAGGCGGTGCCGCCGACCGGCTCCATCTCGTACATCAACAACTCGACGAGCTCGATCCACCCGATCGCGTCGAAGATCGAAATCCGCAAGGAAGGCAAGATCGGTCGCGTCTACTACCCGGCGCCGTTCATGACGAACGACAACCTCGAGTACTACGAAGACGCGTACGAGATCGGCTACGAGAAGGTCATCGACACCTACGCCGTCGCCACCCAGCACGTCGACCAGGGCCTGTCGCTGACGCTGTTCTTCAAGGACACCGCCACCACCCGCGACATCAACCGCGCCCAGATCTACGCCTGGCGCAAGGGCATCAAGACGATCTACTACATCCGTCTGCGTCAGCTGGCGCTCGAGGGCACCGACATGTCCGAGTGCGTCTCGTGCATGCTCTGATCGTTCTTCCGACCGTATTCAAGGACCCGAAATGACCCCCGAACCGCTCAAGCTCGTCGACCACGTGCAGGCGATCAACTGGAACCGCATCCAGGACGATAAGGACCTCGAGGTGTGGAACCGCCTCGTGAACAACTTCTGGCTGCCCGAGAAGGTGCCGCTGTCCAACGACATCCAGTCGTGGGCCACGCTCACCCCTGAGGAGCAGACCACTACGATGCGAGTGTTCACGGGCCTGACGCTCCTCGACACCATCCAGGGCACGGTCGGCGCCGTGTCGCTGATCCCCGACGCGATCACGCCTCATGAGGAGGCCGTGTACACGAACATCGCGTTCATGGAGTCGGTGCACGCGAAGAGCTACTCGTCGATCTTCTCGACGCTGTGCTCGACGCCGGAGATCGATGACGCGTTCCGCTGGTCGGTGGAGAACCCGAACCTGCAGCGCAAGGCGCAGATCGTCATGGACTACTACCGTGGCGACGAGCCGCTCAAGCGCAAGGTCGCTTCGACGCTGCTCGAGTCGTTCCTGTTCTATTCGGGCTTCTACCTTCCGCTGTACTGGTCGTCGAAGGCGAAGCTGACGAACACCGCCGACATCATCCGCCTCATCATCCGTGACGAGGCCGTGCACGGCTATTACATCGGCTACAAGTTCCAGAAGGGCCTCGAGACGCTCAGCGAGGCGGAGCGCGCCGAGATCAAGGACTACACGTTCTCGCTGCTGTACGAGCTCTACGACAACGAGGTGCAGTACACGCAGGACCTCTACGACGGCATCGGCCTGACCGAAGACGTCAAGAAGTTCCTTCACTACAACGCCAACAAGGCCCTCATGAACCTGGGCTACGAGGCGATGTTCCCGTCGACCGTGACGAATGTGAACCCTGCGATCCTGTCGGCCCTGTCACCGAACGCCGACGAGAACCACGACTTCTTCAGCGGCTCGGGCTCGTCGTACGTCATCGGCAAGGCCGTCGCGACCGAAGACGACGACTGGGACTTCTAAAGACCCTGTGCGGCGTCACAGTAGTTGGCACAAACGCACCTTGAAGTTGGCACGCGTCAAACAAGTTGGCACAGATTACGCAGTTGGCACATGAAATCACTGGGCTCGCGTCGTTCGGTTCCGCATGAGGGATCCTGTGGCTAACCGGCGACGCGAGACTCCAGCGGAGCTAACCGAGTCGTGGCCGGACGTCCCGTCGCGCGATGCGGCGGGTGAGAAGGCTCGTCAGTTCGCGCTGAATCTCCGCACGGCGATCGGTGACCGCAGCGTCCGGTCGGTAGCCCGCGACGCCGGCATCGACGAGGGCACTATTCGGAATGTGCTGAGTGGTGCCGCCTGGCCGGACCTGCGCACAATCACCCGGCTTGAGTCGTCTCTCGGACGGCGTCTCTATCCGCAATGAACCCACGGACGCTCCACGGGCATCCCGCGACGTAGTCAAGCTCGTGCTGCATCATGGCCCTGCTCATTGCCCTCGACCACGTCTAAGAGTCGTGAGTCCCGACGCTGCCGGGCAATCCGCTGAGACAACCCAGCTGCGAGAGCAGCACGCGCTACCCGCCTTGAACGGGATCGTCGACTTGCTTATGTTCGCGGACGCTGTTTCGTAGCCGCGTTCACTCCGTACCTGACGCGCCGTGTGGTTGCTGGTCGCCTGCCAGGGTCGGCGGAGGTCACAATCACGCGCGTAATCGGCTGGATGAACCTACTTCTCAACGAGTGTCATCTCGAAGGAATAGAGGTCGGGGGAGTAGCAGTGCTGGCCGAACTCGACCGCGCGGCCTGATGTGTCGAACGCGGTGCGAGACATCGACAGCACTGCCGCGCCCTTCGGCAGGGATAGGAGCTTCGCCTCCGCCGGGGTCGCCGAACGTGCACCGATCCGTTGCTTGGCGACTCGAACAGCGATGCCGCGCGAACGCAGGAGCTGGTATAGGCCATGATTTGCGAAATCCTCTTCGCTGAACCCTGCGAAGTCGCCCGGAAGCGTGTTGTCAAGCACAGCGATAGGCACACCATCCGCGAGACGCAACCGCACGAGGCGCACGACAGGTGAACCAACTTCAACGCCCAGCGCGGTCGCCGCGACATCGTCCGCCTTCAGCAGTTCGCGCGAGATGACCTGCGTGGTTGGCTTCTGGCCAGTGCGGGCAAGATCTTCGAACAGGCTCGTCAACTCCACGCCACGAGTGACTTGGCCGTGGACAACCTGCGTGCCGATTCCCCTCCGGCGAACCAGAAGGCCCTTGTCTACCAGTTCTTGTATGGCGCGGCGAACTGTAGGGCGGGAGAGCCCGAAGCGCTCTCCAATCGAGATCTCATTCTCCAGTCGCGAACCGGCCGGCAGTAACTCGTCGTGAATCGCCTTCTCCAGACGGTTACTGATCTGGAAGTAGAGCGGGACGGGACTGGACCGGTCGAGGTCCAGAAAGAAGTCGTTGGGGAGGAGGTTCTCATCCTTGGCCATCATCGTCCTTCTTTGACGTTGTATTGTCGCGACAACCTTACAACGAGAGGTCCATGTTCGGTTGTCAATATTTGGCTGGATGTGAGACACTTACGTCAGAATGTCCTAACAAAGGTGTAAAGATGACGATGACTCACAGGGCGGGCCAGACTTCAGTTCTCGCCGACGCAGCCCGGCGGTTCCCTACGGTCCTCTGGAACGACTCAGCGGACCCAGACGAACTCACCCGTTCCATCGAGTTCGGCGCAGTCGGCGCAACGTGCAACCCCGTCATCGCCCTCGCGGCCGTCACCGCCCACCTTGACCGTTGGCGCCCGCGCATCGTCGAACTCGCCGCACAACATCCCGAGTTCACCGAGTCGCAGATCGGTTGGCGTGTGGTGGAGGAGCTCTCTGTCGAAGCCGCGGCGCTGTTGCTGCCCGCATTCCGGGCGAGCGGCGGTCGAAACGGGCGACTGTCGGTGCAGACCGACCCCCGACTTCACCGCGACGCCAATGCTCTCGTGGAGCAGGCAGTCCACTTCAGCGGCCTGGCGGAGAACATCATTGTCAAGATTCCAGCCACGTCTGTTGGCCTGAAGGCGATCGAAGAGGCGACCTACCGCGGCGTCAGCATCAATGTCACTGTCTCGTTCACGGTGGCGCAGGCGGTTGCCGCGGCCGAGGCGATCGAACGCGGCCTCGACCGTCGTGCGGCCGAGGGTGAGCCCGAGCGCGAGTTCGGCTCCGTCGTGACCATCATGGGTGGTCGTCTCGACGACTGGATGAAGGCGTACGTACAGCGGGAGCGCATCCTCGTCGACCCCGGCGTACTCGAGTGGGCTGGCGTCGCCGCGCTCAAGAAGGCGCATCAGGTTTTCCGTGACCGTGGATACCGGTCTCGGGTGCTCTCAGCGGCCTTCCGCAACTACTTGCAGTGGTCCGAACTGCAGGGTGGTGACCTCGTGGTCTCGCCCCCGTTTGACTGGCAGTTGCGTATCCAGGAGAACGGGATCGTCGCAGACGACCGCATCGATGTGCCCGTGGATGAACGCATCCTTCGCGTCCTGCTCGACAAGGTCCCGGAGTTCCGGCGCGCGTACGACGTGGACGGCATGACGCCGGCGGAGTTCGACATCTTCGGCGCGACAGTCCGCACGCTGCGGCAGTTCCTCGAAGCAGACGAGCAGCTCGACCGCGTCGTGCGCGACATCCTGATCCCCGCAATCTGACGCCATGTCCGACCTCACCTTCCGCTCTCGCCGATGGGTGCGTCCGGAGGACCTCAATGCTCACGGCACCCTCTTCGGAGGCAGCCTGCTTCGCTGGATCGACGAGGAAGGCGCGATTTACGCGATCATCCAGCTCGGCAATCCGCGCGCCGTGACCAAATACATGTCGGAGATCGACTTCGTGAGCTCGGCACGCCAGGGCGACCTCATCGAGATGGGGCTCCAGGCGACGGCATTCGGACGCACGTCACTGACTATGCGCGCCGAAGTGCGAAATATGGTCACGAAAGAGCGCATCCTCGCCATCGACAGAATCGTTTTCGTCAGCCTGGATGACGAGGGCAGGCCCGAGCCGCACGGTTACACCGACATCACCTACGACCGCGACCGGCTGCCTCGTACATGAGAACACTTGCGAGAGTCGTGGCCACATGTCGGCTAACGTCCCGCGCGACGCAATTGAGATCGTAAGCGAAACAGCGTGATGAGGGTCGAAGCGCGTGAGCAGGCCGTCGCATAGAAACTCGCGACCACGCTGAGACTCGACGTGCGCGTTGCGGCGTCACCCAGGATTCCGTCAGGGTGCCGTTCGAGCAGTCCGGCAATGGAGATGCTGTTGGCGTGGGTGATTGAACTCGTAGCGCGCCAGACTCCAAGGCCAGACACCGGTTGATGCATAGGGTCGCCATCGAGCGAGTGAATGGAATCGACGACCCGGATGACATCGGTGGACTTAACGGCTCGCTCAAAATCTGATCCACGAATGCCAGGCAATTCGCCATGTAAACGTTGTGCCTCTTGGTGGAGGCGATCGTGCACTGGGCTGGAGGAGCTTGAGAACGTGGAGTGTAGAGATCGGTCCGATGCGATGTGTTGGCGGTAGATGCGAAGCATGCGGCTTGCTGCCAACTGCTCATCTCGCGCGTCCAGTATCCAGAGCCCGAGTGACGATGCCTCGACTGCTGAACGGATCAACGAGTACAAGGCGAACGGCGGCAATCCGCGACGAAGAGTTCGCTCCACCTGCTGCAAGTTGTCCGCTGCAACGAGCGCGAATACGCGTACGTGTTGCGAGGACTCGAACGGGCGCGTTCTGTCGTCAACGCGGCCCAACCAGCTATTTGCGGGTGGCGGGTCAAGTAGCCGGCTCTGTTGTATAACGCGAAGGAGCAACGGGCGCGTTTGGTCCAGAAGGGCTCGCGCTGCGAGCTCCATCACGGTCCCCTCGCGCGTATCCGGCGCTTGCGGCTGCGTCACGTGTCGACTGTAGCCCCGGGGCCAGCCTCAAGACCAACGCACACAGAACACCGCGAGAGATGTGGAAGGCGCATGAGCCCGGAGCGGGTCTCTTCCCGCGCCGGGCTCACCGCCTTAGCGATCAGGCTGCAGTGGAGCCTTAGGCGCTCAGCGACTCCTGCAACGCAGCGTCGGCTGCCTTCAGAACCTTGGCTGCGACCTCGATGCCCTCGACGCGGCCGAGCTCGACGTCCTCGTGCTCGATGTTGACGTAGATGTCGGGGTCGACCTCGTGGAGGGCGCGAAGGAACTCGGTCCAGAACTCGACGCCGTGACCCTTTCCGAGCGCGACGAAGTCCCATGCGGAGTTCTTCGGCCATTCATTGGCCCACTCATCGCCGCCGAGGTTGACGCGAGGCTCCTCGGGGGAGAGTCGGCGGAAGCTGTTGTCCAGAACGCCGTTGAGCGCTGCCCATTTGGGGTTGATGCGCACGTCCTTCGCGGCGGCCTGGAAGACGAGCTCGCCGAGGTGACGGACGACGGCTACCGGATCCATCTGCTGCCAGAACAGGTGGGATGCGTCCAGTTCCACGCCGACGTGGGTGGCGCCGGTCAGCTCGATGAGCTTGTGCACGTCTGCGGAGTTGAACACGATGTTCTGCGGGTGAAGCTCCAGTGCGACCTTGACGCCGTGGTCCGCGGCAAGGCGGTCGGTTTCACGCCAGAATCGCGCGGCGATGTCCCACTGGTAGTCGAGTACGTCGAGTGCCGCCGAGTTCCACGCGTTGACGATCCAGTTCGGACGGGCTCCGCCCGGTTCGCCTGCGGGAAGTCCCGACATGGTCACGAGGCGGTGCTGCCCGAGACGCTCGGCGAGGCGGATCGAGCGTCGAACGTCCTCAGCGTGCTTCTCGCCGATGACGGGGTTCGGGTGGAGCGGGTTGCCGTTTGCGTTGAGGCCGGCGATCTGCACGCCGGTTCCCTCGAAGATGCCGAGGAAGTCGTCGCGCGCGGTGTCGCTGACGAGGATGTCGTCGAACGTCGGGATGTGGGTTGCGGGGAGGAAACCACCGGAGTTGAGCTCGATGCCGGTGAGGCCGAGATCTCCGATCACGGTGAGGGCATCAGCCAGGGGACGGTCGTGGAGGATCGCGTTGTACAGTCCGAGTCGCATGAGTCGTTGTCTTTCCGGTTAGAGGGTGATCAGGGATCCGCCGTGTCGCTCGGATTCGGCGACGGCGGCGAGGAGCTCCATGTTGTGGACGCCTTCGTGGAAGTCGGCGTTGCGGGGGAGCGAGACGGACTCCTCGAGACCGGCGACCTCTTCGAGGAACGCTCGTGCCTGGAAGAGGAAGCCTTCGTTCTGGCCGAATCCGACACCCGACACGTCGATCGGCATTCCCCCGGCGATGTAGGGGTGCGGATTGCCCAGTGCGATGCGCCGGTAGCCCTGCTCAGCTGCGGGACCCTCGTTCACGAGGAGCTGGATCTCGGACGGGCGGGTCTGATTGAACTTGGCCGCGCCACGTTCGCCGAACACTTCGATCTGGAGGTCGTTGGCATGCCCGGCGGCGACGCGTGAGACTTCGATGGTTCCGGCGGCACCGCTGTCGAAGCCCAGCGAGAAGGTCGCGTAGTCGTCGTTCTCGACGGTGTCGTACTCGTCGGAAACCGCGCTGTGTCCGTGGCCGCTGACTGCGCCGAGCGGCTTGGGTCGCTCAGAGATGACCGTGCTGAAGCGTCCTCCGCTCACGTTCACGGCCTGGCCAGCCAGGAACTCCGCGAGGTACGACGCGTGGCTTCCCACATCCGCGAGCGCGCCCGACCCGGCGGGTCCTTTGAAACGCCAGCTGATCGCCGACTTGGGATCCGCCGCGTAGTCGGTCCAGTAGCGGATGCTGACGTGAAGTACGTTCCCGAGCCGCCCCGACTGCACAAGCTCGCGGATGAACGCGATGCCGGGGGCGCGGCGAAACGTGAGGCCGATGCGCGCGAGGGTGCCCGCGTTGTCGGCGGCCTTCGCCATCGCTCGCGCGTCGTCGAGAGTGTCCGAGAGCGGCTTCTCGCAGAGAACGTGTTTGCCTGCCGACAAGAGGCCCTCGACGATCTCGCGGTGAAGATGGTTGGCGACGACCACGCTCACCACGTCGACGTCATCCGCTTCCGCAATGGCCTGCCAGGACGTGTCGAATCGCGAGTAGCCGAATCGCTTTGCGGCGGCCTCGCCTGCCGGCGCATACGCGTCGGCGATGGATACCAGCCGAACTTCAGGGAGGATGCTGTCGTACAGTGCAGGCGCGTTGCGGTATGCGGCGGCGTGCGCCTTACCCGCCATGCCGGCGCCGATGACAGCGACGCCGAGGGAGGAAGTGGACAAGGTAGCTCCAAGGTTGGGAAGGTCCGGCCCTCACGGCGCCGGTGCGGTGAGAGACTCCATGTGGAGCGCTCCAACGGTGAGCGTATTGATGAATACTATGTCCTGTCAATAGGATTTATGGAGAGGTGTATGGCCAGACCGACGATCTACGACGTGGCCGAGGCGGCGGGGGTCTCGAAGTCGCTCGTCTCGTTGGTGCTTCGCGGGTCGAATCGGGTCAGCGACGCGTCCCGCGCCGCTGTGGAAGTTGCGATCGCTGAGTTGGGATACCGGCCGAACCGCGCGGCCACAGACCTCGCCGCTGCGCGGACCATGCTCGTGGGCGTGCTGATCGACGACTTCGCGAACCCGTGGTTCGTCGATCTGCTTCGCGGCATCTCACAAGTGCTGTCGCCGGCGGGGTACCGGCTCAGTGTTCTCGACAACACGTCGATGCAGGACTCCATCGACGCGATCCTCTCCATGCGCGCGGACGGTGTAGTCGTCGCGCGGGATGTGCCGGTAGAGCTGATGATGGAGGGCGCGCCGCCTGTCGTCGTAGCGGGTACTCGCGAAGATATCCCGCCGGAAGTCGACGTTGTCGCGAATGACGACGAGTTCGGCGGTCGGATGGCGGCGGAACACCTGTTGGCGCTCGGTCACCGCTGTGTCGCTCATATCGGCGCGGGTGGGGGGGCCGCGGCTGCGCGTCGACGGGCCTTTGATGCCGCCATGCGTTCAGCGGGTGGCGAGGTGGTGTGCACCGACTACACGGGTCCCGCCACTGAGTCGGCGGGCTTCGATACCTCGATACAGATCCTCCGCACACATCCGGACGTGACTGCGCTGTTCGCGGCGAACGATGTCATGGCGATTGGGGCGATGGGCGCCGCGCGTGAACTGGGCAGGAGTGTGCCCGGCGAGGTGTCGATCATCGGATATGACGACACCTTCCTCGCGCGCACCCGTCTGATCTCGCTGACCACGATCGACGACAGCGGCTTCGCTGTCGGGCACGAGGCGGCTCAGCTGCTTCTCTCCCGAATGTCCGGCGAGGCCGGGCCGGCAGTGCGGCGCACACTGGATCCGGCGCTGGTCGTCCGGGGAACGACCGCGCCACTGAATGGCGTCTAGTCAAGCTGAAGCGCTACGGTCCTGTGGGTCGAGGCGCTGCGGCGCGCTGCATCCAGGACGTAGAGAACGGCAACTCCCTCGGCGGCGGGAACCGGGCCGGTGCCGCCGTTGAGGACTGCTTCGCCGAATGCGTCGTACAGGTCGGTGTAGTCCCCCTGGCGCGCGGGAACTGGCCGACTGCCGTCCGTGACCGCGAGGACGCCCCAACGATCCTCGTGCTCCCAACCCCATGCCTCTCGGTCCGCGGCGGGCCGCCGGCCTGCGCGCACGGCTTCGAACTGCACGTCCGAGTAGTTCGACGAGTACGACCCGTGCTCGCCGTGAAGCCGCAACTCGCGCGACGAGAGGTGGTTCATCTTGCTCGCTGAAATGTGTGAGTGCGCACCGCTCGCGTGAATGAGGGTGATGACGAACCCTGTATCGGTCGCGCCTTCGGGGAAGTGCGCGACGTCAAGCTGAGCTGAGACGGCGATGGCGGGCCCCAGAAGTGACAGCGCCTGGTCGACGACATGGCTCCCCAAGTCGCGGAGCAGACCACCTTCGGGGCCGCGTTCGAGCGTGGAGACATCATCCTGATCGCACCGCAGGTCGAGTCGGGTGATCTTGCCGAGGGCGTGCGAGTCGATCACGCCGCGCGCGGTCACGATGTCAGCGTCCCAGCGGCGATTGTGGAAGACATTCAGCAGCACGCCTGCCTCTTCCGCAATGTGCACGAGTTCTCGACCTGCTGCCGCGCTCGGTGCGAATGGCTTATCGGCGAGCACCGCGACACCGCGCTCGATCGCCGTGACGGCCAGATCGTGGCGCGTGGCCGGCGGGGTGGAGATGGTGACGGCGTCGACGCCCGCGTCCAGCATGTCATCGATCGTTTCGAAGATCGGAACCCCGGGATGATCTGCCCGGGCGGCAGCAAGATTGCCGGGCGATCGCGCGACGATGCCCGCGAGTCGGCAGGTTTCGGATGCAACGATATAGGGGGAGTGGAAGTAGCGGCCCCCGACGCCGTAGCCCACGAGCCCCACGGAAGCAGTCATTGTGGCGCCTTTCGATCTGGTAACGATGAGGTAACGAGCGCGATCAAACGATTGTCCATATGTACGGACATAGTCCACACTAGTTGACAGATCAAAGCCGATCACCGCCAATGCGGATCAACCCAAAGAAGGGAGTCGCGGGATGAAGTCCACGCTGCTCGACACGCTGAGCGCCAACCCGAAGCGTCGGAACGCTGCAGTGGCCGTTGCCACCGCCGCCATCGCTACCCTCGCACTCGCCGGCTGCTCGGCCGGAACGACCCCGAACCCGTCCGGAAGCTCCGGCGCCAACTCCGGTGATGCCAAGGGCATCTCCATCGTCGTTATGGGCGGTGCCACGGACGATCCGTTCTGGTCGACCGTGAAGCGCGGCGGCGAAGCCGCTGCGAAGGCCGTCGAGGCCGCCGGGGGCACCGTCACGTTCCTCGCCATGCCGAACTACGACAACTTCAACGCCGACGCAGCGAAGCTCGTCTCCAACATCGACGCACTGGCTCCGAGCGCCGCCGTCATCCCGGACTGGGCGCCCGACGCGCAGAACGACGCGATCAAGGCGATCACCGCCAAGGGCATTCCCGTCTTCCTCTACAACACCGGTATCGACGAGGTCGAGAACGTCGGCGCCCAGGCCTACATCGGCTCCGACGACTACGAGTCGGGCAAGCTCGCCGGACAGACCTTCGCTGCCGATGGTGCCAAGCACGCCGTCTGCGTCAACACACTCCCCGGCACGACCAACGCTGACGCGCGTTGCCGTGGCGTGAAGGAAGGCGCCGAGCCCGGTGGCGCGAAGTACACGGAGCTCGCCCTCCCGACTTCCCAGTTCGGCGACCCGACGGCCGTCGCGCAGGCGATCAAGGGTGCGCTGCTGCAGGACACCACGATCGACGCCATCTTCACCCCGGGTCAGGCCGACACCAACGCCGCTGCGAGCGGTATCGACCAGGCCGGACTCACCGGAAAGGTGCGCCTCGGTGGCCAGAACTTCGACACCGAGTCGCTGGACCGCATCAAGTCTGGAGCGCAGCTCTTCGCGATCGACCAGCAGGGCTTCTCGCAGGGCTACTACGGTGTCTCGGCCGCATTCCAGCTCGCTGCCTACGGCATCCAGCTCCCGCAGAGCCCCCTCCTAACGGGACCGGCTCTCATCGACGCGTCGAACGTCGAATCGGCACTCGCGGGCGCCCAGGCCGGCGTCCGCTGACATCCACCTCCGGGGGCGATTCGCGTCGCCCCCGGAGGCGGAGTCATCATCTCCACCTCCTCCTCCGAGAAAGCAGAACCATGACCACTCAAGCACCAGCCGGTGGGAAGACCACCTCGGCGCAGAGCCCGGCAACATCGACGGTCTTCGTCAGCCAGCGCTCCTTCGGCGACTTCTTCCGTCGTCCCGAGACCGGCGCCCTCGTCGGCACACTGCTCGTGTTCGTGTTCTTCGCAGTCTTCGGTGGGCAGCAGTTCCTCTCCTCCGGTGGTGTCGCGAGCTGGCTCAACATCGCGGCAGAACTCGCGATCATCGCCCTTCCCGTCGCGCTCCTCATGATCGCCGGCGAGTTCGATCTCTCCGTCGGTTCCGTCGTCGCGAGCAGCTCCGTCACCCTGGCCGTGGTGTCGGGAACATGGGGCATGCCGATGATCGTCGGCATCTTCGCCGCACTTCTGCTGGGCGTCCTCACCGGTCTCGTCAACGGGATCATGGTGGCTCGCACCAATGTTCCGTCGTTCATCGTGACGCTCGCGATGCAATTCGCTCTCGCCGGCCTCACCCTCGGTCTTGCCCGCGTTCTCACGGGCAGCACCAGCATCCCGATCCCCAACGACCCCGCCCTCAAGGCGATCTTCGGCACCCTCATCAACGGTCAGTTCGAAGTCGCGATCTTCTGGGCGATCGGTATCGCCATCGTCGTCGCCTGGATTCTCCAGATGACCAAGTACGGCAACTGGATCTTCGCCATCGGTGGCGACGCCGTCAGCGCCCGGGCCTCCGGTATTCCCGTCGTGGGCACGAAGGTCGCCCTGTTCGTCGCATCCAGCGTCGGAGCGGCGCTCGTCGGCATCATCCAGACGCTGCTCTACAACGGAGCACAGACCGGCACCGGACAGTCCTTCGTCTTCAACTCGATCATCGCGGTGGTCGTCGGTGGCGTGCTCCTCACAGGTGGGTACGGATCCGTGGTCGGCGTCATGCTCGGTTGCCTCACTTTCGCGATCGTCAACCAGGGCATCTACTACACCGGCTGGAACTCGGACTGGGCATCGCTCATCCTCGGCATCCTGCTGCTGGCCGCCGTCCTCATGAACAACACCTTCCGTCGCCTGGCTCTCAGTGGCGGCAAGGCCAAGGCAAAGAACTAAGGAACGGGTCATGACAACTCCGCTGCTCACCCTCAAGAACGTCTCCAAGTCGTTCGCGGGAAACCACGCGCTCAGCGACATTTCGCTCGAGGTCAACGCCGGTGAAGTTCTCTGCCTCCTCGGCGACAACGGTGCCGGCAAGTCCACCCTCATCAAGGTGCTGTCGGGCGTTCACAAGCCCAGTGCCGGAACCCTCACTGTCAACGGCGAGCCCGTGGTGTTCGACAGCCCCAAAGACGCAGGCGACGTCGGAATCGCCACCGTGCACCAGTACGGCGGCACGTTCCCGCTCATGTCAGTGGCGAGGAACTTCTTCGTCGGCAAGGAGCCGACCAAGGGCGTATGGCCGTTCCGCTACTTCGATCAGAAGAAGGCGGGCGAGATCACGGTGCGGGAGATGCAGAAGCTCGGCATCACGCGGGTGACCGACGGCAATCGTCTCGCGGGCGCCCTGTCCGGTGGCGAGCGACAGTCCCTCGCGATCGCACGTGCCGTCTATTTCGGGGCGAAGGTCCTGATCCTCGACGAGCCGACCTCGGCTCTAGGTGTCAAGCAGGCGACCCATGTGCTGCGGCTGATCATGCAGGCGCGTGCTCAAGGCATCGCTGTCATCTTCGTCACGCATAACGTGACCCACGCGATGGCCGTCGGCGATCAGTTCGCCGTGCTCATCCATGGACGCAAGGCCGATGGGTTCCGCAAGGGCGAGCGCACCCGTGAGCAGATCACCGACCTCATGGCCGGCGGCGAGGCAATGGCTGAGCTCGAAGCCGACCTCGCCACGCTGACCGGAACCGTCAAGATTCCCTGACCCGCCGCGGCGCGGACCGGCGCTCCGGTCCGCGCCGCCCCCCCGCTCTGAAGGAATAGGTATGACCGAGGATCTCCGTATCGGCGTCGTGGGTGCCGGGCTCATGGGAGCCGATCACATCACGCGCATCTCCCGCCGGATCGCCGGCGCCACAGTCTCGGCGGTCGTGGAGCCCGACGCAGATCGGGCTTCCGCCGCCGCTGAAAGCTGTGGTGCCCTCGTCTTCCCTCGCATCGAAGACGCGATCGAAGCCGACGCTGTCGATGCGGTGCTCATCGCCACCCCCGGGCGGTTCCACGAGCCGGTCCTCATGCCGGCGCTGGAGGCTGGCCTGCCCATCCTGTGTGAGAAGCCGCTGACGCCTGACTCTGAGTCGGCACGCCGTGTGCTGGAGAAGGAGCAGCAGCTGGAGCGGCCGCACATCCAGGTGGGCTTCATGCGGCGCTTCGACCGCGAATACGCCGAGCTGCGCGAACTCATCAGCTCGCGCGACGCTGGGGAGCTGCTCATGCTCCGATGCGTTCATCGCAACCCCGCGGTGCCCGACACGTACACGCAGCGGATGCTGATCAACGACTCGGTCGTCCACGAGTTCGATGTCGCCCCGTGGCTCGCTGAGTCGACGATCCGCAGCGTCGAAGTGAAGCACCCGCGGCGGAACTCTCGGTCGCCTGAGCACCTCCGCGAGCCGATTCTCGTACTCATCGAGCTGGCGAACGGTGTCCTCGTCGACGTGGAGATGAACGTCAGCGTGGGCTTCGGGTACCAGGTGGGCACACAGGCTGTGTTCGAGCAGGGCCTGGCGCGCATCGGTGAACCTCGCGGCCTCCAGCAGTGGCGCGACGGATCTTTCCGTGTGGAGGACCACACCTCGTTCGCGACGAGGTTCGCCGACGCCTACGACTCTCAGATTCAGCGGTGGGTAGACGCGGTCCGCCGCGGAGATCTCATCGACGGACCGACCGCGTGGGACGGATACCTGGTCTCCCTCGCGTGTGAAGCCGGCATCGTCGCCCTCGAGCAGGGCGGTCGAATTGAAGTGGATTCGCCGGACAAGCCCGACTTCTACAACGTCTCCCGATAATGTGCGTATGTCAGGACAAAGTATGCTAGTCTCGCAACAGGATCGGAAGGGAGCACGGCAATGAACAGCACGAACAAGCGCTATGACGTGCTCACCATCGGTCGCATCGGCATCGACATCTACCCGCTTCAGGACGGTGTCGGCCTCGAGGACGTCGAGACGTTCGGCAAGTACCTCGGGGGGAGCGCGACCAACGTCGCGATCGCGGCGGCGCGGCACGGTCTCCGCAGCGCGGTGATCACTGCGACGGGCGCTGACCCGTTCGGCCGGTTCGCGCATCGTGAGCTGCGCCGCTTGGGCGTCGATGACCGCTTCATCGGAACGGTGTCGGGTCTGAACACCCCCGTCACCTTCTGCGAGATCTTCCCGCCCGACGACTTCCCTCTGTACTTCTATCGCAACCCGACGGCACCCGACCTGGTGCTGACGAACGAGCACCTGGATCTCGACGCGATCCACCACGCGCGGATCTTCTGGTCCACGGTGACGGGCCTGTCGCAGGAGCCGAGTCGCACCACCCACCACACGGCGTGGACGGCACGAGGCCGCTCCCCGCTGACGATCCTCGACCTCGACTACCGTCCGATGTTCTGGCCGTCGCCAGAGCGGGCGAGCGTCGAAGTGTCACGGGCTCTCGAACACGTCACCGTCGCCGTCGGCAACCGTGAAGAGTGCGAGATCGCCGTCGGTGAAACCGACCCACACCGAGCTGCCGATGCGCTCCTCGAGCGCGGCGTGGAGCTGGCGATCGTCAAGCAGGGTCCCAAGGGAGTCCTCGCCAAGACAGCAGACGAGACCGTTGAGGTCGCGCCGTACCCGGTGAAAGTCGTCAACGGTCTCGGCGCAGGTGACGGATTCGGCGGTGCGCTGTGCCACGGCCTGCTCCAGGGGTGGTCGCTTGAGCGCATCCTTCGCTTCGCCAACATCGCCGGCGCCATCGTCGCGACGCGACGCGAGTGCTCCACCGCCATGCCCACGACATACGAGGTAGAGGCGATCCTGGACGGAGCGGACCGTGACTGACCTCCGCGCTTTGGTGACGGCAGACGCATTCGATCAGCTCCGCCGGTCTCGCCTCTCGCAACCTGACCGCATCGCGGATGCCTTCGCAACCCGCACCCGTCGTCCCCTCGTCCAAGGCGACGAGCGGCTCTTCATCATCGCCGCGGACCACCCCGCCCGCGGGGCGCTTGCGGTCGGCGACAGCCCTTTGGCGATGGCAAACCGGTACGACCTGCTTGATCGACTCGCCACGGCCCTCTCGCGTCCGGGCGTTGACGGCGTGCTCGGCACACCGGACATCCTCGATGATCTCGCTCTGCTGGGACTGCTCGACGGCAAGATCGCGGTCGGTTCCATGAACCGGGGCGGCCTGCGCGGAGCGGTGTTCGAGATGGACGACCGCTTCACCGGCCACGACGTACCTCGCATGATGACGTCGCGACTGGACGCAGCCAAGCTGCTGGTGCGGATCAATCTCGCTGACCCAGGCACGGCGCACACACTCGAGGCGGCCGCCCACGCTGTCACGGCAGCAGCCGAGGCCCGACTCCCGATCATGCTCGAGCCGTTCATGAGCACCTGGTCCGATGGTCGAGTTGTGAACGACCTCAGTACCGACGCGGTGATCACTTCGGTCGCCATCGCCTCCGGACTCGGCGCCAGCTCGGCATATTCCTGGCTCAAGCTCCCGGTCGTCGCCGACATGGAACGAGTGATGGAGGCGGCTACGCTGCCGACACTTCTTCTCGGTGGCGACTCTGGTGCTGACCCCGATGAGACGTTCGCGTCGTGGGAATCAGCCCTAGGGCTCCCCGGCGTGCACGGCCTCGTCGTCGGCCGCACCCTCCTCTACCCGCCCGACGGCGACGTGGCATCCGCGGTCGATACCGCAGCCGGCCTCGTCCACACAGGCCTTTAGCCCCAACCCCATCCAAAGGAATCTCATGAGCATCCAGACCGCCGCCGCTCAGGCGTCCGACCAGACCGCGACGCGCGTCATCTCGCACTGGATCGACGGAGCAGAGCGACCGTCGACATCCGGTCGTACGGCGCCGGTGTTCAACCCCGCCACGGGCGAGGTGCAGGCCGAGGTCGCCCTCGCCTCGCAGGCCGAGATCGACGAGGCCATCGCGTCCGCAGTCCGCGGGCACGCGGTGTGGAGCGCCTACTCGATCGCGAAACGACAGAACGTGCTTTTCGCCTTCCGTGAGCTTCTCAACGCACGCAAGGGTGAACTGGCAAAGATCATCACGTCCGAGCATGGCAAGGTCATCTCCGACGCGATGGGAGAGATCCTGCGCGGCCAGGAAGTCGTCGAGCTCGCGACCGGTTTCCCCCACCTCCTCAAGGGTGCGTTCAACGAGAACGCCTCCACCGGCATCGACGTGTATTCGCTTAAGCAGTCGCTCGGCGTGGTGGGCATCATCTCACCCTTCAACTTCCCCGCGATGGTGCCCATGTGGTTCTTCCCCATCGCGATCGCAGCGGGGAACTCGGTCATCCTCAAGCCCAGCGAGAAGGACCCCTCCGCTGCGCTGTGGCTCGCTCAGCTGTGGCAGGAAGCGGGGCTTCCCGACGGCGTCTTCACCGTGCTCCAGGGTGACAAGCTGGCCGTCGACGGCCTGCTCACGAGCCCCGACGTCCAGTCCATCTCGTTCGTCGGCTCCACGCCTATCGCCCAGTACATCTACGAGACCGCCTCGAAGCACGGCAAGCGCGTGCAGGCGCTGGGTGGCGCGAAGAACCACATGCTCGTCCTGCCTGACGCCGATCTCGACCTCGTCGCCGACCAGGCGATCAACGCCGGCTACGGTGCAGCGGGTGAACGCTGCATGGCCATCTCGGTCGTGCTCGCGGTGGAGCCCGTCGCTGATGAACTCATCGAGAAGATCACTGAGCGGATCGGAAAGCTGCGCATTGGCAATGGCGCGGGTGTCGACGGCGTCGAGCCCGACATGGGCCCGCTCATCACTGACGTCCACCGCGACAAGGTGTCGAGCTACGTCGACATCGCTGAGGCCGACGGCGCGAAGATCGTCGTCGACGGCCGAGGGTTCACTGTCGATGGACATGAAGACGGATTCTTCTTCGGGCCGACCCTCATCGACGACATCCCGACGTCATCGCGGGCATACACGGAGGAGATTTTCGGCCCCGTGCTCTCCATCGTCCGAGTCGGGTCATACGACGAAGGCGTGGACCTCATCAACTCGGGCCAGTTCGGCAATGGTACCGCGATCTTCACCAACGATGGGGGAGCGGCGCGTCGATTCCAGAACGAAGTCCAGGTGGGGATGATCGGCATCAATGTGCCGATCCCGGTTCCGGTCGCGTACCACTCATTCGGCGGCTGGAAGCAGTCTCTGTTCGGTGATGCCAAGGCCTACGGCGTTCACGGGTTCGACTTCTTCACGCGTGAGAAGGCGATCACGAGCCGCTGGCTCGACCCGGCCACGCATGGGGGCATCAACCTGGGTTTCCCGCAGAACAACTGATACGGTCCCACCCGCAAGACTGGGTGCCGCGGCCTCCGATCTGGCCGCGGCACCCCTCTTCCCCCGAGGTTTCCATGAGCACCCATGATTCCCGCTGGTTCCACCGTCGCGGTGCACTTACGCGCGACGGCTGGGAGAGCGTCGTCGACGAGAGCACCGAAGGCTGGGAACACACGGGCATTCGGGTCGCTGAACTGCGGCCGAGCGACTCCCTCGCCCTGCGTGAGACCAACGTCGAGCGCATCTTTGTGCCGCTCGCTGGATCGTTCACCGTGTCCTATCTCCACGGGCCGGAGACGCGCACGGTGCGCCTCGCGGGACGGCGCTCGGTCTTCGACGGGCCGACAGACATCCTTTACCTCTCGACCGGAGCTACGGCCGTGGTCACGGGGGCGGGCCGCATCGCCGTCGCGACAGCGCCGACCAGCGTCGTCAAGCCCAGCAGGCACATCCCGGCGGCAGAGACGCCCGTGGAACTTCGCGGGGCGGGTGCTTCCAGCAGGCAGGTGCACAACTTCGGCACACCCCAGGCGCTCGACGCCGCGAAGCTCATCGTCTGCGAGGTCATCACGCCCGCGGAGAACTGGTCTTCCTATCCGCCGCACAAGCACGACGAGCACATACCGGGGCACGAGTCGCGCCTGGAAGAGATCTACTATTTCGAAGCGGCACCGGTCCGTAGGGGAGCAGACGGGCAAAGGGCCCCGGGGGCGTTCGGGATGTTCTCCACATACTCTTCACCCGCTGGTGAGATCGACATCAACGCGATGGTGCGCACAGGTGACATCGCTCTCGTCCCATATGGGTATCACGGCCCCGCTGTCGCAGCCCCCGGATACGACCTTTACTACCTCAACGTGATGGCCGGTCCCGACCCTGAGCGCGAGTGGCTCATCAGCGACGACCCGGCGCACGCGTGGGTGCGCGACACCTGGACCGAGCAGGAGTTCGACGAACGACTGCCGTATCTGAACGACAAGGAAGGCCGGCTCTGATGGCAGCGACGAAGACGATGACGGTCAGCCAGGCGCTCGTGGAGTTTCTGGCTCATCAGTGGACGGTCGACGGTGACATCCGTGAGCGGACCGTGCCGGGCATGTTCGGCATCTTCGGTCACGGCAACGTTGCCGGCATCGGGCAAGCGCTCAAGCAGGTGAACGAGCTCAGCCCCGACCTCATGCCGTACTACCAGGCGCGCAACGAGCAGGCCATGGTGCACCAATCGGTGGGGTTCGCCCGCATGCACCGTCGTCGCGCCACCCTCGCGTCGGCCGCGTCGGTCGGCCCTGGCGCAGCCAACATGCTGACGGGCGCCGCGTTGGCGACCACCAACCGACTTCCGGCGCTACTGCTGCCTTCCGACACATTCGCCACGCGCGTCGCCGACCCGGTGCTCCAACAGCTCGAGCAGCCCTGGGATATCGGACTGACCGTGAATGACGCCTTCCGCCCACTGTCCAAGTTCTTCGATCGGGTCCAGCGGCCGGAGCAGCTGTACTCGATCGCTCTGGCGGCTATGCGCGTGCTCACCGACCCCGTCGAAACGGGGGCGGTGACCATCGCTCTCCCGGAAGACGTGCAGGCGGAGCGGATCGACGTTCCGCTTGAATTCCTCCAGGATCGTGAGTGGCACGTCCGCCGTCCACTGCCGGAGAGCGCAGCGCTCGCACGTGCTGTGGCGGTCATCCGGGATGCCAAGAAACCGGTCATCATCGCCGGCGGCGGCGTCATCTACTCAGGTGCCGAGGACGTTCTTCGCGCACTTGTCGAAGCCACCGGCATCCCGGTCGGCACGACCCAGGCCGGAGGGGGTGCGCTAATCTGGGACCACCCGCAGAACCTCGGCGGTGTGGGGGCGACGGGCACGCTCGCCGCCAACCGCATCGTGGCCGAGGCGGACGTGGTCATCGGCATCGGAACTCGATACAGCGATTTCACCACCGCATCGCGCACCGCGTTCCAGAACCCCGACGTTCGCTTCGTCAACATCAACGTGGCCTCGTTTGACGCGTACAAGCACGGCTCGCAGCTTCCGGTGATCGCGGACGCGCGCGAGGCGCTTGCCGAACTGTCGATCGAACTCGAAGGCTATGAGATCTCGCAGGAGTATGCCGAGCGCATCTCACGGGAGAAGGCGATCTGGGACGCAGCGGTCGATAAGGCATTCTCTCCGTCCGGATTGGCGCTCCCGGGGCAGCCGGAGATCATCGGCGCGGTGCAGTCGGCGTCGGCAGCCGAGGACGTCATCGTGCAGGCCGCAGGCTCCTTGCCTGGCGACCTCCACAAGCTGTGGCGAGTGCGAGACACGCTGGGATACCACGTCGAGTACGCCTTCTCATGCATGGGATACGAGATTGCCGGCGGTCTCGGTGTCAAGCGCGGCCTGAATGCCGACGGCGACGATCGCGATGTCATCGTCATGGTCGGTGACGGGTCATACCTGATGCTCAACTCCGAGTTGGTGACTGCAGTGGCGGAGGGGCTCAAGATCATCGTGATCCTCATCCAGAACCACGGGTACGCCTCCATCGGGCACCTCTCCGAGACCGTGGGCTCGGAGAGGTTCGGGACCTGGTACCGGGAGTACGACGGAGAGGCCAGAAACTTCCAAGGCGAGAAGACACTGCCGGTGGATCTTGCGATGAATGCGCGAAGCTACGGGCTGGATGTCATCGAGATCGAGCCGAGCGCGTCGGCGATCGACGACCTGCGCGCCGCTGTCGCCGCGGCCAAGGCATCGTCACGTTCCACCTTCATCCACATCAACAGCGACCCGCTGATCTACGCTCCTGACGGGGACGGCTGGTGGGATGTCCCGGTCCCCGAGGTGTCGGAGATCGAGAGCACACGGCGTGCACGCGAAGAGTACGTCGAACAGCAGAAGGCGCAGCGCCCGCTGCTCGGCTGACACCCAACCACAGGACCAGGAGAGTATCAATGGTGAAGATCGCCTACGACCCGACGCCCCTGCACCACGACTTCGAGCTGCTGGAGTTCCCGGACGTCGTCGCACGCCTCGGGTTCGAGCACATGCAGCTCACCCCGCACGCGGATTTCAGCCCGTTCTTCCGGTACCCGAAGGCGGATGACGCTTTGGTCCGAGGCCTGAAGAAGCGCGCGGCCGACGCTGGCGTGTCCATCGCAGCGCTCCTCCCCGTGCAGCGCATCAGCTGGCCTGACGAGCCCCAGCGTGACGCGGCCGTGCGAAACTTCCGACGCATCATCCAGCTCGCCGCCGAGCTAGAGGTCTCGGTCATCAACACCGAGTTCAGTGGGCGACCCGAGCGGTCTGAGGACAGTGAAGCGGCGTTCTACCGGTCGATGGAGGAACTGTTGCCCGAGTTGGAGAAGCACGGTATCCGACTCAACATCGACCCGCACCCCGACGACTTCGTGGAAGACGGGCTGGAAGCCTGGCGCGTCATCCGGGGACTCAACAGTCCGCTCGTGGGTTTCGTTTACGTCGGCTCACACACCTTCCACTACGGCGACCGGGCTACGACGCTCATCCCTCAACTGGGAGACCGTCTGGGCGCTGTGTACACGGCCGACACGTTCGATCATCGACGGTCGCATGGTCTGCGCTACATCAGCAACCCGCCCGGGAACGCTTCTCGCGTTCACCAGCACCTGAATATCGGCGCTGGCGATGTCAACTGGGATGAACTCTTCGCTGCGCTTCGGGGCATTGGATTCCTCGACCGTGAAGACGCGCTGATCGTTTCCAACGTCTTCGCCGAGGACGAGACGTGGGAAGCATCCGCAGCACACCAGCTCGAAACTCTGCGTCGGCTCCTTGACTGAACTCGTCGAACCTCAAGAGCTCGATGCCCCAGTCGTGGGATCGTTGCGTCGGTGGGGCGCCCTGCTGTCGCTGACCCTCGGCGGCTTTGCCATCGGCTGCAACGAGTTTCTCGCAATGGGCGTGCTTCCGGAAGCCGCGGCCGAACTGACCGGCGGTGGGTCAGGCAATGATGCCGTGGGATCCGCTTCGATCTTCGTATGGGGTTACGCGGCGGGAGTCGTCCTTGGCGCGTTGGCAGTCGGCCCCATCGCGCGATTTCTGCGAGCGCGGCTCTTTCTCTGCGTCTCCCTGCTGGCGATGGCAGTCATCACTCTCGGAGTCGCCTGGGCGACGAGCGTGGAGGCCGTCGTCGCGTTCCGGATCTCGTCTGGTGTGCCGCACGCAGCGTTTCTCGGCGTCGCCGCGATCGTCGCAGCGAAGCTCTTGGGGCGTCGCCATGAGGCTCGCGGTGTTGCGATCGTCATTGGCGGACTGACCATCGCCAGCATGGTCGGTGTCCCGCTCGGCACATGGCTGGGTCAGGTGGCGGGATGGCGCTGGAGCTACTTGGTGATCGGTACTCTCTTCGCGGTCGCCGCGATCGGATGCATGCTGTCGCTCTCGCCCGCCCCCGCACTTGGCTCACCCAAGGGTGCCTGGCGTGGCTTGGGAAATCGTCGTCTGTGGGCCGTGATCACGGTATATGCGCTCGTGAACTCGGGTGCCTTCGCCATCATCACCTTCATCGCTCCGATCATCACGGAGTCGCCGGGCGGGTCCGCTCCTTTGGTCCCAGTCCTCCTCGCCATGACCGGATTCGGCATGACTGTCGGCAACTACGTCGGCGGCGCCCTCGCCGACAGAAGCCGTGGCGTGGCGTTGACTTCGGGGCTCGCCACTCTCGCGATCGGCTACGGGCTGCTCGGCTTCTCGGGATCACTCATCGTGACGACCTTGGGTCTCGCTCTCGTCGGCTACACGCTTGGCGCTCTGGGGCCTTATATCCAGACCGGTCTCATGGCGACGACCACCACTAATCCTGAGCTCGGCTCATCGCTCAACTCCCTCAGCGCCAACGCGGGCAGCGTCATCGGGGGAGTTGTGGGAAGCGCAGCACTCCTCGCGTTGGGCGATGCGCGGGCCGTCGTCGCGGCGGCTGCGGTCCTGAGCGTGGCGGGGGTCGGGGGGATCGCCGTGCTCAGCGTGCGCGACAAGGCCGCGACCGCGCGATAGCGCTCCAAGCCTGAGAGTCTTCGGGACCCGACCTACCTCGACAGCGTGAACTGGCGAATCGCGTTGCCGCCGGGGATGGACGGCCATGAGCTGTCGTCTCTTTCGCCGTGGTCCTGCTGGCATGACTACGCGCGCCACGCCTAGGCTGTCCGCGCCGCAGCACGGACAACCCCGTTCACATCGCCACCAATCAGCTTCTCGGGGTGATTGGGTCGAACCTCGTTGTAGCCCCAGGGGGGCGACCGGAGCCACTGAGCCCACGTCCAGGGGTCGTCGATGCCTGTGTGGAGTTCGCGCAGCACCTGGCCCAGCCCTGTGACGACGGCACCATCGATGACTGGGAATGCCTGGGAGAGCAGGACGCCGTCACTGGTGGCGAGAGCAAGAAGTTCCAGATGGCTGGTGACCTCATCGGCGGTCATGATCACGGCGTCGTGGCGGATCTACCATGCGGGGTGCAGAACAACCCATCGCTTGTGGTGAACGCAAGCAGATCAAGCGCCGCTGTCGCGGCTGTGACCCGTTCCGGTGACCAGCCGAGGACACGGCCGATCGACTCTTCCGTGTAACAGGGGCCCATCACTTCTGGCCACGGGTTCGGGGTACCCGGAGGTTTATGCGCGTTCGGGTGGCGTCTCACGGTCGCCTCCGAACGCTGCTGCGGGGACGGGAAACGGGCTGGAGGGCGGCTGGCGTGGTCATGGCAGGCGTCCGAGGCCTTCGGTGGAGGTGGTCACTGCCGTGCCTCCCATGCCTTCTCTGCGACATCGATGATCCGGGCTGTGTTGTCGACAACGTCCACAGGGCGTGGTGCGGTGCCGTCGGCGTTCGCTCCGAGGTAGGTAGTCGGTCTCACCAACCACAGGATGATGTCGTCATGATCCAGCCCGTACCGCTTCGCTAGGCGGAGCAGTGGCTTGACCCAAGGACGGACCTCCCCAAGTCTCTCGTCAAACTGGAAGCGCGGGTAGTAGACGGAGTTTCGGCGCACGGTGTGCAGGATCTCGGCCCTAGCCCCAAGCTCGAGGTCGAGCTTGAAGCTTTCAGCGCCTTCCGGCCGGAGAAGGACCAGCACCTCGGCGGATGTGAGGAGCCCAAACTCTTCCTCCAGTCGGCGCCAGGCATCTTCGGTCGCCATCGTCGCCGCGACGACGGCGGCCGTCACTTGCTTGGGTTGCTCCTTCACGGCAGCAGCCCCAGGTCCTCGATGAACTCGACGAGTTTCGCCGGCTCACGTCCGGTCAGGAGCCACTGGATGGGGGAGAGGCCGTCGAGGTCTTCATCGGGTGTGCGCAGGATGGCGTGCTTGTCGAGGTCGGTAAAGCCCGACGGGAAAGCGTCGATGGCCTCGCGGAGGCCCGGGACGACCTCGGCCAGCGGTCTGTCCGCTATCTGGTCGAGCTGTTGGCGATCTACTTCATTTCGGATTTCAGACCAGACGAGCCAGTCCTCGGCGTCACGGAGACCCTCCGCCGTGAATACGCGTGCCGGAACACCGCCTCGGATCGCGAACGCCATCTCCTCGTCTGTCAGCGGACGCGACGGGGGAGCCTCGTACACCTCTGCCCTCACGGCGCGGATGGCATTCGTGAGGCGACGTAGCACGGACACCAAGCGCATGGCCGTGCCGTCGTCATAGCTGGTGCCGGCGATATCGTCGAGGATGCGTTCGGCCTCCCTCGTGGCATTGCCTATCTCGCGCGCGGTCTTGCGATGCTCAGACGCGGGCCGGGCGCCTGGCTGGTCAGAAGGACTGAGGGGGTTGGGCATCGCTCAATCCTTTCGCTGGCCACCGACATGCTGGAGGCACAGTCCCGATCGGCTACTGACTCGATGAAAGATGTGGCGCGGGATCCAGAGGCTGAGATCTTGCCTCCCAGAGTACTGCGTATTATTCTCCGCATACTGTGAATGTCCAAGAAAGCACCCGTCGGAAGGCATCGGAGCCGCTTGCTCGGTCGAGAGCCAGTCCGCAGCTGTGACCGTCGACCATCCTGCGGGTCGACGGTTACCGACGTTGCTCGCGTTGCCGAATGTTGTCCAGGGCATGCCGCACCTGAGCGTTCCGGCCGCTGAGCAACCAGAGCTCCATTTCCGGGCCGATGTGGGCGTAGAGGCGTCCGAAGTCCTCGAACTGCATGACGCTGTACCCCGTGAGCACTCGCTGAAGTCGGTTGTAGGGCACGCCTAGCGCGGCCGCCAAGGTCGTGATCTTCCTCGTCTCCGACCGTGGCATCCAGACCTCAAGGATGCCGTAGCAAAGACGATGCTGCAGTTCTGCTGCCTTGACCTGCGCCGTCGCTCGCTCGGACGGGGAATCGATCCTCCGCCACTCGACGTTCTCCCGGCGCCCGAAGTCGCGGGGGTGCACGGCGAAGTCTCGGGGCTGATATCGCGGGTTGGACACCCTGAAACTGTAGCCAAAAGAGCGGAGATTGGCTAAAGGGGCCAAGTAGCGCCCTCTCCTCGCTGATTGTCTGAACCGGCCGCGCACAGGGGAAGGTATGAGCAGAAAGAGCATCTCTAGAACCCCGAGCACTGGCCACGACCGCGTCGAATGGTTCGACACGAAGCGTCGGGTTCACAGCGCCCGAGCCGACGACGCGGCAAGCGTTGCCGACGTTCGGCCGGAAGACATGGCCCGACGCCCCGGTAAGTGGTTCGGGCAGGACTCCTCGCAGGGCCACTACTGGTGCGCGGGCACCCAGACCTCCGTATGGCACGAATCGAGGATGGAGTTCGTCTCCATGATGCTGTTCGACCATCTGTTCGACATCGTCGCCGTCGTCGCGCAGCCGATGCTGCTGACTTTCGCCGCTGGCCGTCACCACACGCCGGACTACCTCATCGACACTGCCCAGGGAGAGCGCATCGTCCTCGATGTGCACGCCGACGACATGACCACCGAACAGGACGTCGAGCTGTTCGAACTGACGCGTGTGCTCTGCGAACGCGTCGGATGGCGCTACGAACTCATGGACCGCATCTCGCAAGTCACGCACTGGAATCTCGAGATGATGGCTCGCTACAACCACGCTCGCTACGCGCCCGACGACATCACGCGAGCACGCATCCTCAAACTCACTCGCACGAACCCGACGTTCGGCGAGCTTCGCCGAGCCCTCGCCACGCCGCGACCCGGCGAACACCTGCCGGCCGTGTTCCACCTCATGTGGAATCGGGCGATTCGGTTCGAGCTCGAGCGCCCGTTCACCGACCGCACGCGACTTCACGCCGCCGCGTGACCGAGGACGACACCACCATGGACAACACCAACACCATCGAGCTCGGACAATCCCTCGAACTGTTCGACGGTATCTATAAGTTCGTCGCCTTCCAGAGCGGAAACTTCAAGCTCCGGCACGAACTGACCGACGAGTACGTCCTCCTGACTCACGTCGAGCTGTCGCGCCTGCTTCGGGTGCCTAGCTGTACCCGGTCATGAGGTTGGTGACACCCGGCTGATCGGGGGTCGGCCGCCGCAGGCGGTGTGTGGTCGAGCGTAGTTGTAGTGCTCGAGCCAGGGCGCGAGCGCTTCAGCGCGGT
>Ga0182736_1000614_pt1 | contig 49325 bp, 48 predicted proteins | sample eDN5th30CKraftBY_FD_128882 | JGI IMG/M metagenome (GOLD analysis project Ga0182736, IMG submission 128882) | Enriched backyard soil microbial communities from Emeryville, California, USA - eDNA 5th pass 30_C Kraft BY (version 2) (version 2) | ecosystem: Environmental > Terrestrial > Soil >... | reverse complement strand
TTACGAGGCCGCGAAGAGCCCGCCGGCAACAGCGTGGTGGGGGTCACAACGGCCCGCCGACGGTGGCGCTGGGAGGCGCCGGGGCGAAAGCCGTGCAAGACAGGCGTTCCCGGTCGCGGCAGGGCCTTTGGCCTGACCAGGCCGTCGTCGTGGTGATTCAGCTCACCATCGGACGCCGATGCCCGGCGACCCCACTTCCACCGTCCGGGGAAGAACATCAGATGCGCTGGTGAGCGATAAAAAGCGCGAAAAAAGACCGCTGCCGCGGGGGCGCCTCGGGGCGGGTCCGGCGGTGGCGTGAGCCCCCGGTAACACGGATTTAACATCCCGATCCGGGGGAGTAAACGGTACGTAACACGCTTTTAACGAAGGCTCAGGACACTACGAGCCATGAATCGGTTTCCGCTGCTGACGGGTCTCGTCGCGATGGTGGGCCTGGCCGCGCCCGTGCACGCCGACCCGGTGGGCAGCGACGCTGCCTTCCTGACCCAGCTGACCGGTGCCGGTCTGAGCCACAAGGGCTCCGACCAGGTGGCGATCTCCGCAGGCCACTCGGTGTGCCAGCTGATGGACGCCGGCCTGTCCCCGATGGACACCGTGGTCGCGGTGCAGACCACCAACCCGGGTTTCACCCTGCAGCGCGCTGCGGAGTTCGCGCGGATCGCCGCCCAGAACTACTGCCCCGAGCACGCCTGAGCCCCACCCTCATCGCTGTCCTTGTCGCCCCGCGCCGGAGTGCCGGTGGGGGACCGGCGGCGTCGCCGCGTTAGATTCGCCGCGAGCCCCCATAGCCCAATTGGCAGAGGCAGCGGACTTAAAATCCGCCCAGTGTCGGTTCGAGTCCGACTGGGGGCACCGTATCGGTCGCCCGCGTGACCGCCCCACACCCGCCGGCTAACTGATCGAAGGCAGCGGCACCCGGTCGCCCACTTCGCCGTTGGCATCACGCAGCGCCGGCGCGGCCAGCCCCTCGCGCAGCAGCCAGCGCGCCAGCTCGAGCGTCGCGGCGATCTCGTCATCGGTGATGCGCAGACCGTCGGGCTGCTGGCGCAGCGCGATCACCCCGTTCCAGGCGCCCCACAGGTAGTGCGTCAGCCGCAGCGAGTCGACCGGTCGGGCCTCACCGGCGGCGATGGCGTTGTCGATCTGCCCGGCGAACTGGTGAAGGAGGCGCCCGACTCGCTCGCGGATGCGTGCCTCGGTCTCGTTGTCCCCGGACAGCGGCTCGGCGCCGGGACTGCGGTAGGCCAGGAAATGGAAGGCGCCGGGATGGTCGAGGTGAAAGCGCAGGTAGGCATCGCCGCCGGCGAGCACCCGCTGCAGCGGGCTCAGCGACGGGTCATCGCTGCGCGCCATGTAGTCGGTGAACAGCTCGAGCGCGCGGTCCACCAGCTGCAGGTACAACCCGCGCTTGCCGTCGAAGTGGCCGTAGATGGAACCGACCGAGACGTCGGCCAGTTCCGCGATCTCCTCGATCCGGGCGCCGCCGTATCCGGCCCGGCCGAACACCACCTCGGCGGCGTCGAGGATCGCGGTCCGGGTGCGGGCCCGGCGCCGGTCGGCACGGGCCGCGCCCGGTCGGGGCGCGGTCGCAAGCGGGTCGGCGGACATCGACCCAGGATAGGCCACGTCCCGATTTTATAATGAAATTCACAAAATGAAAAGACTTACAAAATCCGGGTCGAGCTGGCATTCTGCTTCCCATGACTGAGCACACAGACGTGGTAATCGTCGGGAGCCGTTGCGCCGGTTCGGCCGCCGCCATCGCGCTCGCCCGCAGGGGCCGCTCCGTTGTTGCGCTCGACAGCGCCACCTTCCCGTCCGACACCTTGTCCACACACCTGTTCTTCACCCACCACTGGGCGGAGTTGGAGCGCATCGGCGCCACCTCCCGCGTCCTCGAACTCGGCGCTCCGCTGCACACCAGCGCCGGCCTGGGTGCGCCCGGCGTCGAGTCGGTCGGTCCGTCGAGCACCTATGAGGGCTTCGCCGCCGGGGCGTGCATCCGCCGTCCGGGATTGGACCTCGCCTTGGTCGAGACCGCCCGCGCCGCCGGCGCCGAGGTACGCGAACACGTCCGGGTGACCGATCTGCTGCGCGATTCCGCCGGGCGGGTCACCGGGGTGCGCTACCGGCGGCGCACCGGGGAAACGGGCGAGATCACCGCGAAGCTGGTCATCGGCGCCGACGGCCGACGGTCGACGGTCGCGCGACTGGTCGGTACCCGCGCGCACCACAGCTGGGACAACCAGCGCATGATGGCCTACGCCTACTACGAGGACGCCCATCCCGACCGCCGGCACGTGGCCATGCAGTGGCGCTACGACGACGACCTGGTGACGGTCTTCCCGTGCGACGGCGGTCAATTGGTGGCGCTGCAGATGCCACCGGTGCGGCGCGCTGACGAGTACCGCGCCGACCGGGTGGCGGCATACGAGGCGACCATCGACCGCATTCCGCCCTACGCCGAGCGGCTTCGCGGCTGTACCCGGGTCAGCAACGTCTTGGTCTCCTACAACCATCCGTCGTACTTCCGGCACTCCCACGGACCCGGGTGGGCGCTGGCCGGCGACGCCGGACACTTCAAGGATCCGGTTACCGCGCAAGGCATTCGCGATGCGCTGCGCTTCGGCCGGCTGCTCGGCGAGGCCGTCGCCCCCTGGCTGGACGAGCCCGACCAACTCGACCGGGCGGTGGCGCGCTGGGAGTTCGACAGGGACGCCCAGTGCCTGCCGATGTACCAATGGGCGAATTCGCTCGGCCGCGACGACACCGTCTCACCGATCGAGTTCGCCGCCTACCGGTGGTTCGCCGCCCGGGCCGGCGGGTTCACCCAGATCGCCGATGTCTTCAATCGAATCGCCTCACCGCAGAAGGTGTTCTCACCCGGCCGCCTGGTGCGCTGGACCGCCGCGGCCGTCCGCGACCCCGGCGTCGACAACGACGAATTGTGGCGCACCCTGCGCCGCGATCTGCGCCGCGAGCTCGAGCGCATGGCCGAGCAACGGATGTTCGCCCGCCGACGGAAGGCGTCAGCGCGCCAACCCCTGACGCCGCCGTCATCGACCGAGAAAGAGGTCGTGGACGCTGCGCCGGGACCGCGGTCTGCGTAGCGCCACGGGCTCGGGGCCTGCCGGGGCGCGGTCCATACCTGCCCGCCGGGCGTTTTGCAAGGGCCTGTGACCAGAACCGGCGAATTAATTCGCTAAGATTTCTTAGCGTTTTATTCAATACGAATTGCGATGCAGATCACAAGTTAGCCCAGTCCCGGAGAATACCTGCATAGCCTATGCAACCAGGCTTGCTAACTTGCCCCGACCAGCGGGTTCGTCGGCCGGTACCCGGTACTGGTGGGATTTAATCTGCGACGTCTATCACAAAGACTGCGACATTTTCCATTCACTTCGAATTCAACGCTACGATCGACCGAGCACCCCGTCCTGGCACCCCGGTCGTAGATGACCGCGCCGCTGCGGCAGCTACGAGGGCGTGTGGCGCTAAGACGATACGAGCAGTGATCGATGGGAGCGATGTGGACGACGTGGTGGCTTACGGATCAACCAGCCCGAGAACGCGCATCGTCGACACCGTGACGGTGGATCGGGGCCCGATCGGCGGCCTCGCGGTCACCGCGGACGGCGCCCGGCTGCTGGCCACCAACTACGGCGACGACACCGTCTCGGTCATCGACACCGCCAGCGCCACCGTCGTGGCCACCGTGTTCCACGCTGACGAGCCGTTCTCGGTCGCCGTCGGCCCCGCCGGCACCGCCCGGGCGTACGTCACCGCCGGTTCGATGGCGCTGGACGCCGTGCTCGCGATCGACGTCGACTCCGCCGAGGTCACCGGTTGCTATCCGGTGGCCATGGGCATCGGCGAGGTGGTCGCCGACCCGATGGGCAGCCGCGTGTACGCCACCCGTGCCGGTTCCGCCGGTATCGAGGTACTGGCGCTCGATGCGACCATGCGCCCCGCCGGCGTCGTCCAGGTGTCCGCCAGTCCCGCGGCCGCCGCGGCGTGCCTGCGGATCAGCCCCGACGGCCGGCGGCTGTACGTGGCGGTCCGGCAACCCACCGGGGACACCGTCACGGTGCTGGACCGCGAACTGAACGTCATCGACACCATCAAGGTCGACGCGACCGTCGTCGACGTCGCCGTCAGCCCGGGCGGTTCCCGGCTGTTCGTGGCGACCTGCGGTGCTGATGGCCGCGGGGCGGTCCATGTGGTCGATGCCCGCACCCACGCCGTCGGCGCCGGCTTCGTCGTCGACACCCAGCTCATCCAGATGTTCCTGAGCCGTGACGGCGAGCGCGCCTACCTGGTCACCGCGGCGGGTGTCCTGGTGATGTGCGCCCGCACCAACGAGGCCCTCGGAACGCTGGTCGCGACCACGGCGCCGTCGTGCGCGGTGGAGAGCCCGGACGGCAGCCGCCTGTACATCGCCGGCTTCGACGGCGCGGTGACCGTCGCCTCGCTGGCCGACCTGCCGGCGCCGTCGGCGTCGCTGCATGAGCAGCTTGCGCTCGACGACGCGGTCAGCCGGATGCTTCAACTCGAACCCGCTCTGTAGCCAGCGCTCCACGGTCCGCGTCGGCATGGTCGAATATGTCGATGCGCAGCACCATGCAGAACTGGCCGTTGACGGTCGGTGCCATCCTTCAGCACGCCACCGGTGTTCACGGCGCCCGCACCGTGACGACCATGACCGACGACGGATTTCGCACCACCACCTACCGTGACCTGGGCGGTCAGGCCGCCCGGCTGGCCAATGCCCTGCGACGGCTCGGTATCACCGGCGACGAGCGGGTGGCCACCTTCATGTGGAACAACACCGAACATCTGGCCGCCTACCTGGCGGTGCCGTCGATGGGTGCGGTGCTGCACACGCTCAACATCCGGCTGTTCGCCGACCAGATCGTCTACGTCGCCAACGAGGCCGAGGACCGGGTGGTGCTGGTCGACGTGTCACTGGCCGGGCTGCTGGCGCCGGTGCTGGCGCAACTGGACACGGTGCACACCGTGATCGCGGTCGGTGAGGGTGACACCGCAGCGCTGGAGGCCTCCGGCAAGACCGTGCTGCGCTACGCCGACCTGCTGGCTGCCGAGGCGCAAGCGTTCGACTGGCCGGTCATCGACGAGAACTCGGCGGCCGCCATGTGCTACACCAGCGGCACCACCGGCAACCCCAAGGGGGTGGTGTACAGCCACCGGTCCAGCTACCTGCACACCATGGCGGGCTGCACGACCAACGGTATCGGGGTCGGCTCGGCCGACTGTGTGCTACCGATCGTGCCGATGTTTCACGCCAACGCCTGGGGGCTGCCCTATTCGGCGCTGATGGCGGGCGCTGATCTGGCGATGCCCGACCGGCACCTGGACGCCGCGTCGCTGGTCGCCCTCATCGAGGCGCAACGCCCCACGGTGGCCGGCGCGGTGCCGACGATCTGGAACGACGTCATGCATTACCTGGATCGTGAACCCGGCCATGACATCTCGTCGCTGCGGCTGGTGGCGTGCGGCGGTTCGGCGGTCCCGGTGTCGCTGATGCGCGCGTTCGAGGAGCGCTACGGCGTGCAGGTCCGGCAACTGTGGGGCATGACCGAGACCTCGCCGCTGGCGACCATGGCCTGGCCGCCGCCCGGTACTCCGCCTGAGCAGTACTGGGCGCTGCGCGGCACCCAGGGGCAGCCGGTGTGCGGCGTGCAGGCCCGCATCGTCGACGACGAGGGCGCGGTGCTGCCCAACGACGGTGAAGCGGTCGGCGAGCTGGAGGTGCGCGGCCCGTGGATCACCGGCGCCTACTACCGCGGCCAGGACGAGTCCAAGTTCTCCTCCGGCTGGCTGCGCACCGGCGACGTCGGGCGTATCGACGCACAGGGCTTCGTCACCCTGACCGACCGGGCCAAGGACGTGATCAAGTCCGGTGGGGAGTGGATCTCCTCGGTGGAGCTGGAGAACGAATTGATCGGCCACCCGGATGTGGTCGAAGCCGCCGTCGTCGGGGTGCCCGACGAGCGTTGGCAGGAAAGGCCGCTGGCCGTCGTGGTGCCGCGGGGCGGCGCCTCGGTGAGCGCCGCCGAACTTCGAACGTTCCTGTCGGACAAGGTCGCTCGCTGGTGGCTGCCGGAGCGCTGGACGTTCGTCGAGGAGATTCCGCGCACCAGCGTCGGCAAGTACGACAAGAAGACCATCCGAGCCCGATACTCCGACGAGCAATACCAGGTGAGTGAGGTGCGTGACTGATGAGTCTGCGCGTTATCCAGTGGGCGACCGGCTCGGTCGGCGTGGCCGCGATCAAGGGGGTACTCGAGCACCCCGACCTCGAGCTGGCCGGCTGCTGGGTGCATTCGAAAGCCAAGAGCGGCAAGGACGTCGGCGAGATCATCGGGACAGAACCGCTGGGGGTGACGGCCACCGACAGTATCGAGGAGATCGTGGCGCTCGATGCCGACGCGGTGATCTACGCGCCGCTGCTGCCCAACCCCGACGAGGTCGCCACGCTGCTGCGTTCCGGCAAGAACGTCGTCACCCCGGTCGGCTGGTTCTACCCGTCCGAGAAGGAGGTGGGACCGTTGGAGGCTGCGGCGCGCGAAGGTGGCGTGACCCTGCACGGCGCCGGTATCGGGCCGGGCGCGGCCTTCGAGTTGTTCCCGCTGCTGCTGTCGGTGATGTCCACCGGCGTGACATTCATTCGCGGCGAAGAGTATTCGGACCTGCGCACGTACGACGCGCCGGATGTGCTGCGCCATGTGATGGGATTCGGCGGCACCCCGGATCAGGCGTTGAGCGGCCCGATGCAGAAGCTGCTCGACGGCGGGTTCCGACAATCGGTACGGCTGTGCGTGGACCGGTTGGGCTTCGCCGCCGACGAGCAGATCCGATCCACGCAGGAGGTGGCGGTGGCCACCGCACCGATCGACTCCCCGATCGGTTCCATCGAACCCGGTCAGGTGGCCGGGCGCCGGTTCCACTGGGAAGCCACCGTCGGCGACGAGGTGGTGGCCCGTGTCACGGTCAACTGGCAGATGGGCCAGGAGAACCTCGACCCGCCATGGACTTTCGGCCCGGCGGGGGAGCGCTACGAGATGGAGGTGCGGGGAAACCCCGACACGTTCGTCACCGTCAAGGGCTGGCAGCCCGAGACCGTCGAGGAGGGCCTGATCAGCAACCCCGGCGTCGTGGCGACCGCGGCGCACTGCGTCAACGTGATTCCGGCGACCTGTGCGGCCCCGCCCGGGTTCGCCGGGTTCTTCGACCTGCCGCTGATCACCGGCCGTGCCGCCCCGCGACTGGCGCGCTGAACGCTAACCTCGAACAATGGCCTACGCAGTCGAACAATCCCGCGTGATCGCGGTGGACGTCCAAGAGGCGTTCGACCGTACGTTGTCGCAGCCTCTGCCCCAGCTGTTCCGGCACTGGTACGGGCCGATTCCCCCGATCAAGGAGGTGCTGGGCCAGACCGGGGCATGGGAAGCAGTTGGCCAGACCCGGGTCGTGCGATTGACCGGCGGCGGCGGCATGACCGAGGAGCTGATCAGCGTCGACCCACCACGGTCGTTCGGTTACCGGCTCACTGAGGTCAAAGGCCCGTTGGCGCCGCTGGTTCGGTTCGTCGAGGGCCGCTGGCAATTCACCCCGACCGTAACGGGCACCACGGTCACCTGGCGGTGGGTCATCCACCCGAGATCCGCGCTGGCCGCACCCGCGATGCCGGTGTTCGGCAGGCTGTGGAAGGGCTACGCCCGGCGGGCCCTGGCTGAACTGGCGACCCTGCTGGGGGCCTGAGCACCCATGTGCCACCTGTTCGGATCGCATGAGGCTCAACACCCGTGGCCGTGACACCCAAGCGAGCCCTGGTACTGGCCGGCGGGGGAGTGGCGGGCATCGCCTGGGAGACCGGCGTGCTGCGCGGCATCGCCGACGAGTCGCCGGCCACCGCGGCCACGCTGCTGGCATCCGACGTGCTGGTCGGGACCTCGGCGGGTTCAGCGGTCAGTGCACAGGTCGGCAGCGGCACCGGCCTCGATGAGCTGTTCGCCCGTCAGGTGGCCGACTCCTCGCCCGAACTCGACCCCGGGGTGGGCGTCGAGGGGATCGCCGAGCTGTTTCTGGCGGCGATGACCGAACCGAACACCTCGGCGGCGCAGAAGATGCAGCGCATCGGCGCGGTAGCGCTGGCCACCGAGACCGTTCCCGCCCCGGTGCGCCGGCAGGTCATCGCGCACCGGCTGCCCTCGCATCGCTGGCCCGACCGCTGCCTGCGGATCACCGCGATCGACATCGAGACCGGCGAACTGATGGTGTTCGACCGGGACTCGGGCGTCGAGCTCGTCGACGCGGTGGCGGCCAGTTGCGCGGTCCCCGGGGTCTGGCCGCCGGTCGAGATCGGCGGACGCCGCTACATGGACGGCGGGATGCGTAGCTCGATCAACCTCGACGTCGCCGCCGACTGCGACGCGGCCGTCGTGCTGGTGCCGTCCGGGGAATCGGCGCCGTCGCCGTTCAGCGCCGGCGCGGCCGCCGAGATCAAGGGGTTCGGCGGGCGGTCCTGCGCGGTGTTCGCCGACGGTGCGGCGTTGCGCGCCTTCGGCGCTAACCCGCTGGATCCGGCCTGCCGGATACCGTCGGCGCGGGCGGGACGCGCCCAGGGCCGCCGGCACGCCGCAGCGATAGCCGAATTCCTTTCCGGCACGGGCTAAGAAGGCTTCGCGGTGTCCAGCGCGTGTGCCGTGAGTTCGCGCCCCACCTGGATCAACTCCGCGGCCCGGTGGAAATCCAGGCTGCGGCAGGCGGTGCGGGGCACTTCGATCAGCAGATCCGGTGGGTTGGACGCCAGCTGATGGCGGGTCAGCGCGGCCTGGGCGATGTCGATGGTGCGGTTCATCACCTCGAAGCTGCCGAGTTTGGGCATTCCGGGGCCGCCGGAGGGGGAGTCGGTGGCCTCCTCGATGTCCTCGGTGTCGTGCTCGGATTCGCCGCTGCTGAACCGGTCCAGAATCGCCCGCGCGGTGGGCCGATCCAGCAGCGAACGCGCCCCGCTGGTGTCCAGCAGCGCCGAGGTGCTGCGCAACATGCGATTGAGCCGCCCGGCCGGTGCGCCGCGCTCGGAATCGTCGGCGGGCCCGGCGGTGGTCGGATCGCCGCCGTTGAGGCTCACCGCCAGCGTCAGGTCGGCGTTGACGGCGCACAGCGGCGCCATCGGCAGCGGGTCGAGGATGCCTCCGTCGGCGAGCAGCCGCCCGTCGACCTCGTGCGGTGCGATCACCCCCGGGATGGCGATCGAGGCGCGGATCGCCGTGTCGACCGGACCTCGCTGCAGCCACACCGACCGGCCCGCGATCAGGTCGGTGGCCACGGCGGTGTATGGGATCGGTAGCTGCTCGATGTCGATGTCACCCAGAATGTCGCGGACGACATCGAGAATCTTTCCGGCCCGCAGCACACCGGCCGCGGTGAACGACGGGTCCAGCAGCCGCAACACCGCCCCCTGCGTCAGCGACTTGGCCCATTCGGCGAAATCGTCGAGTCGCCCGGCCGCCTGCAGGCCGCCGACCAGTGCCCCCATCGAGGACCCGGAGATTCCGACGATGTGGTATCCGCGTTCGAGCAGCTCGTGGATCACCCCGATGTGGGCGTAGCCGCGCGCGCTGCCGCTGCCCAGGACCACCGACACCCGCGGTCCGGTTGTAGAGGCCATGCCCCCATTCTGCGACCAACCCCGGCCCGGGCTTTTCGATCACCGTGATTGCAACCGCACTTCCGGCGTAAACCGCCAGGTCACCGCCGGTTTCCGGCGGCTTCCGGGGTGCAATCCGCCGCTGCGGGTGCTGCGGGGCCGAGGCACCCGGCACGACCCACCACCTAGCATTGCCGTCGTGATGGAGCACGTCGGATTCCAGGGTTGTTGTTGCCGCAGCTGAACGCTGCCGCCGACCCCTGTCTCGAATCCACCCCATCCGTTCTGGAGTTTTCACCATGGTTATCGCTGATCCCGTCGCGTTGCGGCGCCCGGCCTCCCGGCCGCGCTCGCTGCGCCTGCCCGACCTCCTGCAGACCACCGACCTGGCCGCCGACGCGGTGCTCAACGGTCACTACGAACACCTGCTGCCCGCATCCGGGCTGCCCACCGACAGTCGCTGGTTCACCCGGATCCACGGCGACGAGCGACTCGACATCTGGCTGATCAGCTGGGTACCCGGACACGCCACCGAACTGCACGACCACGGCGACTCGCTCGGCGCGTTGACGGTGCTGTCGGGTGCATTGGACGAATTCCATTGGGATGGAACCCAGTTGGCGCGGCGGCGGCTCGAGGCCGGCGACCAGGCCGCGTTCTCGCGGGGCTGGGTGCATGACGTCGTCTGGGCGCCGTCACGCCCCGGCCCGACGCTGAGCGTGCACGCCTACTCGCCGCCGCTGGTGGAGATGTCCTACTACGACGTCAGCGCCGACAACACGTTGCGCCGGCAACGTACCGAAATCACCGAACACCCGGAGGCCTCGTGACCACGACGCAGCTGACCAGCCGTATCGACGGGATGCTCACCGCGGCGCGGGCACGGCTGAACCGGCTGACCGCCGACGAGGTGCCCGCGGCGCTGCGCGACGGTGCGATCCTGGTCGACATCCGGCCGGCAGCCCAGCGCGCGCAGGAGGGCCGGGTGCCCGCCGCCCTGGTCATCGAGCGCAACGTGCTGGAGTGGCGCTGCGACCCGACCAGCGACGCCCGGCTGCCGCAGGCGGTCGACGACGACGTGCAGTGGGTGATCCTGTGCTCGGAGGGCTACACCTCGAGCCTGGCCGCGGCCGCGTTGCTGGACCTGGGTTTGCACCGCGCCACCGATGTCATCGGCGGTTACCACGCACTGGCCGCCGCCGCGGTGCTGGTGGAGCCGAAGGGATCACACGTCCGCGTGCAGCAGCGGTCGGAGCCGCTCGGTTTTGTCCACGGTCCACGTCGCTGGATGTAATAGCGCCGCCCAGGCATCGGCGACGTCGGCGACATAGTGGTGACCGTGGCCGTCCGGTACGTCGACCGCCACCGCCATATCGGCCGAGACCTGCAGAAACGTCACGATCGGTTTCCACTGCACCTGCGGCAGGACGTCGTAGCCGCGCGGCTCGGACAGCCAGTTCGGTTTGTGGAACAGCAGATCCGGGTTCCACCAGGCGATCGGGTCGGAGGCGTGCTGTAGGTACACCACGCGTGGCGAGTCCCAGGGATCGTCCGGACGCGCCAGGTCCTCCCGGCGGGCGGCGAACCGCGTGTTGCGCCCGTCGTCGTAGACCGGCAGCCATTGCGGCGAGCCGGGATCGCGGTTGACGGTCAGGTCTTTCCAGATGGTGTTCTGAAACGTCGGCCCGGAGAACAGCGCTCCGTCGGTGCGCGCCAGCACGTTGTTGAGGTTCATGAACGGTGCCTCGCCGCCGAACGAGCCGAGGCTCTCGCCGAACACCACCAGCTTGGGCCGTCGGGCTTCCGGGATCGCCCGCACCCGTTTGTCGACCGCCTCGAACAGGGCCTGCCCGGCCTGGCGGGCGTTCTCCTTGTCGACCAGAAAGGACAGCCAGCTGGGCAGGAACGAATACTGCATGCTCACGATCGCGGTGTCGCCGTTGAACATGTATTCCAGGGCGGACGCCTCCGCCTCGTTGATCCAGCCGGTGCCGGTCGTGGTCGCCACCGCCACCACGGCACGGTTGAGCCCGCCGGTGCGGGCCAGTTCCGCCGCGGCCAGTTCGGCGGTCGCCATCATCCCGTCAGCGGAATTCAGTCCGGCGTATGCGCGGATCGGCTCGACCGCCGGTGTGCCGTTGAACGCGGTGAGTTGCGCGACGTTCGGTCCGCCGGCCACGAAGTTACGGCCCTGATGGCCCAGCGACTCCCAGGAGGCCAGTGACTGCGGCCCGCCGGAACGCAGCGGAGTCGGTGGGGCGGCCTGATCGGGGTCCATCTCGGTGTTGACCCTGGCGAAGGTGTCGTTCAGCGTGCGCATGGCGAATTTGACCACCACGCCGTTGAGCAGCGCGATGGTCAGGCCCAGCAGCAGGGCCGCCGTCACCACCAGCGAAACGCGCCGCGGCGCAATGCGGTTGATCTGACGTGCCAGTGCGCGGCCCACCATGCGGACCACCTGCCCGATCTCCACCAGGACGAACAACGTCAGCACCGCCAGCCCGCCCGCCATCGGGAAGCAATACCAGGCCAGCTGCGGAACATCCATCAGCGAGCGCAGCTGCCGCTGCCAGTGGTAGACGCGGACGATCATCACCAGGTGGATGACCACGGCGGTCGGGATCAGCACGGCCCAGGCCCAGCCGGGCGCCGGCGGGCTGCTGTCCGCGGATCGCATGTAGCGCACCAGCCATACGATGAGCACCCCGAGGCCGTAGCCGGCGGCGCCGGATGCGCCGCTGACCAGGCCCTGGAACAGTGGCCCGCGGGGCAGCAGCGACGGCGTCATCGACAACCAGATGAACACCAGGCCCATCGTGGTGCCGGTGTAGGTGTAATGCCGTATCCACCAAGGCCGTTCGGCCGACGCGGGCATGGGATCAGCGGTGGGTGAAGTTTGGTGCGCGTTTTTCGGTGAAGGCTGTCATGCCTTCGGTTTGGTCGTCGGTGGCGAATGCCGAGTGGAACAGTCGGCGTTCGTAGAGCAGTCCTTCGGCCAGGGTGGATTCGAAGGCCCGGTTGACGGCTTCTTTGGCCATCCGGGCCGCCGACAGGCTCATTCCCGCGATCGTGGCAGCGACCTTGCCGGCCTCGGCCAGCAGGTCCTCGGCGGGCACCACCCGCGAGACCAGCCCGGCGCGTTCGGCTTCGGCGGCATCAATGGTGCGTCCGGTCAGGATCAGATCCATCGCCTTGGCCTTACCGATCGCCCGAGTCAGCCGCTGGGAACCACCCATACCCGGCAGCACACCGAGTTTGATCTCGGGCTGACCGAACTTCGCGGTGTCGGCGGCGATCAGCAGATCGCACATCATCGCCAGCTCACAGCCACCACCGAGGGCGTGCCCGGCCACCGCGGCGATGGTCGGGGTACGCACCGCGGCCAACTTCGACCAGGCGGCGAAGAAGTCCGCAGCGAACACCTCAGCGAAACTCCGATCCGCCATCTCCTTGATGTCCGCACCCGCAGCGAACGCCTTGGCGCTGCCGGTGATGACGATCGCACCGATCCCCGGATCGGCATCGAATTCCGCAGCAGCGGTGGTCACTTCGCGCATCACCTGACTGTTGAGCGCATTAAGCGCCTGCGGCCGGTTCAAGGTGATCGTCGCGACACGCCCATCACGGTCGACGAGGATGGTCTCATAGCTCATGGGGTGCTCCTTAAAAAACGAGGTCGGGCTCGGCGGGGGCGAAATAGGTCTCGATATCAGTGGTGCTCACCTCGGCCAGAGTCGCCGGTGACCATGCCGGGTTGCGGTCCTTGTCGACCAACTGGGCGCGGATACCCTCCACCAGGTCATGGGAGCGCAGCGAGGCGCACGACACCCGGAACTCCTGAACCAAAACATCTTCCAGGGAGCCCAGCGCGGCTGCCCGGCGCACCGATTCCAGCGTCACCGCACACGCGATCGGCGAACGGCTACCGATCAACTCCGCCGCAGCGCTAGCACCCGGACTGCCATGACCGGCCAACGCCGCCACAATGTCAGCGACCGTGTCGTGGGCGTAACACTCATCGATCCAGTCGCGTTGCGCAGCAAGCGGGCTCGGCGGCGGCTCCACCGCGTAACGCCCCAATGCCTCAGCAACCCCGTCGGCGATGATCGCCGCGGTGAAATCACCCAACACGGTATGCGGCACGAAATGGTCGGCGAAACCCAACGCGATGGCATCGGCGCCGGAAAACGGTGCACCGGTCAGCGCCGCGTGCAGACCCAGATGGCCCGGGGCCCGCGACAGCAGATACGTGCCCCCCACATCGGGAATGAACCCGATCCCCACCTCGGGCATCGCCATCTTCGTGGTATCGGTGACCACCCGGGTGTTGGCGTGCGCACCCACCCCCACACCACCACCCATCACGATGCCATCCATCAACGACACATACGGCTTGGCGAACCCACCGATCTGGGCGTTGAGCAGATACTCGTCATGCCAGAAACGCCGCGCATCCACACCATCAGCCCTAGCACTGTGATAGATCGCGACCACATCCCCACCAGCGCACAACCCACGCTCACCAGCCCCCGACAACACCACCGCACCCACCGCCGGATCATCAGCCCACCCCGACAACGCCGCAGCCAACGCCGTCACCATCGGCAGATTCAAGGAGTTGATCACCTGCGGACGATTCAGGGTCAACAACCCCACCCCGTTCTCGACGCGGGCCAGTACCTCGTCAGATTCACCAGTCACGTCTTCGCAATGTAGATCCCTACCCCCGGTCGCCGATCCGCGGGTAAGGTTTGGCGGAAGAACGGCCCGCAGTCTGTTGGGAACCCCGGCGGGTCGCGGAACGTTGATCAAGGTGTTCGCACATTTTCGTGGCAGAGCACAAGACAGCATCAGAAAGGATCGGGAAGGTGCGGGAAACCAGCAACCCGGTATTTCGTTCGTTGCCCAAACAGGGCGGTTACGCGCAGTTCGGAACCGGCTTCGGGCAGGCCACCACCGGGGCGACCCAGCAGATGAGCCAGGGTTATCCGGGGCTGCAGAGCCCGCAGACCGATTACCGGCGGGAGGTCAGCCGCCCGCTCACCATCGACGACGTCGTCACCAAGACCGGCATCACGCTGGGGGTGCTCAGCGTCGCCGCGATCGTGTCCTTCTTCCTGGTGTCGGCCAATCAGGCGCTGGCCGGTCCGCTGACCTTCATCGGCGCTTTCGGTGGGCTGGCGCTGGTCATGGTGGCCATGTTCACCCGCAAGCAGGACAACAAGGCACTGGTGCTCAGCTACGCCGCGTTGGAGGGCATGTTCCTGGGTGCCATCTCCTGGGTGTTGACGGCCTTCACGGTGGGGACCGGCAACGCCGGCTCGATGATCGGCCAAGCCGTGATGGGCACCCTCGGCGTGTTCGGCGGCATGCTGGTGGTCTACAAGACCGGCGCCATCCGGGTCACCCCGAAGTTCACCCGGATGCTCGTCGCCGGCATGTTCGGTGTGCTGGCCCTGATGATCGGCAACCTGGTGCTGTCGCTGTTCGGCGTCGGCGGTGGTGAGGGTCTGGGCCTGCGCAGCGGCGGGACCCTGTCGATCATCTTCTCGCTGGTGTGCATCGGCATCGCCGCGTTCAGCTTCCTGATCGACTTCGATGCGGCGGATCAGCTGATTCGCGCCGGGGCGCCGGAGAAGGCGGCCTGGGGTATCGCACTGGGCCTGACGGTCACCCTGGTCTGGCTGTACCTGGAGATCCTGCGCCTGCTCAGCTACTTCCAGAGCGAGTAGCGACCAGTTAGCTTTCCCCGTTGACTCTGCGCTGAGGACGCGAGAGTGCGAGTAGCACCCGCCCTCAGCGCAGAGTCATTTTTTGTGTCGGTGGCCCCGGGCAGCATGCCGACATGGGACAACCCTTCATCGGTAGCGAGGCGTTAGCTGCTGGAACCTTGAGCCGCCATGAGCTGCGCCGGTTCCACACCGCAGTCCTGCCGAACGTCTACCAGGAAAAGCGCGTTGAACTCACGCTGCTGCACCGGACCCAGGCCGCCTGGCTGTGGTCGCATCGCCAGGCGGTGGTTTCCGGCTTATCGGCGTCCGCGCTGCACGGGGCGAAGTGGATCGACGACGACGCGACCGTCGAACTGATCTGGCGTAACGCGCGCGCCCCGCACGGCATCAAGACCCGTGCCGACCTCATCCTGGACGGCGAATTCCGGCACCTCGCCGGCGTCATTGCCACCACTCCCGAGCGCACCGCCTTCGACCTGGGCCGACGCGGTCCGTTGCGTCAGGCAGTCGCCAGACTCGACGCACTGGCCAACGCCACGCATTTCAAGATCGACGATGTGGCCCGGCTGGCGTCGCGGCATCGGCACACCCGAGGGCTGCGCCAGCTGGAAGCCGCCCTGTACCTCGTCGACGCCGGCGCGCAGTCACCGAAAGAGACCTGGCTGCGGCTGCTGCTCAGCGACGCCGGGTTTCCCCGGCCGACGACCCAGATCCCGGTGCTCGGCGAAGACGGCTATCCGAGGTACTTCCTCGACATGGGTTGGCAGGACATCATGCTCGCGGTCGAATACGACGGCGATCAACATCGGACCGATCGGCTGCAGTACGTCAAAGATGTGGAGCGGCTGGAGTACATCCAGCGCGCCGGCTGGACCCACGTCCGGGTGCTCGCCGAACACCGGGGCTACGACGTGGTCCGCCGCGTCAGGGGAGCCTGGGATGCCCTAAAACGACGTTGACTCTGCGCCCAGGGCGGGGGCTACTCGAACTTTCCCGCCCTGAGCGCAGAGTCAACGGAAAAACGGAACTAGGAGAGGCGCTCGACCACCATCGCCATGCCCTGGCCGCCGCCCACACACATGGTCTCCACGCCGAACTGCTTGTCGTGGGTGGCCAGGTTGTTCAGCAGGGTGGCGGTGATGCGGGCGCCGGTCATGCCGAACGGGTGACCGAGGGCGATCGCCCCGCCGGACACGTTCAGCTTGTCTTCGTCGATACCGAGCTCGCGGGCCGAGCCGAGCACCTGCACGGCGAACGCCTCGTTGATCTCGAACAGGTCGATGTCCGAGATCGACATTTTGGCTCCTGCCAGCGCCTTCTTGACCGCCTCGATCGGGCCGAGGCCCATGATCTCCGGCGACAGACCCGACACCCCGGTTGCCACGATGCGGGCCAGCGGCGTGAGGCCCAGCTGCTTGGCCTTGGTGTCGCTGGTGATGATCACCGCGGCCGCGCCGTCGTTCAGCGGGCAGGCGTTACCGGCGGTCACCGTGCCATTGGGACGGAACACCGGCTGCAGCTGGCTGATCTTCTCGTAGGTGGTGCCGGCGCGTGGGCCGTCGTCGGTGCTCACCACGGTGCCGTCGGGCAGGGTGACCGGGGAGATCTCGCGGGCGAAGAACCCGCTCTTGATGGCTTCCTCGGCACGGTTCTGGCTGCGCACGCCCCAGTGGTCCTGGTCCTCGCGGCTGATCCCGGTGTGCAGCACGACGTTCTCGGCGGTCTGCCCCATCGCGATGTAGATGTCGGGCAGGTTGCCGTCGGCGCGCGGGTCGTGCCACTCCTCGGCGCCGGCGGCGGCCGCCTCGGTGCGGGCCATGGCCTCATCGAACAGCGGGTTCTTGCTGTTCGGGGCGCCATCGGCGGCACCGATGCCGAACTGCGAGACGGTCTCCACACCGGCGGAGATGAACGCATCCCCCTCGCCGGCCTTGATCGCGTGGAACGCCATCCGGGTGGTCTGCAGCGACGACGAGCAGTACCGGTTCACCGTGGTGCCCGGCAGGAAGTCGTAGCCGAGCAGCACCGAGACCACGCGGGCGATGTTGTAACCGGCAGCGCCGCCCGGCTGGCCGCAGCCCATCATCAGGTCGTCGATCTGGTGCGGGTTCAGCTCGGGCACCTTGTCCAGGGCGGCGCGCACCATCTGGGCGGCCAGGTCATCGGGCCGCATGGTGACCAGCGATCCCTTACCGGCCCGGCCGATCGGCGAACGAGCAGTTGAGACAATGACGGCTTCGGGCACTTCGGACTCCTTGAGATCGGGTATTCAGCCGAATCTAGTCCGACGGAACCACCGCGGGTGAATCGGCCTCGTCCAGCGCGGCGCACAGCGCCGGGATCACCTGACTCGCCGCCAGCGCATACCCCGCGGCAGACGGGTGGTACTGGTCCTGGGCGAACAGTAACCCAGGTGATTCGCGAAACGCGGGCGCGCAGAAGTCGGCGAATGGGACGGCGACGCCGCCGGCGGCCCGGACCGCTTGGGCCTGGGCGCGGGCCAGCTGCCGCGCCCGGGCGTGCGCGACCCAGCGCAGCGGCTGGGGTATCACACTGACCGCGCCGAAATCGGGGCAGGTTCCGACGACCACGGCGGCACCGCCGGCGCGCAGCCGCTTCACCGCCGCGTACAGCCGCTGCGCCGAGCCGGCGATGCCGTTGAGCGCGGTGACGTCGTTCGCGCCGATCATGATCACCGCTGCGTCCGGTGGCGGCCCCGCGACGAACATCGCGTCGACCTGCCCGGCGAGCCCCTTGGAGGTGGCGCCCACGATCGCCTTGGTGCTCAGGCGGACACGCTTGCCGGTCCGCTCCGCCAGCGCCCTGGCGATCAGCGCGCCGGGGACCTCCTCGGCTGAGCGGCAGCCGTAGCCCGTCCCGGTCGAGTCACCGAAGATCATCAGGTGCAGGTCGACGTCCATGCCGCGCTGAAAGCGCTGCACCGCGGCCTCGCCGGCGACGTACACCCCGTCGGCGCGGGGCGGGATGTCGCACGCCCGGGGGATGGTTTGGCGGGCCATGTCGGCCTGGCCGGCCAGCAGATTGCGAAGACCCAGGTAGAGGGTGCCGCCGGAGGCGAGCGCGCCCGCAGTGGCCAGCGTGATCGCCGACCGTCGCGCCACCCGGATCCCCATGCGGCAAGTCTAAGGAGCGAGTCCGCCGACCGTCCGCGTGCAGCAAACAAAATAGATCACGATGTGGACCCGAAGCCGTATCGGAACGAATCCTAAGATTTCTTCACAGACTCCTTCGTGTGACGATAGGTCCTACCGCGTTGGCTGTGCCGGCCGGGGCCGGCTGGAGGGAGTGTGCACCATGACCGCGCCCAGCAAAATTCCCAGCTTGCCGCGTACATTCAGCCCGCTGCGCCCGGGACTGCGCACCCGCCGCATCGCCCGCAACGACGGGCTGCCGGTGGAGGTCGTCGAGGAAGCGCCCAGCGTCGAGGGACGGCTGACATGGCTGGCGACGCGGATGACCGTCCGGCCGGCGCTCGCGGTAGGCAGCTACCTTCCGCGGATGCCGTGGCCGTTCGGTCTCGTCGACTTCGCCGCGAAGGCGGTGCTGCCGGCACCGGGCACGGTGCGCGCGAACATCCGCCTTCCGCACTGCACGGCGCAGCTGGTGCGTGCCGCCGGCGTCCTGCCCGCCGACGGCACCCGCCGGGTCGTGCTGTACATGCACGGCGGCGCCTTTCTGACCTGCGGAGCCAACACTCACGGCCGGCTTGTCACCAAGCTGTCGAAGTACGCCGACAGTCCGGTGCTGGTGGTGGAGTACCGGATGGTGCCCAGACACTCCATCGACGATGCGATCGACGACTGTTACGACGCCTACTGCTGGCTGCGCCGCCAGGGCTACGGACCCGACCAGATCGTGCTGGCGGGCGACTCCGCCGGCGGCTACCTGTCGCTGGCGCTGGCCGAGCGACTGCTGGACGAGGGCGGGGAAGACGCGGTGCCGGCGGCGATCGTCGCGATGTCGCCGTTGCTGGAGATCGCCAAGGAGGCCAAGAAGGCGCACCCGAACATCCACACCGGTGCGATGTTCCCGCCCAAGGCGTTCGACGCGTTCGTCGAACTGGTCGAAGCGGCGGCCCGCCGCGACCGCAAACACGGTCGGCGCGGCGAGGTCCTCGAGCCGCTGCAATACGTCAAGCCGGGACTTCCGCGCACGCTGATCCACGTCTCCGGCGCCGAGGTGCTGCTGCATGACGCGCGGCTGGGCGCCAAGGCGCTGGCCGCAGCGGGCGTCCCGGTCGAACTGCGGGTCTGGCCCGGCCAGATCCACGTCTTCCAGATCGCCGCGCCGTTCGTGCCGGAGGCCACCCGCTCGCTGCGCCAGATCGGCGAGTACATCCGCGAGGCCACCGGTTAGGCCAGGCCGTGGCCTGGTGAACCGGACCGCCTGAGACGATGGCAGGCATGCGGATAGCGCGCCATATCAGTGACCTCATCGGCAACACCCCCCTTGTCGAACTCAGTTCGGTCGTCCCCGCCGGCGCGGGCCGGGTGGTGGCCAAGATCGAGTACCTCAACCCCGGCGCGAGCTCCAAGGACCGCATCGCGGTCAAGATGATCGACGCGGCCGAGGCCAGCGGGGCCCTCAAGCCCGGGGGCACCATCGTCGAACCCACCTCCGGCAACACCGGCGTCGGCCTGGCGCTGGTCGCCCAGCGCCGCGGCTACAAGTGCGTGTTCGTCTGCCCGGACAAGGTCAGCGAAGACAAGCAGAACGTGTTGCGGGCCTACGGCGCCGAGGTGGTGGTGTGCCCCACGGCCGTGCCGCCCGATGACCCGGCCAGCTACTACAGCGTGTCCAACCGGCTGGTTGAAGAGATCGAGGGCGCCTGGAAGCCCGACCAGTACTCCAACCCGGCCGGCCCGGAGAGTCACTACGAGACCACCGGCCCGGAGATCTGGTCCGACACCGACGGCCAGGTCACCCATTTCGTCGCCGGGATCGGCACCGGCGGCACCATCACCGGCACCGGCCGCTACCTCAAGGAGGTGTCGGAGGGCCGGGTGCAGATCATCGGCGCCGACCCGGAAGGCTCGGTGTACTCCGGCGGAACCGGCCGGCCGTATCTGGTGGAAGGCGTCGGCGAGGACTTCTGGCCGGCCGCCTACGACCCGGACATCCCCGACGAGATCATCGCGGTGTCCGACGCGGACTCCTTCGAGATGACCCGGCGGCTGGCCCGCGAGGAAGCGCTGCTGGTCGGCGGGTCCTGCGGCATGGCCGTGGTGGCGGCCGTGGAAGCGGCCGTCAAAGCCGGGCCCGAGGCGCTCATCGTCGTCCTGCTGCCCGACGGCGGTCGCGGCTACATGTCGAAGATCTTCAGCGACGCCTGGATGTCGTCCTACGGATTCCTGCGCTCCCGGCTGGACGGCTCGACCGTGCAACCCACCGTCGGCGATGTGCTGCGGGCGAAGTCCGGGGTGCTGCCGGACCTGGTGCACACCCACCCGTCGGAGACCCTGCGCGACGCCATCGGGATCCTGCGGGAGTACGGGGTGTCGCAGATGCCCGTCGTCGGCGCCGAGCCGCCGGTGGTGGCCGGCGAGGTGGCCGGCAGCGTGTCCGAGCGCGACCTGCTCTCGGCCGTCTTCGAGGGCCGCGCCAAACTGGCCGACGCCGTGTCACAGCACATGGGCCCGCCGTTGCCGCTGATCGGCTCGGGCGAGGTGGTCGGCGTCGCTGCGACCGCGCTGGCCGAGGTGGACGCGGTGATGGTGGTAGAGGACGGCAAGCCGGTCGGTGTCATCACCCGCCACGACCTGTTGGGTTTTCTGTCCGACGGGCCGCGTCGCAGGTAGTCACGACCAGGGGCCCCTTGCGGTAGCGTGAAAATCCGCATCAAGATTCGATGAAGGGTGCCCATGACTGACATTCCGCCGCCGCCCCAGGGCAATTACCCGTCCCCACCCCCTGGCGGCTACCCGCCACCGGGCAACTACCCGCCGCCGGGCAACTACCCGCCGCCGGGTAACTACCCGCCTCCACCGCCGGGCAACTACCCGCCTCCGCCGCCGGGCAACTACCCGCCTCCGCCGCCGGGATACGGATCGGTCGGAAGCCCGGTCGGCCAGCTTCCGCAGGAGGCCTACACGTCGTGGCTGACCCGGGTGGGCGCATACCTCATCGACTCCGTCCCGATCCTGGCGATCTACGGAATTCCCTCGATGATCGCCGGATCCACGGCGAAGCGGGAGTGCGTCACCACCTCGTTGGGGCTGGCCTGCACCGTCACCCCGTCGAGCGCCGGCGCCATGCTGATGTTCATCGGTTGGGTGGCGGCGCTCGGCTATGGGATCTGGAACTTCGGCTACCGGCAGGGGGTCACCGGCTCGAGCATCGGCAAGTCGGTGATGAAGTTCAAGGTGGTCGCCGAGGCCACCGGCCAGCCGATCGGGTTCGGGATGTCGATCGTGCGGCAGCTGGCCCACATCATCGACGGCCTCATCTTGTGCATCGGCTACCTGTTCCCGCTGTGGGACGCTAAACGGCAGACGATAGCCGACAAGATCATGACGACCGTCTGCCTGCCGATCCGGTGAGCCGGAATCCAGGACACAACCCGAAGGGCCTGTCCACCAAGGCAATCCACTCCGGTTTCCGGCCCGACCCAGCCACCGGGGCGGTCAATGCCCCGATCTACGCCAGCAGCACTTTCGCCCAGGACGGTGTCGGCGGTCTGCGCGGCGGTTACGAGTACGCCCGCACCGGCAACCCGACCCGGGCCGCGCTGGAGACCGCCCTGGCCGCGGTCGAGCAGGGCCGTTTCGGCCGGGCGTTCGCCTCGGGGATGGCCGCCACCGACTGCGCCCTGCGGGCCGTACTGCGCCCGGGCGATCACCTGATCATCCCGGACGACGCCTACGGGGGCACCTTCCGGCTGATCGACAAGGTGTTCACCGGCTGGGGGGTGGCCCACACCCCGGTCCCGCTGTCCGATCTGGACGCGGTGCGCGGCGCCCTCACCGACAAGACCCGGCTGATCTGGGTGGAGACACCCACCAACCCGCTGCTGTCGATCAGCGACATCGAAGCCATTGCCGCGATCGGCCGACAGTCCGGTGCGAAAGTGCTGGTGGACAACACCTTCGCCTCACCGGCGCTGCAGCAGCCCCTGACGCTGGGCGCCGACGTGGTGCTGCACTCGACCACCAAGTACATCGGTGGGCACTCCGACGTGGTCGGCGGTGCCCTGGTCACCGACGACGAGGAACTCGACGCCGCCTTCGCGTTCCTGCAGAACGGCGCCGGTGCGGTGCCCGGCCCCTTCGATGCCTACCTCACGCTGCGGGGACTCAAGACGCTGGTGCTGCGGATGCAGCGGCACAGCGAGAATGCGGCGGCGGTGGCGGAGTTTCTCGCCGGGCACCCGGCGGTGGACAGCGTGCTCTACCCGGGCCTGCCCGGCCACCCCGGGCACGACGTCGCCGCCCGCCAGATGCGCGGGTTCGGCGGCATGGTGTCGGTGCGGATGCGCGGCGGCCGGCCGGCCGCCGAGAAGCTCTGCGCCGCAACCGAGATCTTCATTCTGGCCGAGTCACTGGGTGGGGTGGAGTCGCTGATCGAGCACCCGGGCGCGATGACGCATGCGTCGACGGCCGGCTCTCAGCTGGAGGTTCCCGACGACCTGGTGCGGCTGTCGGTCGGCATCGAGGACATCGATGACCTACTCGAGGACCTCAAGCAGGCGCTGGGCTGAGCACCCGGCTCAGGAGTGGTAGGGCTCCGCGCTCACCAGGGTCACCTTGACGGTCTTACCGCTGGGCACGGTGTAGCTGCGCTCCTCGCCCTCCTTGGCGCCCAGCAGGGCGTGACCGAGAGGGGAGTTCGGTGAGTACACCTCGAGCTTGTCGTCGCTGACGCCTTCCTGGCGGGTAGCGATCAGGAAGGTCTCGGTGTCGGACTTGTCGCCGTCGTAGAAGACCTTGACCACCGACCCCGGCAGCGCCACCCCGGACTGGGTGGGCGCCTCGCCGACCTTGGCGTTGTTGAGCAACTCCTGCAGCTGGCGGATGCGGGCTTCCTGCTGACCCTGCTCCTCGCGGGCGGCGTGGTAGCCGCCGTTCTCCCGCAGGTCGCCCTCTTCGCGGCGGTCGTTGATCTCCGCGGCGATCACCGGACGGTTCGCGATCAGCTGGTCGAGCTCGGCCTTGAGCCGGTCGTGTGACTCCTGCGTCAACCAGGTCACCTGAGTGTCCGTCATCTCACTGTGCTCCTCGTGTCGTCGGACCCGGCGATCAAAGGCAGCGGGGTCGACACATTTCTAATGCAGTCGTTCTAATGCAGCAATACACGGTCCCAGTCGGAACCGTGTATCCGTAAAGGGTACCACCGCGAAATCAGGGCGACTTCAAATAACCGGGGACGTCGGTGCCGCAGCCGTAGACATCGCCCTTCACCGGCGGCCGGGAGGACTTGACGATCGTCGTCACCTGTACGGTCGCCGACTCCGACGGCGGCACCAGCACTTCCCGTCGGCCGGTCTCGGTGCCGTCGGCGGCCCGGACCCGCACGATGCACACCGCGGGCTGTGACGGGTCGGATCGCGTCACGCTGATCTTTACCGACACCGTCTGGTCGTCGAGCACCTCATACCCGTACAGGTCGCCCTTGACGTCGGCGGTGGTCAGCCGCTGGTAGCCCAGCACGGCGACGGCGGCGGCCGTCGCGACGGCCAGTGCACCGAGCGCGATGGCCAGCAGGCGCCGGGGCACGGCGCGGCCCCGGGCGTCGCCGTAGCGGGCCGGCTTCGAGTCGGTCATCGTCGCGGTGTGTCCCATGGTCGTGAGTCGGGAGCGGTTACCGCGCCCACCGCACATGGTGGAACGATGGGGGCCGGAAACCAACAGGAACTATAGGGGACTTTGCACATGAGCGGACTGCGGTTGATGGCGGTGCACGCGCATCCCGACGACGAGTCCAGCAAGGGCGCGGCGACGTTGGCCCGCTATTCCGCCGCCGGCCACCGGGTGATGGTGGTGACGTTGACCGGCGGCGAGCGTGGCGACATCCTCAACCCGGCCATGGACCTGCCCGAGGTCCACGGCCACATCGCCGAGATCCGCCGCGACGAGATGGCCAAAGCCGCAGAGATCCTCGGTGTCGAGCATCACTGGCTGGGATTCGTCGACTCCGGACTGCCCAAGGGCGACCCGTTGCCGCCGCTACCCGAGGACTGCTTCGCCCTGGTGCCCCTGGAGGTGTCCACGGAGCGGCTGGTGGAGATCGTTCGGGACTTCCGGCCGCATGTGATGACCACCTACGACGAGAACGGCGGCTACCCGCACCCCGACCACATCCGGTGCCACCAGGTCTCGGTGGCCGCCTTCGAGGCCGCCGGCGACCATCGCCGCTACCCGCACGCCGGCGATCCCTGGTCGGTCTCGAAGCTGTACTACAACCACGGGTTCCTACGGCAACGGATGCAGTTGCTGCAGGACGAGTTCGCCCGCAACGGCGAGGTCGGCCCGTTCGCGAAGTGGCTGGAGCACTGGCAGCCCGACCACGATGTGTTCGCCGACCGGGTGACCAGCCGGATTCACTGCGCCGAGTACTTCCACCAGCGCGACGACGCGCTGCGCGCCCACGCCACCCAGATCGACCCCAACGGCGACTTCTTCGCCGCTCCGATCGAGTGGCAGCAACGCCTGTGGCCCACCGAGGAGTTCGAGCTGGCCCGGTCTCGGGTACCGGTTACCCTGCCGGAGAACGACCTGTTCGCCGGGATCGAGGACGACTCATGAATCACGCTGTGCTGAACACACTGTGGATCTTGGCCGACGAGGTGCCCCGCGACACCGGGCCTGACTTCGGCAAGGCAAGCCCGTTCGGACTGCTGGTCATCGTGCTGCTGCTGCTCGGCACGTTCGGGCTGGTGTGGTCGATGAACCGGCAGCTCAAGAAGGTGCCGGAATCCTTCGACCCGCAGGATCCGGCGGCCGATCAGGCCGCCGATGAAGGGACGCTGGACCCCGGGCCGGACTCGACGGGGTAGGCCGCGTCCATGGCCAATCGCCTCGCGCAATCCACCAGCCCGTATCTGCGCCAGCACGCCGACAATCCGGTGCACTGGCAGGAGTGGACGCCCGAGGCGTTGGCCGAGGCCGCCGAGCGCGACGTGCCGATCCTGCTGTCGGTCGGCTACGCGGCCTGCCACTGGTGTCACGTGATGGCGCACGGGTCGTTCGAGGACGCGCAGGTCGCCGCAGCGATGAACGACGGCTTCGTGTGCGTCAAGGTCGACCGGGAGGAACGCCCGGACATCGACGCGATCTACATGAACGCCACCATCGCGCTGACCGGGCGTGGCGGCTGGCCGATGACCTGTTTTTTGACCCCGGACGGCAGGCCGTTCTACTGCGGCACCTATTACCCGAAAGACACGTTCCTGAACCTGCTTTCGGCGATCACCGACACCTGGCGCAACCGCCGCGACGAAGTCGAGGATGCCTCCGACCGCATCGCCGCTGAGTTGCGCTCGATGGCCGCCGGGGTGCCCGGGGACGGCCCGCCCGTCGACGCGCTGCTCTGCGACGGCGCCGTGGCGGCGGTGCTGCGTGATGAGGACACCGAACACGGAGGTTTCGGCGGCGCGCCCAAGTTCCCGCCGTCGGCGATGATGGAAACCCTGCTGCGCCACTACGAGCGGAGCGCGGACCCGCCGGCGCTGAATGCGGTGGCACGCGTCGGCGCGGCGATGGCCCGCGGCGGGATCTACGACCAGCTTGCCGGTGGATTCGCCCGCTACAGCGTCGATAATGCTTGGGTGGTACCGCATTTCGAGAAGATGCTGTACGACAACGCGCTGCTGTTACGGGCGTATGCGCACTGGGCGCGGCGCACCGGTGACCCGCTGGCCATCCGGGTGACCTCGGAGACGGCCCGGTTCCTGATCGACGAGTTGTCCGACGGCGGCATGTTCGTCTCCTCGCTGGACGCCGACGCCGACGGCCGGGAGGGCTCGACGTATGTGTGGACCCGGCAGCAGCTGACCGACGTGCTCGGCGACGACGGACCTTGGGCGGCAGATGTTTTCGGGGTCACGCCGGGCGGGACTTTTGAAGCCGGCAGTTCGGTGTTGCAGCTACCGGCCGATCCCGACGACGCGCAGCGGTTCGACCGGGTCCGGCAGCGGCTGCTGGATGCCCGGCGCTTCCGCGCCCAACCCGGACGCGACGACAAGGTCGTCACCGCCTGGAACGGGATGGCGATCACCGCTCTGACCGAAGCCGCTGTGGCGCTGGAGGATCCGAGTCTAACCGTCGTGGCGCAGGAGTGCGCCGGCACGCTGCTCGGCCTGCACCTGCTGGACGGGCGGCTGCGGCGGGCCAGCCTGGGCGGCCGGGTAGGGGACAGCACCGCGATCCTGGAGGACTACGGCGCGCTGGCCACCGGGCTGCTCAGCCTGTACCAGCTGGACGGCGACCCGCGGTGGCGCGACGCCGCCGCGGGACTGCTGGACACCGCCTTGGCCCACTTCGCCGACCCGACGCAGCCCGGGCGCTGGTTCGACAGCGCCGACGACGCCGAAGCGCTGGTGCTGCGCCCCGGCGACCCGCTGGACGGCGCCACCCCCTCGGGGGCGGCGCTGGTCACCGAGGCGTTGCTGACCGCGGCGCACCTGGTCGACGCGGACCGCAGCGAGCGCTACCGGCAGGCCGCCGCCGACGCGTTGGCGGCGCACAGCGCGCTGCTGGCCCGCGCGCCGCGCTCGGTCGGGCATTGGCTGGCGGTCGCCGAGGCCTACATCCGGGGCCCGCTGCAGATCGCGGTGGCCTGCCAGAGCGCCGGCTCGGCGCTGCTGGCCGACGCGCGCCGGCTGGCCCCAGGCGGGGCGATCGTCGTCGGCGGTGCGCCGGGATCGTCGGAACTGCTGGTCGGGCGGGACCGCATCCACGACGCCGACGCCGCCTACGTCTGCCGCGGTCCGGTGTGCGACCTGCCGGTGGGCAGTGTGGCGGAGCTGGCCGTGGCCCTCGAGGTGCCCGGGAACCCGTAGCCCGGTGTAACCTGCGGCACATGACGAGCGCACCCGACAAGGCACAGGCCATCACCGAGACGGTCCACCGCTACATCGAGTTGGTCGGCAGCGGCGACGCCGATGAGCTGGTCGGGCTGTACGCGACCGACGCCACCCTGGAGGACCCGGTCGGCGGCGAGGTGCACATCGGCCACCAGGCCATCCGCAACTTCTACTCGGCGATCACCGGCCTGGACCGCAAGTCCGAACTGGTCACGCTGCGGGTCGCCGGCAACGAGGCGGCCTTCCACTTCGCGTTGACCATCACCAACGGCGACCACCGGATGCGCATCGAGCCGATCGACGTGATGGTGTTCGACGGTGACGGCAAGATCGCCGCGATGAAGGCCTACTGGTCGGCGGAGAACATCACCCAGCTGTAGACCCGGCTACGGCTCAGGACAGCGCGGCGAACCAGATCGCGATGTACTGGCAGATCGCCGCGACCGCGGTGCACGCGTGGAAGAACTCGTGGTAGCCGAAGGTCTGCGGCCACGGGTCCGGCCACTTCAGCGCGTACATGATCGCGCCGATGCTGTAGAGCATGCCGCCGACGGTCAGCAGCACCATCGCCGCGACCCCGGCGTTGTGCATGATCGTCGCGATGAAAAACGCTGACACCCAACCCAACAGCAGATACAGCGGCACCCCGACCCATTTCGGGGCGGTCGGCCAGCACAGCTTCAGCAGCACGCCGGCCAGCGCACCGCCCCACACGATGGTCATCACCAGCCGTTCCTGGGCGCTGTGGTCCATCGCCAGCAGCGCGAAGGGGGTGTAGGTGCCGGCGATGAAGATGAAGATCATCGCGTGGTCGAGCCGTTTCATCCGGATCCGGGTGGCCACCGATTTCCACGTCACCCGGTGATAGGTGGCGCTGACGGCGAACATGCCGACCACCGAGATGGTGTAGGCGAGCGTGGCCAAGCCTGCCTCGAGTCCGGCCAGCGGCCAGGTCACCCCGATGAGCGTCGCCCCGGCGATGGCCGCCACGATCGCCGACACCAGGTGAATCCATCCGCGGGCCCGCGGTCTGGTGTGTGCTGGGGCGATGTCGGCGGGCAGCTCACCCGGGTTGGGCTCGGAAATGGTGTCGGGGTGCGTGCTCATGAACCTTTCCTCCAGTGGATTCCCGGATGCGATTCGCGGCAACTTCTGCCGATCACAGTAGTCTGGGTTTTTGTGGCGATCATCCCGGCGCGCCTGAAGGAGCCGCTGTACCGGCTCTACGAGATGCGCCTCCGGCAAGGGCTGGCGGCCTCACGGTCGGCGCTGCCGCGGCACATCGCCGTGCTTTGCGACGGCAACCGGCGCTGGGCGCGTGATGCCGGCTACGACGACGTCAGCTACGGCTACCGGATGGGTGCGGCCAAGATCGCCGAGATGCTGCGCTGGTGCGCCGACGCCGGCATCGAGATGGCCACCGTCTACCTGCTGTCCACCGAGAACCTGCAGCGCGACCCCGCGGAGCTCGCCGCGCTGATCGAGATCATCACCGACGTGGTCGAGGAGATCTGCGCGCCCGCCAACCGCTGGAGCGTGCGCACCGTCGGGGATCTGGAGCTGCTGGGCGAGGAGCCCGCCCGCCGGTTGCGTGAGGCGGTGGAAAGCACGGCGAACGCGGCGAAGACGACGGGCGCCGACGGCGGCGGGCTTCCACGGCTGCATGTCAACGTCGCGGTCGGCTACGGCGGCCGCCGCGAGATCGTCGACGCCGTGCGCGGCCTGCTCGGCAAGGAGCTGGCCAACGGCGCCACCGCCGAGGAACTCGTCGACGCGGTGACCGTCGAGGGCATCTCGGAGAATCTCTACACCTCGGGCCAGCCGGACCCGGACCTGGTGATCCGCACCTCCGGCGAGCAGCGATTGTCCGGGTTTCTGCTGTGGCAGAGCGCCTATTCGGAGATGTGGTTCACCGAGGCGCACTGGCCGGCCTTCCGTCGGGTGGACTTCCTGCGGGCGTTGCGCGACTACAGCGTGCGGCACCGGCGATTCGGGAGGTAGGTGCGGCGTGGTCGTGCTGTCGGCGCTGGTTTTCACCCTGAGCTGGTGGCTCGGGACCTACCTGCTGGCCCGTGACCCGCGCAAGCCGGTGCTGGTGCATGCCGCCATCGGGTTGTGCGGTTTCGCGGCGGTGGTCGCCGCCGACGCCGTGCGGGCGATCTGGCAGCCGGTGCTGCTCGGCCAGGTGGAGATCTACCTGGCCGTGCTGCCCGGGGTGGCCTGGTTCGCGGTGCTGCTGGAGCTGGCCCGGCCGTGTGACCGCTGGGGCGGCCGCGGACGCGAGACCCTGCTGATCGGCGTGGTCGCGGCGGCGGCATTGGCCGGGGCGGCGTGGGCCGGCAGCGTCGACGGCCCGTTGCGGCCGGGGCACTGGCTGTTGTTCGCGGTGATCTCGGTATCGACGCTGGGGGCGATGATCAAAGCCCTCACCCGGCCCGCGCAGCCTGGCTCGGTGCTCGGGGTGGTGATCGTCGCGACGTTGTTCTTCGCCCTGGCCAATGCGATCCTGATCATCCCGCTGGGGCTGGTGCCCAGCGGGATCGCGTTGGCCAGCACCGGCGTCGACGTATTGCTGCTGGGTCTGGCGGTGGCGCTCTGGGACGCCTTCGACGAGGGCCAGGCGTTGCGGCTGGACATGTTGCGTTCGTTTCTGGCCGCCACGGCGATCGCGGGGCTGCTGGGCGGGCAGGTGCTGATCGGGCTGGTGCTGACCCGGAGCGAACCCACCGCGCAGACCGTGCTGACGGTGCTGCTGTTCAGCACGATCGCGGTCGCGATCGAGGTTCAGGTGTTCGTCGACCTGCTGGCCCGACTCTGGGACCGGCTGGCGTTCTGGCGCTCTCCGGTGTTGCGTGCCGACCGCGCCGCGTTGCGCGACACCGAGGCAGCGCTGGCACTGCGCTCGACCGGACCGCTCGACGACGTCGACGAGGAGACCTTCGTCCGGCTGACCCGGCGGGCCTTGACGCACTACGGAGACCTGTCGAAGCTCGTCGCCAGCCCGCTGACCGCGCTGCCGGCCATCGATGAGCGGTTGGCGGCCCGCGGTGCGCCCGACGCACCGCTGGAGCGCGCCAACGAACTCAAGGCGCTGCTGGCCGAGCGCATCGCCGCGCTCAAACCGCGCGACGGCGGCGAGTTCGGCACCACCGAACAGTGGCGCCACTACAACGCCCTGCACTTCCCCTATGTGGTCGGGGTGCGCGCCTACGCGCAGAATGCCACCGCGGCCGGGCTGGATCCGACCGCCCGGCAGGCCTGGCAGTGGTTGGTCACCGAGGTGCCGCAGCGGTCGCTGCACAACTGGCAAAACGCCGCCGCCCGGGTGATCGCCGCCGATCTGCGCGGCAAGGTGACGGTTTCGCCAGGCCTGTGACCTGCGCTTGGCAGTGCTTGGCAGCATCCCGGGTCGATGTGGCAGCACTTGGTGAGCAATGTCGAGGGTGTTCGCATCGACCTTGAAGGGAGTTCGCCGTGACCGCCATCACCACCCGGGTCCTGTCCGACTCGACCGATTCACTGCTGCGCTTTGCCCTGCGCGCCGACGCCGCCGTCACCGGGGTCATCGGCCTGGCGGGGGTGTTCGCCGCCCGCCCGATGGCGGCGCTGACCGGGTTGACCCCGGCCCATGAATACGCTCTGGCCGCCTTCTGCGTGCTCTACGGCGCGGTGGTCTATGTCCTGTCCGCGCTGCCGGATGTGCGCGGGGCCGGCGTCGGTGTGCTCGCCGCCAATGTGGTGTGCACCATAGCCGCCGTCGCCGTTGTCGAGGCCGGCGTGCTGCCGTTGACCGGGTTCGGCGTCGCCGCGATGCTGGCGAGCGCCGCTTACACGGCCTTCTTCGCGCTCGCGCAGTACCGCGGGCTGCGCCGCCTGCCTTGAGTTTGTGGCCACGGCAGCGTGTCGCCCCGGCCGCCACCGTCTACAGTTCTCCCATGATGTGGCGGCTGGCGGCGATAACGCTGATTCCCGGGACCCTGATGTTCGCCGCCGCGCCGGCCCAGGCGGACGAGAAGGGCTATCTCAGTTACCTTGAGTCGCACGGTTTCAAGTACCAGAACAGCCCGGGACTCAGCACGCCGTCCGGCGCGGTGAAGTTCGGCGAAATCATCTGCCAGAACCTGCGGCGCGGCCGTCCCGCCCGGGACCGGTTCGACAAGAAGATCGCCGACGGCATCTCCAAAGTCGTGGTCGATGCCGCGCAGAACGAGATGTGCCCGGAGACCTTGGCCGCCGCCTCGACCCCGACCCCGGCGGCGCCGCCACCGGGAACTCCCGAAAATGTGCCGCCCACGCCCGCAGGCGAGGCTCCGCCTCCCGGGTTCCCGCCGCCGCCGGGCTTCCCGCCGCCGCCGGGCTTCCCGCCGCCGCCGGGCTTCCCGCCGCCGCCCGGGTTCCCGCCGCCACCGGAGTTCCCCCCGCCGCCCGGGTTCCCGCCGCCACCGGAGTTCCCCCCGCCGCCGGCGCCGCAGCCGCAGCCGCAGCCGGGCACCGCCACGCAGCCCTGAGACCTACAGCTTGCGCAGGCGCAGCCGGTTGATGGAGTGATCGGCGTCCTTGCGCAGCACCAGGGTGGCCCGAGGCCGGGTGGGCAGGATGTTCTCGACCAGGTTGGGCCGGTTGATGGAGCGCCAGATGTCGCGCGCCGCGGCGACGGCCTCCTGGTCGTTGAATCCGGCGTAGTGGTGGAAGTGCGACTCCGGATTGGCGAACGAGGTGGAGCGCATCGCCAGGAACCGGGAGACGTACCAGTGCTCGATGTCCTCCACCCGGGCGTCGACGTACAGCGAGAAGTCGAACAGGTCCGACACCATCAGCGTGGGCCCGGTCTGCAGAACGTTGAGGCCCTCGAGGATCAGGATGTCGGGATGGCGGACCACCTGCTTGGCGCCGGAGACGATGTCGTAGCTCAGGTGTGAATACACCGGCGCGCACGCGTAGTCGGCGCCGGACTTCACCGAGGTGACGAAACGCATCAGCGCGCGCCGGTTGTAGCTCTCCGGAAATCCTTTGCGGTGCATCAGGTTCCGGCGTTCCAACTCCTTGTTGGGGTAAAGGAAACCGTCGGTGGTCACCAGGTCCACCCGCGGGTGGTGATCCCAGCGGGCCAACAGCGCCTGCAGCACGCGGGCCGTCGTCGACTTGCCGACGGCCACGCTGCCGGCCACGCCGATGATGAACGGCACCGGCCGGTCGGGGCTCTGATCGTTCTCACCGAGGAACTCCGCGGTCGCGGCGAACAGCTGCTGGCGGGCGGCGACCTGCAGGTGCAACAGACGAGCGAGCGGCAGATAGACCTCTTCGACTTCCAGCAGGTCGACCTGCTCGCCGAGGCCGCGCAGGGCCACGACTTCTTCGGCGGTCAGGGGCATCGGCGTCGACATACGCAATGTCCGCCACTGACGTCGGTCGAACTCCACGTATGGACTCGGCTCGCTAAGCCGCCGCATGACCATACAGTCTTGCAGTAACCGCTGCGGTTAGCCTGATCGGGTATGGAGCCCGCCGCATTGATCCGTGAATACCTGTTGCTCGGTCTGCGCTTCGACCGTATCGAGCCAGGTTATGTCGACGCCTTCACCGGCGATCCTGCGCTGCGGCGACTGGTCGAGAACGAGCCGACGCCCGACCCGGCTGCGCTGGCCCGCCAGGCCGACACGCTGCTGGGGGCCCTGCCCGGCGGCCTCGACCCGGCGCGGGCGGACTATCTGCGGGTGCACCTGCGGGCGCTGGCGTGCGCCGGACGCAAGTTCGCCGGGGAACAGGTCGGGTTCGTCGACGAGGTGCGCGACTACTTCGACGTCGACATCGTCAAGGGCGACACCGACCGCTACCGGCAGGCGCACGCCCGGCTCGGTGAGCTGTTGGGCGGTACCGGCCCGCTGGCCGACCGGATGGCCGCGCACCGCCGCGCCGAGGAGATCCCGCCGGAGCGGCTGGAGGCGGCCATCCACGCCTTCTCCTCGGCGCTGCGCGACCGGGTGCGTACGCAGTTCCCGCTGCCGGAGACCGAGACCATCACCTATGAGGTCGTCACCGACAAGCCGTGGTCGGGGTTCAACTACTACCGCGGCGGCTACCGCTCCACGGTGGCGGTCAATGCCGATCTCAAACAGTTGATGTCGAATTTGCCGAGGCTGGTGGCCCACGAGTCCTACCCGGGCCATCACACCGAGCACTGCCGCAAGGAGGCCGGGCTGGTCACGCGACTGGGCCAGGCCGAGCAGACCATCTTCTTGGTCAACACCCCGCAGTGTCTGATGGCCGAGGGGCTGGCCGACCTGGCGCTGCACGCCGCGGTCGGTCCCGGTTGGGGCGGCTGGGCAGCGGAGATCTACGCCGATCTGGGGCTGCGGTTCGACGGCGAACGGGCCGAGGCGGTCGCCGAGGCTGCCGCGGCGCTGGCCGATGTGCGCCAAGACGCCGCGCTGATGCTGCACCACGAGCACCGCGACACCGACGAGGTGGCCGACTACCTGCGTCGCTGGCTGCTCGTCACCGAGGATCGGGCCCGCCAAATGCTGCGATTCCTGTCGTCGCCGTTGTGGCGGGCCTACACCTCGACCTATGTGGAGGGCTACCGGCTGCTGCGCTGCTGGCTGGACGCCCGTCCCGCCGGGATGAACCTCATCGAGCGGTTCGGCCGGTTGCTGGACGAGCCGCTGATCCCGTCGTCGCTGCGGGCCGAATTGGCTCGATAGACTGGCCCGCGTGACTGCGATGCCCAAATCCTGCCCCGCCTCCGCTGTGTTGTCGGCCCCGTTGCGCGAGGTCGACCCCGATATCGCCGAGCTGCTCGGCAAGGAGCTGGGGCGTCAGCGCGACACCCTGGAGATGATCGCCTCGGAGAACTTCGTGCCGCGGGCGGTGCTGCAGGCCCACGGCAGCGTGCTGACCAACAAGTACGCCGAGGGTCTGCCCGGGCGGCGTTACTACGGCGGGTGTGAGCACGTCGATGTGGTGGAGAACATCGCCCGCGACCGCGCCAAGGAACTGTTCGGCGCCGAGTTCGCCAATGTCCAGCCGCACTCCGGTGCGCAGGCCAACGCGGCGGTGCTGCAGGCGCTGATGGAGCCCGGTGACCGGCTGCTCGGCCTGGACCTGGCCAACGGCGGGCACCTGACCCACGGGATGCGGCTGAACTTCTCCGGCAAGCTCTATGAGAACGCCTTCTACGGCGTCGACCCGGTCACCCACCGCGTCGACATGGACGTGGTGCGGGCTCAGGCGCTGGAGTTCAAGCCGAAGGTGATCATCGCCGGCTGGTCGGCCTACCCGCGCATCCTCGACTTCGCCGCGTTCCGCTCGATCGCCGACGAGGTCGGCGCGACGCTGTGGGTGGACATGGCGCATTTCGCCGGGCTGGTGGCCACCGGGCTGCACCCCTCGCCGGTGCCGCACGCGCAGGTGGTGTCGACCACCGTGCACAAGACCCTCGGCGGCCCGCGGTCCGGGCTGATCGTCGGCAAGAAGGAGTTCGCCAAGCAGATCAACTCGGCGGTCTTCCCCGGTCAGCAGGGCGGCCCGCTGATGCACGTGATCGCCGCCAAGGCCGTCGCACTCAAGATCGCCGGCACCCCCGAATTCGCCGAGCGTCAGCAGCGGGTGCTCTCGGGCGCCAAGATCATCGCCGAGCGCCTGCTGGCCGCCGACGTCGCCAAGGCCGGTGTGTCGGTGGTCAGTGGTGGCACTGACGTGCACCTGGTGTTGGTCGACCTGCGGGACTCGCCGCTGGACGGCCAGATGGCCGAGGACCTGCTGCACGAGGTCGGTATCACCGTCAACCGCAACGCCGTCCCCAATGACCCGCGGCCGCCGATGGTCACCTCCGGGCTTCGGGTGGGCACCCCGGCGCTAGCCACCCGCGGCTTCGGCGACGCCGAGTTCACCGAGGTCGCCGACGTCATCGCCACCGCGCTGGCGGCCGGCTCGGCCGCCGACGTGCCGGCGCTGAGGGCCCGGGTCACCAAGCTGGCGCAGGACTTCCCGCTCTATGACGGCCTGGAGGACTGGAAGCTCGCCTAGGCCCGGCGGACGGACACGCCGCACCCGAGTTGACAAGATAGTGTGAATTCGGGTTACAGTTACTTTCATGGCTGAACGTCCCGTTGCTAATGCATTGATCCTCGAGCTGGAGCCGGTGGTCGACGCGAACCTGACCCGGCACATCGACACGGTGGACCCGTGGTACGCGCACGACTACGTGCCGTTCGAGCAGGGCCAGAACTTCGCGTTTCTCGGCGGCAAGGACTGGGACCCGTCGCAGGTCACGCTGCCCAAGGTGATCACCGACGCCTGCGAGATCCTGCTCATCGAGAAGGACAGCCTGGCCGGCTATCACCGCGAACTCGTCGAGCACTTCATCCTCGAAGACAAGTGGGGCCGCTGGATCGGCCGGTGGACCGCCGAGGAGCACCTGCACGCCATCGCGCTGCGGGAGTACCTGGTGGTGACCCGTGAGATCGACCCCGACGCCAACGAGCGCGTCCGCATGCAGCACGTGCAGAAGGGCTACCGTGCCGACCGCTACAGCCAGGTCGAGACGCTGGTGTTCATGGCTTTCTTCGAGCGCGCGTGCGCCGAGTTCTGCCGCAACCTGGCCGAGAAGGCCGACGAGCCGGTGCTCAAGGGTCTGATCGGCCGGATCGCCGGCGACGAGGAACGCCACGAGGAATTCTTCGCCAACCTGATCACCCACTGCCTGGACTACGTGCACGACGAGACGGTGGCCGCCATCGCCGCCCGGGCCGCGGAGCTGAAGATCGTCGGCGCCGACATCGACGCCTACGCCGATCGGCAGGCCGGACTCGCCGACGCCGGCATCTTCGGGCCCGACCAGCTGCGCCGGGTGATCTCCGACCGGATCAGCGCTTGGGGCCTGGCCGCGCACCCCGACCTGAAGCGGTTCGTCATCGGCTGATGCGCCCCGGCGCGCCTGCCCGGCAGGCCCGCGCCGACGGGGGTACCGTCGCAAGCGATGGCTAGCCACTCGCTCTGCTGTCTAGGCGGCACCACTGGTCGTGAACTCGACAGGACCGGCTCCGGTCCTGGTGCCACCGCCCCGTCGATTTGCTCGCGCGGGGCCGCGCGGGCCCTCACCCGCTGGAGCGCTTAGTGCCTGATATCCGGACGTATGTGCTCGACACCTCCGTGCTGCTGTCGGACCCGTGGGCCTGCACCCGGTTCGCCGAGCATGAGGTCGTCGTCCCGTTAGTGGTGATCAGCGAGTTGGAGGCCAAACGGCACCACCACGAGCTCGGCTGGTTCGCCCGCCAGGCGCTGCGCCTCTTCGATGATATGCGGTTGGAACACGGCCGGCTTGATCAGCCGATTCCCGTTGGGACACAGGGCGGTACGCTGCACGTTGAGCTCAACCACAGCGACCCCGCGGTGCTGCCCTCGGGGTTCCGCACCGAGGACAATGACTCGCGGATCTTGACCTGTGCCGCCAACCTGGCGGCGGAGGGGCGACGAGTCACGTTGGTGAGCAAGGACATCCCGTTGCGCGTCAAGGCCGCTGCGGTGGGTCTGGCGGCCGACGAATACCACGCCCAGGACGTCATCGTCTCCGGCTGGACCGGGATGGACGAGGTCGAGGCGTCCGTCGACGACATCGACGTGCTGTTCGAGGACGGCGAGATCGACTTGGCTGCTGCGCGGGATCTGCCCTGCCACACCGGAATCCGGCTGCTCGGCGGTAGCTCGCACGCGTTGGGCCGGGTCAACGCGGCCAAGCGGGTGCAGTTGGTCCGCGGCGACCGGGAGGCCTTCGGGCTTCGCGGTCGCTCGGCCGAACAGCGGGTGGCGCTGGATCTGCTGCTCGACGAATCGGTGGGCATCGTCTCACTGGGCGGCAAGGCCGGGACCGGCAAGTCGGCGCTGGCGCTCTGCGCCGGTCTGGAGGCGGTCTTGGAGCGGCGCACCCAGCGCAAGGTGGTGGTGTTCCGGCCGCTCTACGCCGTCGGCGGGCAGGAACTCGGCTACCTGCCGGGCAGCGAGAACGAGAAGATGGGGCCGTGGGCCCAGGCCGTGTTCGACACCCTGGAAGGCCTGGCCAGCCCGGCGGTGCTTGAGGAGGTGTTGTCGCGCGGCATGCTCGAGGTGCTGCCGCTGACCCACATCCGGGGCCGGTCGCTGCACGACTCGTTCGTGATCGTCGATGAGGCTCAGTCCCTGGAGCGCAACGTGTTGCTGACGGTGCTGTCGCGGCTGGGCACCGGATCGCGGGTAGTGCTCACCCACGACGTCGCCCAGCGCGACAACCTGAGGGTTGGCCGCCACGACGGCATCGCCGCGGTGATCGAGAAGCTCAAGGGCCACCCGCTGTTCGCCCACATCACGCTGCTGCGCAGTGAGCGTTCGCCGATCGCCGCATTGGTCACCGAGATGCTCGAGGAGATCAACCCCGCCGCGCTGCCGTAGGCTGCCGGGGTGCGATACCCGTCCACAATTGCGGCCCTGTTGGCGGCGCTGTTCATCGGCGCCTGCGCCACCGGCCACGTGCATCGGGCCGATGCCGGACCGGTGGACTGCGCGGTGGTCAAATGTGTGGCGCTGACGTTCGACGACGGGCCCTCGCCCTACACCGACCGGTTGCTGCGGGTCTTGAACGACGCCGACGCACGCGCCACCTTCTTCCTGATCGGCAACAAGGTGGCCGCCGACCCGGCCCGCGCCAAGCGGATCGCCGACGCCGGGATGGAGATCGGCAGCCACACCTGGGAACACCCGAACATGACCACCATCCCGGCGGCCGACGTGCCGGCCCAGTTCGCCCGGGCCAACGACGCGATCGCCTCGGCCACCGGGGTCACGCCGAGGCTGTGGCGCCCGCCCGGAGGGCTCACCGACGACGCGGTGAATGCTCAGGCCGCCGAGTTCGGTCTGGCCGCGATCCTGTGGGATGTCATCCCGTTCGATTGGATCAATGACGCCGACACCGCGGCGACCCGGTACATGCTGATGACGCAGATCAAACCGGGCTCGGTGGTGCTGTTCCACGACACCTACTCGTCCACCGTAGACCTGGTCTACCAGTTCCTGCCGGTGCTGAAAGCCAATGGCTACCACATGGTTTCGGTCAGTGAGTTGCTCGGTCCGCGCGCAGCGGGCAGCGTTTACGGAAGCCGGGACAACGGCCCGCCGGTCAACGAGCTGCACGATATCCCGGCCGCCGACATCCCGGCACTGCCGGCCACGCCGTCGCCGCCGCCGATGCCCAACTTCCCGATCACCGACATCGCCGGGGCGAATTCCGGGGGCCCGAACAACGGAGCCTGATCGAGCGGCGCCTGTCGGAGATTTTCGGTAAGATCGCACACATGTTCGAATCGAACTCGTCGCACGGGTCGCCGCCGGAGGTGATCGCTTGGTTCGACGAGCTCTTCGAGCGGCATTACCCGTCGACCACGCCGGAGTCCGCGGCGTTAGTGGATCGCATCGGTGCCTCGGCGCGGGCGGAGAACCGGGCGGCGGCGGCGAATCTGGTGGCGATCGGGGAGCTGTTTGCGCTGCGGTTGAGCCGGTGCAGTGAGACCGAGGAGTGGGCGGTTGATACCACGGCGGCGGTCACCGCTGAGGTCGCGGCGGCGCTGCGGATCAGCCAGGCGCTGGCGGGTTCTCGGCTGCATTACGCCCGGGCGATGCGCGAGGAGCTGCCGAAGGTGGCCGAGGTGTTCAAGGCCGGTGATATCGACTTTCGGCTGTTCCGCACCATCGTGTACCGCACCGAACTGATCACTGATCGTGAGGTGCTTGCGGCGGTGGATGCCGAGCTGGCGGTCAAGGTGCCCCGCTGGCCGTCGCTGACGGCGGCGCGCCTGGCCGGCAGGATCGACAAGGTCGTGGCCAAAGCCGATGCCGATGCGGTGCGCCGTCGCAAAGAACGCCAGGCGCAGCGCCAGATCGCGTTCAGCGATCAGGAGGGCGGGATCTCCGAGATCAACGGCAGCCTGTTCACCGTGGACGCGCGCGCGTTGGGCAAAGCCCTGGATGCGTTGGCGGCCACCGTATGCGAGCATGATCCGCGCAGCCGTGAGGAACGCCGTGCCGATGCGCTGGGCGCGCTGGCCGCACGAGCGGACCGGCTGGGATGCCGGTGCGGTCGTGCCGACTGTGCCGCGGGAAGACGTCCGGCTGCCTCGCCGGTGGTCATTCACGTGATCGCCGAGCAGGCCACGATCGAGGGCAACGGGTCCGAGCCGGGATGGCTGGTCGAGGCCGACGGGCTGGTTCCCCCGGAGATGATCGAAGAGCTGGCCGCCTCGGCGCGGCTGGTGTCGTTGGTTCATCCCGGCGATGCTCCGCCGGAACCGGGTTATGTGCCGTCGGCGGCGTTGGCGGCGTTCGTGCGCTGCCGGGATCTGACCTGTCGCTGGCCCGGTTGTGACCGCCCGGCGACCGACTGCGACATCGACCACACGATTCCGTTCAGCGACGGCGGCCCGACGCATGCCTCGAACCTCAAGTGCTTTTGCCGCACACATCATCTGGTGAAGACCTTTTGGGGCTGGCGCGACACCCAATTGCCGGATGGCACGGTTATCCTGGTGTCGCCCGCGGGGCACACTTATGTGACCACACCGGGTAGCGCGCTGCTGTTTCCCCAACTGGGTGCGCCCACCGGGGACCTGGCGCCGCCCGAGCGACAACCGGACGCCGCGTGCGGGGAGCGCACCGCGATGATGCCCCGGCGTCGGCGCACCCGGGCGCAGAACCGCTCGGCCCGCATCAACGCTGAACGTAACCAGAACCGCAACGCCCGCGAAGCTCGCCGCGCCGCCCGGGCCGCCTCCCTGTGCCCCAAAGTGACACCCGGCTCCGACGACGACCCACCCCCGTTCTAGCCGGAGTCACCTTTCAATGAGGTTGTGGCGCTTGTGCTTCGGATCGGATCCCAGGAAAACCACCAAGCCGGCAGCGGCCAGCGAAAACGCCCCGATCACCCACAGTGCGACCTTGCTGCTGCCGGTCAGGTCCGTCAGCCAGCCCGTGACGTAAGGGCCGCCGAAGCCGCTCAGGTTGCCCAGCGAATTGATCAAGGCGATCCCTGCGGCGGCCGCCGTCCCGGTGAGGAACTCACTCGGCAGAGCCCAGAAGACCGGCATCGCGCACATGATCGAGCACGTCGACAACGTGATCGCGAGCATCGCCAGGTACGGGTTGGCCATGTACAGCGCCGCGGGAATGCTGACGCCGCCGACGATCGCGGGAATCGCCACATGCCAGACGCGCTCACCCGTGCGGTCCGCGTGCCGCGCCCACGGCACCATCACCACGGCGGCGACGGCCCAGGGGACAGCGGTGACGACACCGCGCCCGATGATGCTCAGCTCACTGCCGTACTGCTGCGCAAATCCGGCGACGATGGTCGGCAGGAAGAACCCGACGGCGTAGAGCCCGTAGACGATCCCGAAGTAGACGATCGCCAGTGCCAGCATCCGGGGATGGCTGAGGGCCTTGCTCAGCGGCCAATCCTGACCCGCTTCGGCCACCGCCCGCTCGGCCGCCAGTATCGCTTCCAGCCACTGCTTCTCGTCGGTGTCGAGCCATGGGGCCTGCGCGGGCCGGTCGGTGAGGTAGAACCAGCACGCGAACGCCAGCGCGACCGCGGGCAGTCCCTCGACGAGGAACATGACGCGCCATCCGGCGAGGCCGAAAACACCGTGGCCCCAGTCGATGACGAGCGAGGACAAGGTGGAGCCGATCGCCGTCGAAACCGGAACCGCCACCATGAACAGCGAAACCGCCCGGGACCGGTGCCGCTGCGGAAACCAGAACGTGAGATAGAGGATGATGCCCGGGAAGAAACCGGCCTCGGCCACCCCGAGCAAGAACCGCAGCGCGACGAGCGTGGATGCATTGGGCACGAAAGCGATTGCGGTGCTGACGATTCCCCAGGTCAGCATGATGCGGGCCAGCCAGCGTCGGCCACCGAACCGGTGCAGTGCGATATTGCTGGGCACCTCCAGCATCAGGTAGCCGAAGAAGAAGATGCCCGAGGCGAAGCCGAACATGGTCGCGGTCATACCCAGTTCGTCGTTCATACCGTTGGGGCCGGCGAACCCGATATTGACGCGGTCGAGGTAGTTTACGAAGAACAACAACGCCAAAAAAGGGATGAGACGGCGAGTCACCTTCGCCATCGCCGATCTGCCCGTCCCGGACGCGGCGGGATCGGCGCTCATCAGGTGGTTTAGCCTTTGTCGACCTTGGCCATCGCCAGCACGTCGAGGCGCTTATCCAGCTCGGCCTCCGACAGCTTGTCGCCGATCAGGCCGCGGTCGATCACCGTCTGGCGAATCGTCTTGCGCTCCTTGAGGGCCTGCTTGGCTACCGCGGCGGCCTCCTCGTAGCCGATCGCGGAGTTCAGCGGCGTCACGATCGACGGGCTGGACTCGGCCAGCTCGCGCAGGTGCTCTTCGTTGGCGACCAGCCCGACGATGCAGCGCTCGGCGAACAGCCGCGAGACGTTGGTCAGCAGCTTGAAGGATTCCAGCATGTTGCGGGCCATCATCGGGATGTAGACATTGAGCTCGAAGGCGCCGTTGGCCCCACCCCAGGCGATCGCCGCGTCGTTGCCGATCACCTGCGCCGCCACCTGGGTGACCGCCTCGGGCAGAACGGGATTCACCTTGCCCGGCATGATCGAGCTGCCCGGCTGCAGGTCCGGCAGCTGAATCTCCGCCAGCCCGGTCAGCGGACCCGATCCCATCCAGCGGACGTCGTTGGCGATCTTGGTCAACGACACCGCGATGGTGCGCAGCGCCCCGGAGGCCTCCACCAGACCGTCGCGTGCCGCCTGGGCCTCAAAGGAATTCACCGCGGTGCGCAGCTCGGTGATCCCGGTCTCTTTGACCAGCACCTCGACCACCTTGGCGCCGAAGCCGTCGGGGGCGTTCAGGCCGGTGCCGACGGCGGTGCCGCCGATGGCCAGCTCGCCCAGCCTCGGAAGGCACCCGCGCACCCTTTCCATGCCCGCCTCTATCTGGCGGGCGTAGCCGGAGAACTCCTGGCCCAGGGTCACCGGAACCGCGTCCATCAGGTGGGTGCGGCCCGACTTCACCACGGTGCGCCACTCGGTCGCCTTGGCGGCCAGCGCGTCGTGCAGCACCTGCAGTGCCGGGATCAGGTGGCGCACCGCGGCTTCGGTGGCCGCGATGTGGGTGGCGGTCGGGAAGGTGTCGTTGGACGACTGCGACATGTTCACGTCGTCGTTGGGATGAACCGTCACCCCGTTGGCGGCCGCGATCGAGGCGATCACCTCGTTGGTGTTCATGTTCGAGCTGGTGCCCGAGCCGGTCTGGAACACGTCGATGGGGAACTGGTCGTCGTGCTTGCCGTCGGCGATCTCAGCGGCAGCGGCCTTGATCGCGTCGGCCTTCTCGCGCGCCAGCAGACCCAGGTCGGCGTTCACCTGCGCGCACGCGCCCTTGAGCAGGCCGAGCGCCCGGATCTGGGTGCGCTCCAGGCCGCGCCCGGAGATCGGGAAGTTCTCCACCGCACGCTGGGTCTGCGCGCGCCACAGCGCACTCACCGGTACCCGGACCTCGCCCATGGTGTCGTGTTCGATGCGGTATTCGGTCTCGCTCATAGCTATTCAAGTCCTCGTTCGACGGTCAGGGCAGGGGGTAGGCGGCGTGTGCGTCGCCGGTGAAGTCGACCGCCGAGTACTCGTTGAGTTTCGACAGCCGGTGGTATGCCTCGATCATCCGGACGGTGCCGGACTTCGAGCGCATCACGATCGACTGGGTGGTGCAGCCGCCCGGGTAGTAGCGCACACCCTTGAGCAGGTCGCCGTCGGTGACGCCGGTGGCGCAGAAGAAGACGTTGTCGCCGGAGACCAGATGCTCGGTGGTCAGCACCTCGTCCAGGTCGTAGCCGGCGTCCAAGGCCTTCTGCCGCTCGGCATCATCGGTGGGCGCCAGCTGCGCCTGGATCTCACCGCCCATGCAGCGGATCGCCGCGGCGGCGATGATGCCCTCCGGGGTGCCGCCGATCCCGGCCAGCATGTCGGTGCCCGAGTCGGGCCGGCACGCCGCGATCGCCCCGGCCACGTCGCCGTCGGTGATCAGCCGAATCCGCGCGCCGGCGGCCCGCACGTCGTGAATGAGCTGCGCGTGCCGGGGCCGGTCCAGGATGCACACCGTCATGTCGCGGGGCGACAGGCCCTTGACCTTGGCGACCGCGTTGATGTTCTCGGCGATCGGCTTGGTGATGTCCAGTACCTCGGCGGCCTCGGGGCCGACCGCGATCTTGTTCATGTAGAACACCGCCGACGGGTCGAACATCGCGCCGCGCTCGGCCACCGCCAGCACCGAGATGGCGTTGGGCATGCCCTTGCTCATCAGGGTGGTGCCGTCGATCGGGTCGACGGCGAAGTCACAGTCGGGGCCGTCGCCGTTGCCCACTTCTTCGCCGTTGTAGAGCATCGGCGCGTGGTCCTTCTCGCCCTCGCCGATCACCACCACGCCGCGCATCGACACCGAGTTCACCAGCTCGCGCATCGCGTCGACGGCCGCGCCGTCGCCGCCTTCCTTGTCGCCGCGGCCGACCCATCGGCCGGCGGCCATGGCGCCGGCCTCGGTCACCCGCACCAGCTCCAAGGCCAGGTTGCGATCCGGAGCTTCCCGTCGAGATGGTCCCGTCATGCCAGTCACGGCTGTTGATTCTCCCAGAGCCGGATCAGCGCTGCTGAGCTGGGATACTGGCTTCGTGAGCACAGAGCCCCCGCCGCCGAGCCAGCCGGCACCCCGCCCCGGCCCGAGGCCCGCCAAACCGCGCCTGCTGCAGGACGGCCGGGACATGTTCTGGTCGATCGCGCCGCTGGTCCTGGCCTGCATCGTGCTGGCCGGTCTGGCCGGGACGTGCTCGTTTCGTCCCGGCGGCATGTCGGCCGGGCCGGTGCCCTCCTACGACGCCGTCGCCGCGCTGAACGCCGACGCGCAGACGCTCGGGTTCCCCGTCCGGTTGCCGCAGCTGCCGGAAGGCTGGCAACCCAACTCCGGCAATCGGGACAGCATCACCGACGGGCGCTCCGACGCGTCGGGCCAGCGGCTGCGCGCGGTCACCTCGCGGGTGGGCTACATCAGCCCGAGCGGCATGTATGTGAGCCTGACGCAGAGCAACGCCGACGAGACGGCCCTGGTCGCCGCGATCCAGCCCGGCCTGCGCCCGACCGGGACCGAAGACGTCGACGGCACCCGCTGGGTGGTCTATGAGGGCGACGGCGAGCCGGTGTGGACCGCTCGGCTGGCCTCCAAGGACGGCCCGGCGCAGCTGGCGATCACCGGCGCGGCCGGCCCCGCGGCGTTTCGGACCCTGGCGGCGGCCGTCCAGTCGCAGCCGCCGCTACCCGCGGCCCGGTAGGGGGATACGCCAGCGGCGGGTTTTGGGCTCCTCCTCGCCGGTCTGCAACTCCACACCGTGGTACACCGCCAGGTAGACGTCGATCGTGGTGACGATGATGATCATCAGCACCGGACCGATCACGATGCCCCAGAAGCCGAACATGCCGATCCCGGCGAAGACGGCCAGCAGCATCAACGCCGAATTGAGCCGGGCATCGCGCGGCACCAGGATCGGGCGCAGGAAGTTGTCGATGTTGGTCACCACGATCAGGTGGAACGCCACCACGAACACCCCGCCGACGACGTTGCCGAACAGCGCCATGCCGATGCCGAACGGCATGGTGACGATGCCCCCGCCGAGCGGGATGACCGACAACGCGGTCAGCAGGATCGCGAAGATGAAGAACGCCTGGTGGAATCCGGCGATGTAGATGGAGGCGGCCCCGGCCACCCCCTGGCAGACCGCGATCACGAACTGCCCGCCGACGGTGCCGCGCACCATCGAGCCCATCTTGCCCAGGTACAGATCGGTGACTTCGGCACCGAGCGGATTGAGTTGGCGGATCAGGGTCTGCACTTCGTCGCCGTGGGTCAGCAGCGCGAGGAACACGTAGAGGAAGATGATCGCCGCCGTGATGGCGCCGACGACACCGCCGACGGCGCCCTGCAGCACGTGCAGCAGCAGCTCGCCGCCCCGCTGCGCCACGTTGACCATCGCCTCCCGCAGCGCATCCATGGTCACCTGGACGTGCACGAACGGAATCCGCTCCAGCAGGCCGTTGACGAACTTCAGCACCTTGTCGCCGAGCGTGGTGGGGTCGGTGGCCTGCACCCATTCGGCCACGTCGTTGGCGGTGCGGGTGATCTGCACGACGGCCAAGACGATCGTCACGCCGACCGGGACGATGACGGCGACCAAGGCGGCCAGCAGCGTGCCGGTGGCCGCCAGCCCGGTGGGCAGCCGTCGACCGAGGGCACGGAACAGCGGGGTGAACAGGTAGGCGCCGACGGCGGCCACCACGATCAGCACGAAAAAGGTGCGCAGGAAGTACGCCCCGAACAGCAGCGCGACGACGGTGAAGACCGCGAGAGCACGCCGCTGGGTGGGGGAGAAGTCCTGGTTCACGGGCGCGGATCGCCCCACTTGTCGGCGATGGCCCGCCACGGGTCGGCGAACTTCTTGCCGGAGCCGTGGTAGGGGGCGCGCCACCCCAAAACGACGCGAACCAGTGGCGCGACCACACGCAGCAGGTATCGGCTGGCGCCGGCGTGCGCCGCCGTCTCGGCCAGCATCTGCGGCCAGGAGTGATGCTGAAATCCCAGCGCGTCCTGGGCGCGACCGGTGTCCATCCAGTCGGTGTTGAACCAGTCCTCGTCGCGGTCGGGGTTGCCGGGCAGGCCCGCGGGGATCCCGTTGACCAATCCCATCGCGGCGGCCATCGCCGGCGCGATGTCGCGCTGGAGTTGGCGGTGGGTGTCGTCGCCGCCGATCAGCAAGGTCTCGCCGACCACGGGTGCGGTGGTGGCCGCGACGAACGCCGACGCGACGTCGCGCACGTCCACGGTTTGCAGTCTGCCGTCGGAGGGCAGCAACTGCTCGAAATACAGGCCGTCGAGATTGATGCTGGAGCCCAGGTCGACGGCGAGCACGCCGCCGAGCCGCAGGATCACCCAGTCCAGCGTGGAGTCACGCACCCGTTGTTCGGCTTGCACTTTGTGGTGGCCGTAAATGTCGGCCGGGTTGGTCGGGGTGTCGGTGGTCAGCACGCCGGAGACGGTGTGCGGGTTGCGGGAGCCGTACACCGCGATGCTGGAGGCCTGCACGAACCGGGGCGGCTCGGGCTGTTGGGCCGCCGCGGCAAGCAGGTGCCCGGTCGCCTCGACATTGACCCGGTAGGCCAGCTCGCGGCGCGAATAGATCAGCGGCGGGATCACCGCGGCCAGATGGATGATCGCGGCGGGCTGGACGGCGCCGACGAGCTCATCGACCGCTGCCGCGTCGGTGAGGTCGGCATACCGCACCTGTACCGACTTCGGCAATCCGGCCGCCGCTTTGCGGTTGGCCGGGATGTCCAGATCGGTCGCTACGACGGTGCGGCTGTCCGCCGCCAATTGCCGTACCACCGCCGAACCGACCAGACCGAATGCGCCGGTGACCATCACTGTTTTCACACGTCAATCCTTAGCCGAAAAACTCGCTCGGCGATACCGATTCCGGGTACACCTACTCCGGATGCGGCTCCGCCACCACCGTCGCCAGGTGCGGGTGCGCTTCGGCCTTGACCCGCTCGAAGAGCTGCGTGTAGTAGGGCAGACAGTCGGCCATCGCCTGCTCGGTGGTGAACAGCGGCTGGTAGCCCAGTTCGCGGCGGGCTTTGTCGATGGAGAAATAGTTGTTCAGGTAGAGCCGTTCCACCGCACCGGGTTCCAACAGCGGTTCGGGCAACCCGAACCGGAAATGCAGCCACTGCCAGCCGAACATGACGTCGCGCACCATCCGGCCGGAGACCCGCAGCCGGGGCCAGTGCTGCCCGCACGCCTCGATGACCGGCCGGGCGAACTCGAACATGTTGATCGGTTCGCCGTCGTTGATGAAATAGGCCTGGCCGGGCGCCGTTCCGCCCGGCACCAAGTGCTCGGCGGCCAGGATGAAGCCGTGAATCAGGTTGTGCACGTAGGAGTTGTCGAGTTTGGCGCGTTTGCTGCCGATGAGCACTTTGACGTGACCGGCGACCACGCTTTCAAACAGCTTGCGGAACATGGTCTGGTCGCCGTCGCCCCAGATCCCCGACGGGCGGATCGAACAGGTCAGCATGCCGCCGACTCCGTTTTCGCCCAGCACGAACTTCTCGGCGACCACCTTGGTCTCGGTGTAGAGGTCGTTGTACTTGGTTGTGTAGGGCATGGTCTCGTTGCCGCCCGAGATGGCCTTACCGCCCATCACGACGCTGTTGGACGCGGTGTAGACGAACCGTTTCGCCCCGGCCTTCTGCCCGGCCTGAACGAGATTCTTGGTGCCGTCGACATTGACCGCGAAGCTGCGACGCCGGATCTCATCGGTGACTTTCGCGCCGCCCTGCAGGTCGATGATCGCGGCGGTGTGGAAGACGGTGTCGATGTCGGCGACGGCGGCGGCCACCGTCGCCGGGTCGCAGATGTCGCCTTGCAGCGTCTCGAGGTTGGGGTGTTGGCCCAGCGGTGACGGTGCCCGGTCGAACGAGCGCACCTGGTAGCCCCGCTCGAGTAGCGTCTTGACGAAATTGGTGCCGACGAAGCCGGAGCCGCCGGTGACCAATACCCGGCCGAGTTCAGTTGTCAGTGCTGGATCACCCATCGGGAGAGCATAACTGAACGTGTTCCAGTTTTCCCGGGCTTCGGGTGGGGGAGCTCACGGTCGGTCGGGATCATCGGGGTCGGAGGCCAGTGCCTCCTGAACCCGCTGGCGGGCGCCGGCCAAGTGCTCCTCACACCGTTTGGCCAGCTGTTCGCCCCTTTCCCAGAGGCTCAGGGATGCGTCGAGATCCAGCCCGCCCTGCTCCAGACGCTGCACGACCTCGATCAGCTCGTCGCGGCAATGCTCATACCCGAGTTCACTAACGGGCCTCGTCGAAGCGGGTTCGTCAGTTGCCATCGTGGTGTCCTTCGCTGGTAGCGGCAATCGCTCCGTCGGCGACCCGGATCCGCAAGGGGGTGCCCTCCGGTGCGTCCTGCACCGACCGCAGGACATGCGCCGGCCCGTCGCTGCTCACAGTCTGGACGACCGCGTAGCCGCGGGCCAGGGTGGCGGCCGGGCCCAGGGTAGCCAACCGGGCCGACAGGTGCCCGACCCGTTCGGTCTGCACGGTGATCAGCCGGGTGATGTCGCGGCGCACCGCCGCCCGCGCGCGTCGAACCTCCTCGGCCCGCTCGGTCAGCGCGCGTTGCGGGTCGGCCAGCACCGGGCGGCTGCGCAATTGGGCCAGCACGCGTTCCTCGCGCACCACCCAGTTGCGTACGGCCTGGGCACTGCGCCGGCGCAGGTCGTCGACCAGCGCCTGCTCGGCGGCGGCGTCGGGGACGATCTTCTTCGCCGCGTCGGTGGGGGTGGCGGCCCGCAGGTCGGCGACCAGATCGCACAGCGGGTTGTCGGGTTCGTGACCGACCGCGCTCACCACCGGGGTGCGGCACGCGGCGATCGCCCGGCAGAGTGTCTCGTCGGAGAACGGCAGCAGGTCCTCGACGCTGCCGCCGCCCCGGGCCAGCACGATCACGTCGACGCTCGCGTCGGCGTCCAGGTCGCGCAGCGCCTCGACGATCTGGGCGACCGCGGTCGGCCCCTGCACGGCGGTGTTGCGCACCGCGAAGCGCACCGCGGGCCACCGGGTGCCGGCCACCGACATGACATCGCGCTCGGCGGCGCTGGCTCGGCCGGTGATCAGGCCGATGGTGTGCGGCAGGAAGGGGAGCGGCCGTTTGAGCCGCGCATCGAACAACCCCTCGGCGTCCAGCAGTCGGCGCAACCGCTCGATGCGGGCCAGCAGTTCGCCGAT
>Ga0182736_1000613_pt1 | contig 49461 bp, 47 predicted proteins | sample eDN5th30CKraftBY_FD_128882 | JGI IMG/M metagenome (GOLD analysis project Ga0182736, IMG submission 128882) | Enriched backyard soil microbial communities from Emeryville, California, USA - eDNA 5th pass 30_C Kraft BY (version 2) (version 2) | ecosystem: Environmental > Terrestrial > Soil >... | reverse complement strand
TGATGGCGCGGCATCAGTCAGCCGCGTGGCAGGCGGGCTTTTGCGCGAGCCTTTTACCCCCTGTCGGCCGGTCGCCGATAATCGAAGGTTGAGCCCGGACGCCGCGGCATAGCGTATCGGGCCGTTCGCAAGGTGATCTGGACCAAGGCGCCAGCACCTCAACCGCCGCCCGCCCCAGCGCGCGTCCCTGACGCCGCGCCGGCCGCGTGGTTACCCTCCTACGCTGGCGTAACGTCCGGGCTCGCCGCCGGATGATGGGAAGTGTGCGAATCGAACATCCTTAAACCGTTACTTCATATTTTCATGAAACTTTCCGGGATCATGAGTTTTGGTCGTCAAATTATAAAGTATGCTGGCGCCGCTGTTGTGATTGGAGCAACGGTGGGGGTGGTCACGACTGAAGAAGGGCGGCAGAAGGGATCCGCTGCGGTCGAAACGCTGAGCGCTGCCACCGATATGCGTGTGCGCCTACCTCAGGCTGGCGATTACTGGCAGGGTTGTGACGACGCTCGCGCTGCGGGCACCGAACCGATTTATCTCGGCGAACCCGGCTATCGTGAGGGGATGGACGGCGATCATGACGGGATCGCTTGTGAGCCGTATCATTGACCGGCTTTGCGTGCGCCCAGCGAGCTATCCGTTCTGCTGCCACTCCCGGCGAAGCAGGCCATAAATCAGCAGATCGCACAGCCCCTTATGGGTCCGCTCGTGCTCACGCAGGTATGCCTCACGCGTGAAGCCCAGGCGTTCTGCCAGCGCAATGGACGCGGTATTTTCGGAATCGATTTCCGCGATCAGGCGGCGGTTGCCTTCGCGTTCGAACAAGTGGCCGATCAGGGCGGTCATGCATTCGCGGGCGACGCCTTGCCCCTGACGGGATGCCACCGTGATATAGCCCAGCTCCGTCACGTCGGGTTCATCCGTCGGGACGGCGACGAAGCGCCCCGCGATGGTGCTGTCGGCCTTGTCCACCGCCACCCAGCTTCGTCCATTCCAGTTCGGGTCCGTCAGCCATGCGGCCAGTTCGTCTTCGTTCTGGAAATGCGAGCGTGAGAGAAACCGGCACTGTTCCTCACTCGCCAGAGTGGGAAACAGTGCCGAAGTATCATCGCGCGTCAGTTGGCGAAGCGCGAAGCGCCCGGCATGGATTGTCGGCGTGTCCGGCATTTCATGGGCCCTGCCTTAGCCCCCGCTGGCCAGCCCCTTCACATGCTCGGCGCCGGTCACGACCTGTGCCGTCGATTTTGACAGCGCATCGCCCAGCGGCTCCGCCCGGCCGCCGAGGCAGGTGGCGAGGAAGTTCTCCGTCACGGCGTTGAACGCGATGTTGTTCGCGGGCTTGGCGAAGCCGTGGCCTTCATCGGGGAACAGCACGTAAGTGACCGGGATGCCCGCTTTCTGCATCGCATCCACGATCTGGTCGCTTTCCGCCTGCTTTACGCGCGGGTCGTTCGCGCCCTGGCCGATCAGCAGCGGCTTCACGATATCACCAGCCTTGTAGAGCGGGCTGCGTTCCTTCAGCAGCGCCAACCCCTCGGGCGTGTTGGGGTTGCCCATGCGTTCGTGGAACTGCTTCACCTGCGGTTCCCAGTAGGGCGGGATGGAGGCGAGCAGGGTTTCGAGGTTGCTGGGGCCGACGATGTCCACCCCGCAGGCGAATTCTTCCGGTGTGAAAGTCAGGCCAGCCAGCGTGGCGTATCCGCCATAGCTGCCGCCCATGATCGCCACCTTGTCCTTCTGCGCGATACCTTTGCCCACCGCCCATTCGACCGCGTCGATCAGGTCGTTGTGCATGGCCACACCCCATTCGAGGTTGCCGGCATTGATGAAGTCCTTGCCGAAGCCGGTGGAGCCGCGGAAGTTGACGCTCATCACAGCATAGCCGCGATTGGCCAGCCATTGATGCGCGCGGTTGAAGCCGTATCCGTCACGCGCCCAGGGCCCGCCGTGGACCAGCAGGACCATCGGCACGGCCTTGTCCGGCACGCCGTCGCCATCGGGGTCGCTGCCCGGCGGAAGCGTCAGGTAGCTGGGCAGGGTCAGACCGTCGCGGGCCGGAATTTCCAGAGCGTGCATCGCCTGCAACGGCGCGCCGACCAGATCGGGGCGGCTGGTGTAGAGTTCCGTCAGCGTTCCGGCGGGGCGGTCGTAGAGATAGACCTTGCTCGGCCCGGTCAGCGGATCGTTGCCGATGATCCACTTCGTGTCATCCTCGGTCCGGCCCTGCACGCCGAATTCGCCCGGAAGGTTTGCCGACAGGAAATCGAGCGAAGCCTTCACCGCCGGATCGATGCCGACCCATTCGTTCTTCAGGTAATAGACGGAGTAAGCCTCCACCACGCCCGTTTTCGGGTTGGACAGAGTGCCGCCGATATCGGCCTTGTCGTTTTCGGCCACCACGGTCTTCTGGCCGGTGGCGGTATCCTCCGCGATCAGGGCGGCGGTGTTGCGGCCCCGGCTGTCCACCCAATAGAGCGTCTTCCCGTCGGTGGTGTAGCCGCCCACCGTGGTGGTCAGCGCGTCTTCCAGCCCGGTGGTTTCGCGCGGGGTATCGGCGATCTTGCCGTCCTTGATCTCGTACATGTCGGTGCCGCCGCCCGCATTGGCCGTCAGCGCCCAGCGCAGCGTCAGGCTGTCATCGGCCAGATAGCCCATGAAACCCGCTTCGTTCCGCATCACCTCTGTCAGTTCACCGGTCTTCAGGTTCAGCGACCATACGTCATGGAACCGGGGGTCGCGGTTGTTCAGACCCACAAGGATGCGATCCCTGATCGTGTTCGAAACGCCTGTCACCTGCACCCGCGTATTCTCGAACGGGGTCAACGTGCGTTCTTCTCCGCTCGCCACGTCCACCTGATACAGCAGGTAGTTCTCGTCCCCCGCCTTGTCCTGAACGTAAAGCACGCTCTGCGAATCCGGCGCCCAGAAGTATTGCGGGATCGGGCGGTCGGCGGCGGCCGTCATCCGCCTTGCCGCTGTGGGGCTGTCCGCCGGGGCGATCCATACGTTCATCACGCCTTCCCACGGCGCCAGCCAGCTCAGCCACTTGCCGTCGGGGCTGATGCCCCCCTGCGCGCGGACGGGGTTGCCGTAGAGCACATCGCGCGGGATCAGCGGCACTTGTGAAACGGCTTGGGCGGCAGTGGTCATGGTATCTCCCTGCTGGGCATGGACAGTCGTGCCGATCGCCGTAGCGGCGAGGCACAGCACGGCAAGTCCGCGCGTAAAAAGAGTGCGAGGCATCGGTCAATCTCCCCTGATTGCGTAACCTGAACCGGACCCGGCTTCACAAGTTTCAATAGAGACGAGATTAGGCGCGGGCAGCGGGGATGCAAATACATCCTGTCGAATGGAGTCGACGGTTGGTCGGGAACGGCCACGAGCGATGGGGGAATGAGTGCGGGCATTTGCCCGATGCCGCATACTCGTGTTTTAAGTTCCTTATGGCGAAGGCTTTTGCTCACGGCACAGTCCACGAAGCGGGCGAGGATTTGCAGGCTGCCCTGCGGTCGGACCCGGAAATCCTGATGCTTTGGGAAAATCTGACACCGCTTGGCCGCAACGAGTTCATCTGCTGGGTCGATGACGCCAAGCAGGCGGCCACGCGCCAGCGCCGTATCGGCCGGACCTGTGAGGAATTGCGGGAGGGGAAGAAACGGCCCTGCTGCTGGGCGGGCTGCATACACCGCACGGACAAGGCGCCCAGCCGCTGGCAGCAGGCGGTGTTGATCGATGGTAATAAAAAGAAGCCGTCGTAGGATGTTTCCTCACAACACCTCGCGCGAAGGGTAATCATGGAAACACAAGAACTGCATTTCGGCCGCCTGATCGATCACATCCAGATCGTGGTGCAGGATATCAAGGCGAGTCAGGATTTCTACGCGGCTGTTCTGGCCGCGCTGGAAGTTCCCGTTTCGGGCATGGCTGAAGACTATCTGTGGGCGGACGAGCTTTTCGTTTGTACGGCGGATAGTGAGGCGGCGATGGGCGTGTTGACGGGCCGCCATCACCTCGCGTTTCAGGCCCGGGATCGTGCGATGGTCGATGCCTTTTACCGCGCGGCGCTGGCTCATGGCGGGCGCGATAATGGCGCGCCGGGTGAACGGTCCTATCATCCGGGATATTACGCCGCCTTCGTGCTCGATCCTGATGGCAATAATATCGAGGCTGCCTATCACGGTGAGGCGAAGCGCAGCGCGCCTTCGGTGGTGGTTGAATTCTAGAGCGCTGCCTTCACGCCGATCGATGCAGTCGGGCCATTACGCCAGACTCGAACAAGCCGGTGAGAAGCCGGCCGCCCTCAACCTCACAGCGCCGGGTTGTTGTAACAATGCCAGGTGAACAGCGCCATCGCGCCGCGGTGCGGGCGCCAGGACTCGGCCAACTCGCGAGTTGCCTTTTCGCTCGGCCTTTCCGGCAGGTTCAGGATGCGCGCGATGCCTGCCTGCACCGCCAGATCACCCGCAGGCCAGATATCCGCGCGTCCTTCGGCAAACAGCAGGTAGATTTCCGCCGACCATCGGCCGATGCCCTTGATCCGTACCAGTTGTGCGATCGCTTCTTCGTCGTCTTCCGGCATGCTCGTCAGATCAAGTTCGCCACCCGCGACCAGTTCGCATAGCGACCGGGCATAGCCCTGCTTTTGCCGCGACAGGCCGCAGGCGCGCAGCGCGTCGAAGTCAGCGGCCAGCAGCGTTTCTGGCAGCAGTTCTTCGCCCAACAGGGCCTCCATCTTGTTCCAGACGCTGGCAGCGGCGGCGACGCTGACCTGCTGGCCCACGATGGTCCGCAGCAGAGTGCGATAGCCTCGTTCGCGAATGCGCGGCTCCGGGTATCCGGCGCGGGAGAGGGCGGTGGCCACCGCAGGCTCGCGCGCGGCCAGTGCGTTCAGCCCCTCTGCCAGTTGTTCCGCCGTCAGCGCCATTGGCCCACTTTCCGCAACCTTGCCAAAACCCGGCATGGCAAGTAGCAGCCCGGCGGCAGAAAGGAACGCTCGTCGATGCCCAGATTGATCGTCACCACCCGCTCAGGCGAAACGCGAGAGGTAGAGGCTGGGGCCGGCCTCACGGTGATGGAGGCAATCCGCGACAACGGCTTTGACGAGCTGCTGGCGCTGTGTGGTGGCTGCTGTTCCTGCGCCACCTGCCATGTGCATGTCGATCCGGAGTTCCTCTCGCTGTTGCCGGCGATGTCGATGGATGAGGACGATCTGCTGGATTCGAGCGATGACCGCGATGAAACATCGCGCCTTTCCTGCCAGATTCCTTTTACCGATACGCTCGACGGACTGCGCGTCCGCATCGCAGAGGAAGACTGATTTCACCCCGCCGAAGCGCATTTGCATTGCGGGCTCGGGCGCCGCGCCTTAACTCCGCGCCATGACCGCACCTGCACCGCTTGGCCGCACGCTCGACCTGATAGGCAACACTCCGATCGCCCTGCTCAAGGGTCCGAGCGAGGCGGCCGGGTGCGAGATATGGGCCAAGTGTGAATTCACCAACCCCGGCGCTTCGGTGAAAGACCGTGCTGCCCTGTGGATCGTGCGCGATGCAGAGGCGCGGGGCACGCTGAAACTCGGCGGCTGCATCGTAGAAGGTACGGCGGGTAACACCGGCATCGGTATCGCCCTCGTGGCCAATGCCTGCGGCTATCGCGCGGTGATCGTGATGCCGGAAAACCAGTCGAAAGAGAAGATGGACACCCTGCGCGCATTGGGCGCGGAATTGGTGCTCGTCCCGCCCACGCGGTTTTCCGATCCCGGCCATTTCGTGCACACCTCGCGCCGTCTCGCGGAAGAGATGGAAGGCGCGGTCTGGGCCAACCAGTTCGACAATATTGCCAATCGCAAGGCCCATATCGAAAGCACCGCCCCGGAAATCTGGGAACAGATGGAAGGCCGGGTCGATGGCTTTACCTGCGCGGCGGGCACCGGCGGCACGCTTGCGGGCGTGGGAATGGGGCTGAAGGCTTTTGACGAGAAGGTGTGCATCGCGCTGACCGATCCCCATGGGGCGGCGCTCTACAGCTACTATGCGGAAGGTGAGTTGCGGGCAGAAGGCAGCTCTGTGGCCGAAGGTATCGGCCAGGGCCGCATCACCGCCAATCTCGAAGGCGCGCCGGTGGACACGCAGTTCCGCATCTCGGACGAAGAAGGGCTGGAATGGGTCGCCCGTCTGCTGCGTGAAGAGGGGCTTTGCCTTGGTCTGTCATCCGGTATCAACGTGGCCGGCGCGGTCGCGCTGGGCCGGCAACTTGGCCCCGGCAGCCGCGTCGTTACCATTCTGGCCGACACCGGCTTTCGCTATCTGTCATCGCTCTACAATCGCGAATGGCTGAAGGCGAAGGGCCTGCCTGTTTTTGACTGGCTGCGTTAAGGTTCGGTCCGGTAAACGCGCGGCATGGCCACAGAACCTCTCGACCATCGCAGTCCCGCCGCCTCTGTGGAAGAATTGGCCGCGCCTTCCCTCAAGGGAACGCGCGCGCAGGCGATGCAGCGGTTGCAGGTCGGGCTGTTCGGAATTGCTTCAATGGTCTTGCTGGTCGGGCTGGCGAACGTGGTTCTGACAAATGCTCGGCAGAACGAGGCACAGGTGGTGCCAGAGGCGGTGAGCCCGGCCGCCACACCGCAGGGCAAGGTGCCCAGCGATCCTCTGGCTGAAGCAGGTATCGTGCCCGATCTGCCGGTGGCGACTCCCACTGAAACGCAGATCGAGATACGGCCGCCCGCGATACTTGCAGAGCCGACGGATGCTGCGCTCTCGCGGCCTTGAGGTTGCACTTACCTCTGCGCTGCTGACGCTGGCTGCTGCCTGCGGCGCCCAATCTCAGGATCAGCGACAGGGCAGCGTTTCGGAAGCGACTTCGGCGGAGCAGCGCCCTGTTCTGGGGCTGATGGGCACGATCCCGATCTATTGGGGGGAATCGGGCAGCTTTGGCGATCTTGTGGATGGCACCGGCGACAGCCATTGGGTGCGGGACCGGATCGAGAAGCGGTTTGCGATCGAACCGCTCGACATGCTGACCGATCAAAATCTCGCCCCGCTGGATATGTTGCTCTTGGCGCAGCCACGCGCGCTAGGCGCGCCGGAAAACGTCGCGCTGGATGCATGGGTGCGCGGCGGCGGTCGCCTGCTGCTGTTCGCCGATCCGATGCTGACCGGCGAATCCCGCTACGCTATCGGTGATCGTCGGCGGCCTCAGGACGTCATCCTGCTTTCCCCGATCCTTTTGCACTGGGGGCTCGACCTGCAATTCGATGTGGACCGTCCGGGCGGCGTCGAAACGGCCCGAGCCGATGGTGTGGGGATTCCCATCGATCGTGCGGGCCTCTTCACGGTGTCGCCCGATGGTGGATGTCAGATTTCCGGAGGCGGGGTGCTGGCGCGCTGCCTTATCGGGAAAGGGAAGGTCATCGTGCTGGCGGACGCTGCTCTGCTCGATCTTCACCATCCTCCACCCGGCGCACCCGAGGCGCTGGACTGGTTGTTCGAACAGGCTTTTGGGGAAATCGCGGGAAATAACCGCTGATTCTCGCAGCTGACTGAGAATACGCAGGGTGATTCGCTTGGTTTTTGGTCCTAGTTGGCTCCGCAGACCTTGGTGCAGTGTGCCTGTTTTCGGGGAAAATGTGCAGTGTGGGGCATAATATCCCGTAATTTCCCCTTTTCTCCCGCGAACACCCGCGTTAGATAACAAGTCCATCGGACAACCCGCCCGTCGTGCATCCCGATCACGGGATGACGGCCGCGCGCATACGCGCGGCCGAACGGGGGAGGTTTGCCCGGATTGACGCGGACAGGTTCAGGTTAGGGATAGCGGGGGAAGTGGCGGCAAAGACGGTCTCGGGATACAGCGGACAGGGCTTTTCGCCTCGCGGCGAAAAAGGCCGCTATGTCCTGCCGCCCGCGTTCCGTAATGCCATCGCTCCGCAGCAAAGCGATCCGCGCACCCTGTGCCTCGCCCGGCATGATCGGTGGAACTGCCTCACCGGCTTCGGCCTCTCGCGCACCGAAAACTTCGATGCCCAGCTTGATCGAGAGGAAGACGGCGCGCTGAGGCTTGGTCGTGAGTTCGACCGGGAACTGCGTTCGATCCAGCTCTGGACCTTCTCCGAAATCCCGTTCGACGCCAGCGGGCGTTTCGTCATGCCCGATCATCTCGCGGAATTGTGCGGGATCGGCGGTGGGATCTGCTTCCTTGGCGGGGGCCAGTTCTTCACCCTCTGGGCGCCGGAACAGCTCTACGCGATGGGTCAGGGCTGGGAAGGGCAGCAGGCCGTGTGCCGCAAGCTGGAAGCGGACAGCATGGCGAAGGGGAAGCGCAAGTGACCGCCGCCCCGCATATTCCCGTCCTTCTCGACGAAGTGTTGCAGGCGCTGGCGCCCCGGCCCGGCGATGTTATCGTGGACGCGACTTTCGGCGCGGGGGGCTACACTCGTGCGCTGTTGGGCGCGGGCGCCACCGTCCATGCCTTCGACCGTGATCCCGATGCCATTGCCATCGGTTCCGCATGGCCGGAAACGAGCGAGAATCCGCCCCGGCTGGTGCTGCATCCGCGTCGGTTCTCCGAAATGGTCACTGCGCTAGCGGAAGCTGGCGTCGCCAAGGTGGACGGCGTGGTGATGGATATCGGCGTGTCCTCCATGCAGCTTGATCAGCCTGATCGCGGCTTCGCCTTTTCCGCTGATGGCCCGCTGGACATGACGATGAGCCGCGCCGGCCCGACCGCGGCCGATTTCGTCAACGAAGCGGCAGAAGCGGAAATTGCTGATGTGCTGTGGCTCTATGGCGAGGAACGGCAGAGCCGCCGCGTCGCCCGCGCGATCGTCGCCGCGCGGCCGCTTTCCACCACCGGCGAACTCGCTGCCGTGGTTCGCAAGGCGCTGGGCTATCGCGCTGGTGCGCCCAAGGATCCCGCTACCCGCAGTTTTCAGGCCATCCGCATCCACGTGAATGGAGAGCTGGACGAACTGGAGGCGGGCCTGCTGGGCGCGGAAGCGGTTCTGGGTGAAGGCGGACGGCTGGCCGTGGTCAGCTTCCACAGCCTTGAAGACCGGATCGTAAAGCGCTTCCTGCGCGAAGCCTCTGGCTCCACCGCGCGCGCCAGCCGTCATCTGCCCGATGCGCCCGCTCAGGCCAGCCCGGTGTTCGAGAAGGTGGCCAAGCCGGTCCGCGCCTCAGATGCCGAATTGTTGCGCAATCCGCGCGCCCGATCCGCCACCCTGCGTGCCGCCGCGCGCACAGCCGCACCCGCCCGGAAGGAGGCTGCATGACCCCGCAGAGCCGTATTCGCCGCATCGGCTGGATCGCCGCGCTCGCCTTTTGCGCCGTCTTCTATCTGGTGTTGCACATAAAGGTGCATGCCGTCAGCAGCGACGTGATCCGTGCAGAGCGGCAGATCGTCTCGCTCGAACGGCAGAAACTGCTGCTTGAGACGGAGTTCGAAACGCGCGCCAACCAGTTGCAGCTCGCGGCGTGGAACAATGTCGAATTCGGCTACACCGCCCCGACGGCGGGTCAGTTCCTCCAGAACGAACGCCGTCTGGCCGATTTCGGCGCCCCGCCGCTGCCCGGCGCGCCGGAGCCGATCCGCGTGGCGGGTGCTACGGGCGATGCACCGGAATATCCGCGCATGGTTTCACCGCTGACTGGCAAGCCGATTGAAGAGGCTCTGCTCGAGCCTGAGCATGTCGATGACAGGCCGCTCAGCGGCGGGCTGGGTGCGGTTCGCGTTCCGCTGCGTGCGGTGATCGCGAGCGCCGCTCAATGAATGCATTTGCGGACAGCGTCCCGGTTTCGGTCCTCGCACCGACCGGCCGCGTCCGGCTGGCCGATGTTCGTCGGCGTGCGCTGCTTACCGCGCAGCTTCGGGTTCTGGTAATCGGCCTGATCTTCTTCGCGCTGACTGTGGCGGCGCTGTTCAGGATTGCGTGGCTCGGGCTGGTGGAACCTCCGCCGCAGGCCCGGTCGATGGCCGATGCGCTGCTGCCGCCGCGTGGCGAGATCACCGATCGCAACGGTGTGCCACTGGCGCGTGCTTTCCCGGCCTATGCGCTGTGGTTCAATCCAGAGGCGATGGACGACGGCGGCACCCCGCTCGTCCGCCCTGCGGAGGAAGTTGCGGCCGAATTGAACGCCATTTTCCCCGATCTGGACAAGGCGTGGCTCACCCGCCGCCTGACTTCTGGCAAGTCCGGCTATCTGCGTCGCCGCGTGCTGCCGGAAGAAGCCAACCGCGTTTACGCCATCGGCGAACTGGCGCTGGAACTGCCCAGCGAAACCGACCGTCAATATCCGCAAGGCGCGATGGCAGCCCACGTACTCGGCTATGTGGACGAGAACGGCAAGGGCCAGGTCGGCATGGAATCGGCGCTGAACGATCGGCTGATCGATCCGGCGCGCCGGGGCGATCCCGTGGCTCTGTCGGTGGATGCGCGGGTGCAGGGCGCGCTGGAGGATGAACTGCGTCGGGGCATGTTGTCTGTCGATGCAGTGGGCGCGGCGGGTATCGTGCTGGATGTCGATACCGGCGAAGTCCTCGCGCTCGCTTCGCTTCCGGGGTTTGATCCCAACAAGATCGATGCCCAGGGGCAGAGCAACATGTTCAACCGGGTGACCAATCAGGTCTATGAACTCGGTTCCACCTTCAAGCCGTTGACTGTCGCCGCCGCCATTGATGCGGGCACGATTACAGATCTTTCCCGCCGCTATCTTGCGCTGCCGTTCCCGATTGGCGGCTTCACTATCAAGGACAGTCATCCACTCGGTTCTTCGCTCAACACGCCGGAAATGCTGATCCATTCGTCCAACGTCGTCACCGCGCGCATAGTGGACGATCTCAGTGCCGCGCGGCTGAAGAAGACGATGGCGGACCTCGGCATGAACGAGCGGCCCTATATCGAACTGCCCGCGCGCGGTTTCCCGATCTGGGCCAGCGGCGACTGGCCGCGTCTGCGGGCGATGACAGTGGGTTATGGCCACGGCATCGCGGTTACCCCGCTCCATCTTGCCAGCGCCTATGCCGCGATGGTCAATGGTGGCATCTGGCGCCCCGCCACGCTGATGAAGGTGGAACCGGGGCAGGCCAACCGCGGGCGCCGCGTGTTCAAGACCAGCACCAGTGCGCGCATGAATCAGTTGCTGCGCATGATCGTGGTCTATGGCACCGGCCGCAAGGCAGAGGCGCCGGGCTTCCGCATCGGCGGCAAGACAGGCAGCGCGGAAAAGCCGGGCGCGGGCGGATACAAGCGCACCTCGCTCGTCTCCACCTTCGCTGCGGCCTTCCCGATGGACCGGCCGCGCTACGTCGTTATCGCCATGCTTGACGAGCCGAAGGGAACGGCAGCCAGTTCCTATCAGCGCACCGCCGCGTGGAATGCCGCACCCATCGTTGGCCGGCTGGTCCCGCGCATCGGTCCGCTGCTGGGCGTGTTCCCCGATGAAGGGCGCGATATCGACCTGACGGACCTCAAGCCGCTGGTCGGCGATACTGGTGGGAGCGGCGAATGAAGCTCGCCCGGCTGGCTGAAGCGGCAGGCATTGATGCTGGCGTTCGGGCAGATGAAACGGTGACGGGTTTCGCGATCGATCATCGCAAGGTCGCGCCCGGCACGGTATTCGGCGCGTTTCGCGGTGCTGTGGCCAACGGGGAGGATTTCATCCCCGCAGCCGTTTCCGCAGGTGCCATCGCCGTGGTCGCCCGGCCGGAAGCGAAAGTGGCAGGGGCGGTGCATCTTGCCGATCCTGAGCCGCGCCGGGCCTTTGCGCGGCTGGCGGCGCAGTTCTTCCGCCCGGTGCCGGAAACCGTGGTCGCGGTGACGGGGACCAACGGCAAGACTTCCACGGTGGAAATGACCCGCCAGATTTGGCGCATGTGCGGCCAGCGCGCGGCGTCTATCGGCACCCTTGGCGTGACCACGCCTGACGAAAGCGTCTCCACCGGCCTCACCACGCCTGATATCGTCACGTTCCTGTCCAACATGACCGGTCTGGCGCGTGAAGGCGTGACCCATGTGGCCTACGAGGCATCGAGCCACGGCCTCAGCCAGTTCCGCAACGAAGGGTTGCCGGTCGCCGCCGGGGCCTTCACCAATCTCAGCCGCGACCACCTCGATTACCATGCGGACATGGAAGACTACTTCGCGGCCAAGATGCGGCTGTTTTCCGAAGTGGTCAGCGAAGGTGGCTCAGCCGTGATCTGGGCTGACGATCCGTGGAGCGCACAGGCGATCCAGGCGGCCAAGGCGCGCGCACTGCGCCTGTTCACGGTGGGCGAGGCGGGTGATGCGATCCGCCTGCTTTCACGCAATCCCGGCCATCTGGGGCAGGAACTTGAGATCGAATATCAGGGTGCGCGGCATAAGGTCCTGCTGCCCCTGATCGGTGCCTATCAGGCGGCTAACGCTCTGGTTGCGGCGGGGCTGGTGCTCTCCACCGGCAGCGATGCGGCGGCGGTGTTCGACGCGCTGGGGCGCTTGCAGCCGGTTCGCGGAAGGCTGGAACGTGCGGCCATCGCGGCCAGCGGGGCACCCATCTATGTCGATTACGCCCACACGCCTGACGCGCTCGGCGCGGCGATAGAGGCGCTGCGCCCCCATTTGACGGGCCGCCTTATCACCGTGTTCGGGGCGGGCGGCGACCGCGACCGGGGCAAGCGACCCGAAATGGGCCGCGTGGCGGCCGCGCATTCCAATCTGGTGATCGTCACCGATGACAACCCGCGCGGTGAAGATCCTGCCGCGATCCGGGCCGAAGTGCTGGCGGGCGCACCGGACGCTATCGAAATCGGTGACCGGCGCGATGCGATCCGCCGCGCCATTGCAGAAGCTGGCGCGGACGACATCGTCCTCATCGCCGGCAAGGGGCATGAACAGGGGCAGATCATCGGCGCCGGAGAGGCCGCCCGCATCCTGCCATTTGACGATGTGACGGTGGCCCGGGAATGCGCCGCCGATCTTTCAGGAGCGGGCAAACGATGAATGCGGTTCTGAAGACCCTGCGCTGGCCTGCGAATGAGCGGGATACCCGGCGACTTGCGCTGTGGACCGCGGATGAGGCCGCGAAAGCCGTCGGCGGCCGGGCCAGCGCGGCCTTTCAGGCATCCGGGGTTGAAATGGATTCCCGCGATGTGCGTTCCGGCGATCTGTTCTTCGCATTGAAAGGCGAAAGCAGCGACGGCCATCTCTATGTCGACAAGGCATTTTCCAACGGCGCCATAGCCGCCGTGGTGGAACAGCCGATTGCCCAGCCGCATATCCTCGTTAACGATACCAACAGGGCGCTTGAACGTCTCGCGGCGGCTGCCCGCCAGCGCGCTGATGCCTGTGTGATCGGCGTCACCGGCTCGGTCGGCAAGACGGGCGTGAAAGAAGCGATCTTCGCCTCGCTGGAACGGGGCAGCAAGGGGCGCGCTCACCGCTCCGTCCGCAGCTACAACAACCACGTCGGCGTGCCGCTCAGCCTTGCCAGAATGCCATCGCGCAGCCGGTTCGGCGTGTTCGAAATGGGCATGAATCATGCCGGCGAAATCCTTGACCTTTCGGCACAAGTCCGCCCGCATGTGGCGGTCGTCACTACCATCGCCCCGGCCCACATCGAAAACCTCGGCAGCGAGGAAGCAATTGCCGATGCCAAGGCGGAAATTTTCGCTGGTCTGCAACCGGGCGGAACGGCGGTCATCCCGGCGGACAGCCCGCACTTTGCCCGTTTGCGCGCGGCAGCTGAACGGCAGGGGGCGCGGGTCCTCTCGTTCGGCCGCAGCGCTGATGCGGGTATCCGGTTGCTCGACGCCATCCCTGCCGCGAACGGCGGCTCGCTGGTTACGGCGGCGCTGGCCGACACGCGGCTTTGCTATTCCGTCGCGGAACCGGGCGAACACTGGGTCGCCAATTCGCTGGCTGTCATGGCGGCGGTTCATGCAGCCGGGAGCGATCTCGGCGCGGCGGGCCTCGCACTCGCGGAAATGGGCGGTCTTAAGGGGCGCGGCGCACGGCATTGGATCGCCGTGCCGGGTGGGCAGGCGCTGCTGATCGACGAAAGCTACAATGCCAACCCTGCCTCCATGCGCGCCACCTTGGCGCAACTGGGCGCAACGCCCGCCACGCGGCGCATCGCGGTTCTGGGCAGCATGAAGGAACTGGGTGATTTCGCCCCCGCCTTCCACGCCCAGCTTCTGGAGCCGCTCGCCGACGCGCAGGTCGACTATGCGGTGCTGGTGGGCGACGAGATGCAGGCCCTCGCGCGCGAACTGGGGAAACCCGGCAGCAATACGCTTGGCAAGGGCATTGCCTACGCCCATTGCGGCAATCCGGGCGAAGCTATCGCCGCGCTGGAGGAATTCGGCCTCACTGGCGGTGATGCGGTGCTCGTGAAAGGTTCGAATTCGGTGGGTCTGGGCAGGCTTGTTGCCCATTTCGCCACCAGGGAAGGCTGATCGCCCCGTGCTGTACCTGCTTGCCGAATGGCTGAATTTCGAGGGGTTGCTTAACCTCGTCCGCTACCAGACCTTCCGCGCGGGGGCGACACTGCTGACCGCGCTGGTCATCGGCCTGCTGATCGGGCCGAAGTTCATCAACATGCTCCGCGTCCGGCAGGGCAAGGGTCAGCCTATCCGCGAGGACGGGCCCAAGACGCATCAGGCCAAGGTCGGCACGCCCACGATGGGCGGGCTGATGATCCTGACCTCGCTGGTCGTGTCGATGCTGTTGTGGATGGACCCGCGCAATCCCTTTGTCTGGGCCTGTCTGGCGGTGACGGCGGGCTTCGGCCTGATCGGCTTCCTCGACGATTTCGACAAGGTGACGAAACGCAGCCACAAGGGTGTGTCCGGCAAAGTGCGGCTGCTGCTGGAATTCGTCGTGGCGGGCATCGCTGCGTGGATTATCGTCGGGCAGATCAGCACCAACCTCTACGTTCCGTTCCTTTCCGGCCGTTCAGTGCCGCTGGGGCCGTTCTACTACCTGTTCGCGGCGACGGTGATCGTCGGGTTCGGTAACGCCGTGAACCTTACTGACGGGCTGGATGGGCTGGCGACGATGCCGGTCGTAATCGCGGCGGGGGCGTTCACGCTGATCTGCTATCTGGTCGGTCGCGTGGACTATTCCGCCTATCTCGGCATTCCGCACGTGCCGGGCGCGGGTGAACTGGCGATCTTCTGCGCCGGGATCATGGGGGCGGGGTTGGCCTTCCTGTGGTTCAACGCCCCACCGGCGGCGGTGTTCATGGGTGATACCGGCAGCCTGGCGCTAGGCGGCGCGCTGGGGGCGATCGCGGTGGCCGCGCATCACGAAATCGTGCTGCTGATCATCGGCGGCCTGTTCGTGGTGGAAACCGCCAGCGTCATCATTCAGGTGTTCTGGTTCAAGCGCACCGGCAAGCGTATCTTCAGGATGGCGCCGATACACCACCATTTCGAACAGCTCGGCTGGAAGGAATCGACCGTGGTCATCCGCTTCTGGATCATCGCGATCGTGCTGGCCGTGCTGGGCCTGGCGACACTGAAGCTGCGATGATCGTTTCCTCCGCCTTTACCGGCAAACGCTATGCCGTGCTCGGCCTTGCCCGTTCGGGCATGGCGGCGGCAGAAGCATTGCTGGCCAGTGGGGCGGACGTCACCGCGTGGGATCGGAGAGAGGGGCCGCGCGATCAGCTGGCCGGGCGCGCAACAGTGGCCGATCCTCTGCTGATAGATCTTGCCGGGTTCGATGGAGTGGTCCTGTCGCCCGGCGTGCCGCTTAATACCCATCCCATCGCAGACCGCGCGCGAGAAGCAGGCGTGCCTCTGATCGGCGACATAGAGTTGTTCGCGCAGGCCCGCGCCGATTTGCCGCCGCACAAGGTCGTTGGCATCACCGGCACCAATGGCAAATCCACCACTACCGCGCTGGTGAACCACCTGCTCAATGCCGCCGGGCGACCGGCCCGCATGGGCGGAAACATCGGCCTGCCGATATTGGGGCAGGAACCGTTGCCCGCAGGCGGAACCTATGTGCTGGAACTGTCCAGCTACCAGATAGATCTCACCAGCAGTCTCGCTTGCGAGGCCGCTGCGCTGACCAATCTCTCGCCCGATCATCTGGACCGGTATGAAGGGTTCGAGGCCTACGCAGCGTCCAAGGCGCGGCTGTTCGCGCTGCAGGACGCTGGCCAGTTCGCGGTGTTCGGCTGCGCTGATGAGCAGACTTCGGCCATTCAGCAGGCAGAGCAGGCGCGCCGTCCGCAGGGCAGGGCGGTCTGCGCCCGCTATGCCTTCTGGCAGGCGCATCAGGCGAATTGGCCGTCGCTACAGGGGCCGCACAATCTCCAGAACGCGGCCGTCGCTGCCGCAATCGTGCTGGAACTGGGCCTTTCAGAAGCGGAAGTGCTCAGCGGCCTCGCCAGCTTCCGGGGCCTGCCGCACCGGATGGAAGTGCTGGGCGAATTCGGCGGAGTGCTGTTCATCAACGACAGCAAGGCTACCAACCCTGCGTCCGCCGCTCCGGCGCTGGCGGCCTATCCGCCCAATCCCGGCAAGCGTGTCCACTGGATCTGCGGCGGGCTGCCGAAGGGTGACGATCTGGACGAATGCGCGCCCGCGTTCGGCAACATCGCCGCAGCTTACACCATTGGAGAGGCGGGGCCGCGTTTCGCGGAAATCCTCGAACCTTTCATGCACGTCGAGCGGTGCGAGATGCTGTGCGAAGCGGTGCGCCGCGCGGTGGAGGCTTCGCGACCGGGTGATGTGGTGCTTTTTTCCCCCGCCTGCGCCAGCTTCGATCAGTTCCGTGATTACGAGGTGCGCGGCGATTCCTTCCGCGCGCTGGTCACCGGGCTTGCGGGCGGTGAAGGCGGATCGGCTCGCTGCACTGCAGGGGAAGCGGCATGAACCCGGCGCGCCCCTATATCCCCCGCACCGGCGAGCGCGCGCAGCGGGCTGAGCATTTTCCGCAAGGGCGCAAGCGGCAGCTGCAGATCTGGTGGCGCGAGATCGATCGCGTGCTACTGTTGTTGATCGGTATATTGATGGCGTTGGGCGCGATCGCGGTCGCGGCGGCGTCGCCGGCCAGTGCGCGGCGTCTCTCCACCAGCGCGGCCCAGCTCAGCGATCTGCACTTCTTCAACCTTCACCTGAAATGGCAGTTGCTCGGCATCCTGACGATGCTTGGCACGTCCATGTTGCCGCGCGAACTGGTGAGGCGTGGGGCCATCGTGCTCAGCGCGGCGATGGTTTTCGCGATGCTGCTGGTGCCTGTAATCGGCAGCGAGGTGAACGGCGCACGGCGCTGGCTCGATCTCGGCATCCGCTTTCAGCCCAGTGAATTCCTGAAGCCCGCTTTCGCCGTGGCGGTGGCATGGATACTGTCATGGCGTTCGCGCGATCCTGATTTGCCGGTCATTCCGCTCAGCGCGGGTTTCACCCTGCTTGTGCTCGCGCTGCTGATGATTCAGCCGAACCTTGGTGACGCTGTGCTGTTCGGTGGCTGCTGGTTCGTGCTGGTCATGCTCGCGGGCCTGCCGTTGCAGCGGATCGGGATGCTGGCGGGTGGCGCCATCGGCCTGCTGGTGTTGGCCTATATGTTCTATGACAACGCGCGCCATCGCATCGACAGCTTCCTGGGCGGCGGTACCGCGTTCGATCAGGTCGATCTTGCCAGCCGCACGCTGATGGCCGGCGGGTGGACCGGCAGCGGGCTGTGGCTCGGCACGCGCAAGCTGGCCCTGCCGGAAGCGCATACCGACTACATCTTCTCCGTCATCGGGGAGGAATTCGGGCTGCTGATCTGCGGCGTCGTGGTGCTGCTCTATCTCGCCATCGTGGTTCGCGCGCTGGTGCGGCTGGTGGATGAAGACAATCTGTTCATCATCCTCGCCGCCACCGGACTGATCGCGCTGTTCGGTGGACAGGCGTTCGTGAACATCCTCGTCAACCTGCAACTCGCGCCGTCGAAGGGGCTTACCTTGCCGCTCGTCAGCTATGGCGGTTCATCCACTATCGCGCAGTGCTTCCTGGTCGGCCTCCTGCTCGCCATCACGCGCCGCAATCCTTATCTCAGCCGCGAGAAGTTCGACTGGCGCGGCGCGATTGACGAGGCACTGCCCGGCCGGGACGAAGCGGAGGGCAAGCGATGAGCCCCAATCCTGGAACCGTCGCCCGCCACTATGTCCTGGCCGCAGGCGGCACGGGTGGGCATCTGACGCCCGCTTTTGCACTGGCTGAGGAGCTGGAGCGGCGCGGCCACCATGTCGCGCTGATCACCGACGCTCGGGGGGAAGCCATTCCGGGCAAGCCGGATTTCCTGCCCGCGCATGTCCTGCCCGCGGGCCGCTTCGGCAAGAACCCGCTGCGCTGGCCCGCCGGGGTCAGCGCCGTGCTGGAGGGCCGGGCCATGGCGCGGCGACTGTACGAAAGCTTTGAACCTAGCGCGGTGATCGGCTTCGGCGGCTATCCCGCACTACCCGCTCTGCTGGCCGCGCGTGCCGCGCGCATTCCTTCGGTCATTCACGAACAGAACGCGGTTCTGGGCCGGGTCAATCGGCTGCTGGCGGGCAGGGTTGATGCGATCGCCACGTCCTACATGGATGTGGATCGCCTGAAGCCGAAGTATCTTCCGAAGGTCCATCTGGTCGGCAATCCGGTGCGGCCAGAGGTTTTGGTCCTGCGTGAAGAACCGTTCCCGGCCTTTACGGAAGAAGGCCTGCTTCGTGTGCTCGTCACCGGCGGCAGCCAGGGCGCGCGGGTGCTGTCTGAAGTCGTGCCTGATGGGCTGGCCATGCTGCCGCCCGCGCTGCGTTCGCGCCTGCAGGTTACGCAGCAATGCCGTGCCGAAGATCTGGACGCGGTGCGTGAACGCTATGCCAACCATGGCATTCCGGCTGAACTCGGCACTTATTTCCGCGACATGCACCTGCATCTGCGTGATGCACATCTGTTCATCGGCCGTGCCGGCGCATCGACCATTGCCGAACTGACAGCCGTGGGCCGCCCGGCGATCCTGATCCCGCTGCCGATCGCGACCGACGACCATCAGGCCGCCAACGTGCGGGAAATCGTGAAAGCCGGGGGCGCGCGTTCCATTCGCCAGCATAATTTCACCGCCAAGGAACTGGCCAAGCAGATCAACGCCATGGCGCAACATCCCGAAACACTGGCCAACGCTGCGCATGGTGCATGGAATTGTGGCCGACCCAATGCGGCAAGCGATCTGGCCGACCTGATCGAAAGCTTTGGCGCCGCACCGATTCAGGACGTGATCCGCGTCGCCAATGAATCGACAGTGCGGGCGGGGGGCGCCTTCGCCGAAGGGGCTTCGCGATGAAGGCCGCCCCAACGGATATCGGCACCGTCCACTTCGTGGGCATCGGCGGCATCGGCATGTCCGGCATTGCCGAGGTGATGTGCAATCTGGGCTATACCGTGCAGGGCTCCGACCTGTCGGAGGGGCCGTCGGTAGAGCGCCTCCGCGCGCGAGGTATCAAGGTGCTGATCGGGCACGCGGCGGAAAACCTGGGCGATGCGGCGGTTGTCGTCACCTCCACCGCCGTGCGGCGTGACAATCCTGAAGTCGCCGCCGCTCTTGAAGCGCGCATTCCCGTGGTCCGCCGTGCGGAGATGCTGGCCGAACTGATGCGGCTGAAACGCACGGTCGCGGTTGCGGGCACGCACGGCAAGACGACGACGACCTCGATGGTCGCCGCCTTGCTGGATGCGGGCGGCATCGATCCTACCGTGATCAACGGTGGCATTATCGAAAGCTATGGCTCCAACGCCCGCCTTGGCGCGAGCGACTGGATGGTGGTCGAAGCCGACGAAAGCGATGGCAGCTTCCTGCGGCTGGATGGCACATATGCCATCGTCACCAATATCGATCCGGAACACCTCGACCACTACGGCAGCTTCGACGCTGTGCGCGAAGCTTTCGTGGAATTTATCGAGAACGTGCCGTTCTATGGCGCGGCGGTGCTCTGCGTAGATCATGCGGAAGTGCAGAAGGCCATCGCCCGCGTGCGTGACCGGCGCGTCATCACCTACGGTTTTTCCGCGCAGGCAGACTGGCGGGCAGAAAACCTGCGGCCGCGCGATCTGGCGGCGGGCGGGGGTAACCTGTTCGATGCGATCCACACCGATCGTGACGGGCAGCAGCGTCGCATCGCCGATATCCTGCTGCCCATGCCAGGCCGACACAACGTGCAAAACGCATTGGCGGCCATCGCGGTGGCGGTGGAACTGGACTGCGATGACCAAACGATCCGCACCGGCTTCGCCCGCTTCGGCGGCGTCCGGCGTCGTTTCACCCGCGTGGGGGAAGTCGCCGGTACGTCGGTGATCGATGACTACGCCCATCACCCGGTGGAAATCCGCGCCGTGCTGGCCGCTGCTCGTGAAGCGGTTTCCGGCTCCGGCGGTCGCGTGATCGCGGTGGCACAGCCGCACCGCTTCACCCGCTTGCGCGATCTGATGGGGGATTTTCAGGGCTGCTTCAACGATGCCGACATGGTCTTCGTCGCGCCGGTCTATCCGGCAGGCGAAGCGCCCATTCCCGGTGTGGAAGCGGCGGCACTTGTACAGGGCCTGCGTGAACGCGGCCATCGTGCGGCGTCCGAAGTGTCCGGGCCGGATGAACTGGCCGAACGGCTGGCCGAAGTCATCGCTCCGGGCGATCTGATCGTCTGTCTGGGCGCGGGTGACATCACCCGCTGGGCCGCCGGGCTGGCGGGTGCCATCACGGAACGGCGGGGGCGCGCGGCGTGAGCGGTCAGGTAGGATCATGGCATCAGCAGGCCGGGGCGCCAGGCTCCGATGATGGCTATGGCGGTGACGGCTGGGTGCCGCAGGAGGTGCGCGGCAAGCTGACTCAGAACGCGCCGCTCGACAAACTGGTCTGGTTCAAGAGCGGCGGTGCGGCCGACTGGCTGTTCGAACCTGCCGATCTGGAAGACCTGACGGACTTCCTTGCACGGATCGATGAAGACACCCCGGTCATGGCCCTCGGCCTCGGCTCCAACCTCATCGTGCGCGATGGCGGCGTACCGGGTGTGGTCGTGCGCTTGGGAAAGCCTTTCGCCACTGTGGAGGTTCGCCGCGATCAGGTGCTGGAATGCGGCGGCGGGGCCAGTGGCATTCTGGTATCCTCAACCGCTCGCGATGCCGGGATCGCGGGGCTGGAATTCTTGCGCGGCATTCCCGGCACAGTTGGCGGTTTTGTGCGCATGAATGGCGGCGCTTATGGGCGCGAAGTGGCCGATATCCTCATTGATTGTGACGTCGTCCTGCCGGGGGGCCGTGTTATCACCGTGCCTGCGGCCGACTTGCGCTATACCTATCGCCATTCGCAATTGCCGGATGGTGCCATCGTGGTCGCGGCCCGGTTCAAGGGCACGCCCGGCGATCCGAAGGAAATTGGCGCGGAGATGGATCGCATCGCCGCCGCGCGCGAGGAATCGCAGCCTCTGCGCAGCAAGACCGGCGGTTCCACCTTCAAGAACCCACCGGGCGACAAGGCATGGCGGCTGGTCGATGCGGCAGGCTGCCGCGGGCTTCGGATGGGCGGCGCTCAGGTGAGCGAGAAGCACGCCAATTTCCTGATAAACGCCGGCGACGCCACCAGTGCGGATATCGAAGGGCTGGGCGAAGAAGTGCGGCGACGCGTCGGGCAGAGCCAGGGCGTGGCGCTGGAATGGGAAATTCAGCGAGTGGGACGGTATTGAAGTGAGTGCGGTCAATCTTTCCCGTCTGCATGTCGCGGTCCTGATGGGCGGCTGGGCCAATGAACGCCCGGTTTCGCTTATGAGCGGTGAGGGCGTGGCAGAGGCGCTGGAATCGCGCGGCCATCGCGTAGCGCGGATAGACATGGATCGCGACGTGGCGGCGCGGCTGGCTGAGGCTGCGCCCGATGTCGTGTTCAACGCGCTCCACGGCGTGCCGGGGGAAGACGGCACGGTGCAGGGCATGATGGACCTGATGGGCATCCCTTACACCCATTCCGGCCTCGCCACTTCCGTCATCGCGATCGACAAGGAACTGACCAAGCATGCGCTGGTCCCACACGGCGTGCCGATGCCGGGTGGGCGCATCGTGCGGAGCGAGGAACTGTACGAGGCCGATCCGCTGGCGCGCCCCTATGTGTTGAAGCCGGTCAACGAGGGGTCTTCGGTCGGAGTGGCGATCGTCACGGAAGAGAGCAATTACGGCAACCCGATCCGCCGCGATGTGCGCGGCCCGTGGCAGGAATTCGATACCCTGCTGGCAGAACCCTATATCCGCGGGCGTGAACTGACCACGGCCGTTCTGGGCGACCGCGCCCTGCTGGTCACGGAACTGGTGCCCAAGAGCGGCTTCTACGATTTCGATGCCAAATATACCGACGGCATGACCGAACATGTTTGTCCGGCGCAGATACCGGAAAACATCGCTCGCCTGTGCCTCGACTACGCACTGAAGGCGCATCGTCTGCTTGGTTGCCGTGGCACCAGCCGGTCGGATTTCCGCTGGGATGACGAGCAGGGAGAGGACGGCCTGTTCCTGCTGGAAACCAATACCCAGCCGGGCATGACGCCGCTCAGCCTCGTGCCGGAACAGGCGCGGCATTGCGGCATCGAATATGCGGATCTGGTGGAAATCATCGTGGCCGATGCGCTGATCCATTTCGGCAAGCTGGAAAGGGCCGGCTGATGGCGCAGACGATCCGCCGCAATGCCCGCCCTGTGCGCCGTCAGGCCCGGGCGCAGGCTGGCCGGGCTAAGGTCCGTCAGGCCAAGGCGCATACCAATTCCCTCGTTTCCGCGATGTTGCGCGTTCTGCCGTTCACCGAAGAACAACTGCACAAGGCATTCCTTGTGATGATCCTTGCCGCTTTCGTCGCGCTGGCGTGGATGGTCGCCAGCTTCGCGGGCCTGACCGCCCTTGCCGGGCAGCAGATGGCGCAAGCCGCCGCGCGGGCTGGCTATCAGGTCGCCCGGGTGGAAGTGCGCGGCGTCGAACGCATGAACGAGCTGAAGGTCTATGAGCGCGTTTTGGGCGAGCAGGAACGGGCGATGCCGCTGGTCGATCTCAACGCCCTCCGCGCCTCGGTGATGGAACTGTCGTGGGTGCAGGATGCCCGCGTTTCACGGGAATTGCCCGACACCATCGTGGTCGACGTGGTGGAGCGGGAACCGCACGCAGTGTTGAAGAAGCCGGATCGGCTGGTGCTGATCGATCGTACCGGACACGAGTTGGAACCGATTTCCCGCTCTGAGGCGAAAGGGATGTTGCAGGTATCCGGCCCCGGTGCGCGGCAACAGGTCGATGCGCTGGCTGCCCTGCTCGACGCCGCACCTGCGCTGAAACCGCAGGTTTCGGAGGCGGAATGGATTGGCAATCGCCGCTGGAACCTGACTTTCGGAACGGGTCAGACGCTGGCTTTGCCGCAAGGGGCAGAGCGTGCGGCGGGCGCACTGATGGAATTCGCCCGCATCGACGGGGTCAATCGCCTGATCGGTGGCAAGGCGGTGGCTTTCGATATGCGTAATCCGGACAGGTTCTACCTCCGCTGCCCGGAATGTCGTGAGGAAGCGCAGGGGAACAAGGGAACCTGATGGCCAGCCAACCCAGGAACAGTCCTGCAGGCAATCCACGCATCGAGCGGCTGTTCGGCGCGGTCAACATCGGCTCTTTCCGCATTTCCGCGATGATCGCCGGGATCACGGAAAACGGCGAGATGATCGTGCTTGGCAGCGGTCATCGCGCGTCGAAGGGCATCCGGCGTGGCTATGTTACTGACATGGCCGCCGCGACTTATGCGGTGCGCGACGCGATCGAGCGGGCTGAAAAGCTGGCCGGGACCAGCGTTTCCAGCGTCTGGATCGGCTGTTCCGGCGCAGGGCTGGCCAGCCATGTCGTCCCGGTCGAAATCGACATCGGCGGCCGCCGGATAGAGGAAGAGGATGTCGAGCAGCTACTGATCGCCGCGCGGGGCAGTGTAGAGCCGGATGGGCGCACGGTGCTGCACGCGCAGCCCGCCTGCTATTTCCTCGACGGTGCGGAAGGGATCGCCAATCCGCGCGGCCTCCATGCTGAACGGCTGGGCGTCGATATCCACGTGATGCTGGCCGATGGCGCGCCGATGCGGAATCTGACCGAAGCGGTGCAGAATGCGCATCTGGATGTGGAGGCGGTCGTCGCCTCTCCGCTCGCCACCGGCCACGCCTGCCTTTCCGCGGAGGAACGCGATCTGGGCGTGGCGATGGTCGAACTGGGTGCGCAGGTCACCAACGTGGCGATATACAGCGGCGGCATGCTCGTCGGGCTGGAGGCCATCCCGCGCGGATCGGCCGATATCACCGATGCTATCGCTTCCGCGTTCGGCATCCGGCGGTTTCAGGCCGAGCGGCTCAAGTGCCGCTATGGCTCCGCCATCGCCAGCCCGGCGGATCATGGGGAAAAAGTGCCGGTCAACGGGCCGGGCGATGAAGGCGCTGGCCCATTGGCGCGCGGGGCGGATGACAAGAACCGCATCCCCCGCGCCGACCTGATCGGCGTGATAACGGGCGAACTGGACCGGCTGGTCGGCGATATTGGCCGCGCGCTGGACGCTCACGGCTTTACTGGCCGTAACGCCCGACAGATCGTCTTGACGGGCGGCGGGGCTGAATTGGCGGGACTGGCGGACTATGCGCAGTCGGCGTTGGGCCGCCCTGTGCGCGTCGGCCGTTCGCCGCAGCTCAGGGGCTTGCCGGAAGCGCATGCGGTGCCGGGATTCGCTACGCTGGCAGGGCTGGTGCTCTATGCGGCGGAAGATCCGGTCGACATCCGTTCTGTCGGCTCACGCTTCCAGACGGGTTTCAAAGCGGGCGGAATGGCGCAATTGAACCGTATCTGGACCGCGATGCGCGAGTATTTCTAGCGATGAAACGGTGCGAGCGCGCCTGTGGATAGTTGTATTTACCTTTTGCACCCCTGAATCCGTTTGTGGCACAAGCGATGCACGAGATTAAATCACTCGCTCCCTGAGGAGAGCATGTAAAATGAGCATCAATATCGGCCCGCCTTCGGTGGAAGAACTGCGCCCGCGCATTACCGTGATCGGCGTCGGCGGGGCGGGCGGCAACGCGATCGCCAACATGATCCACGCCGATATCGAAGGCGTGGACTTCGTTGTCGCCAATACCGACGCGCAGGCGCTGAACAATGCGGTGGCGGAACACCGCATTCAGCTCGGCCCCGATATCACGCGCGGCCTCGGCGCCGGATCGCGTCCGGAAGTGGGTCGCGCGGCGGCTGAAGAAACGGTGGCGGAGATTGAGCGCGCGCTGGAAGGTGTGAACATGGTCTTCATCGCCGCTGGCATGGGCGGCGGCACCGGCACCGGCGCCGCCCCGGTGATCGCGGAAATCGCGCGCAGCAAGGGCATCCTCACGGTCGGCGTGGTAACCAAGCCGTTCCTGTTCGAAGGCACCCGGCGCATGCGCTCGGCCGAAGCCGGTATCGAAGAACTGCAGAAGAACGTCGATACCCTGCTGGTCATCCCCAACCAGAACCTGTTCCTGGTCGCCAAGGCTGAAACGACTTTCAAGGAAGCGTTCCAGCTTGCCGACGAAGTGCTGCAGCAGGGCGTTCGTTCGATCACCGACCTCATGGTCATGCCCGGCCTCATCAACCTGGACTTCGCCGACGTGCGCTCCGTCATGGGTGAAATGGGCAAGGCGATGATGGGCACTGGCGAGGGCGAGGGTGAGAACCGCGCGCTCGAAGCGGCCGAACGCGCGATTGCCAATCCGCTGCTCGACGGCGTGTCCATGGCTGGCGCGAAGGGCGTCATCATTTCCATCATCGGCGGCGAGGACATGAAGCTGCTCGAAGTGGATGAAGCCGCCAATCACATCCGCGAACTGGTCGATCCCGAAGCCAACATCATCTGGGGCTCGGCGTTCAACCCGTCGCTGGACGGCAAGATCCGCGTTTCCGTGGTCGCCACCGGTATCGAACAGAGCGCCGATCAGGCGCACGCCGCGGCGGGTCAGCCGCTCGGCTTCGCCAGCTCACGCGCGCCGAAGAAGCCCGTGCTGCCGCTGCCGACCAAGGAAGAACTGGCGGAGGATGCGGTAACGACATCGGTTTCGGGTGACATGCCGGAATATGCCCAGCCCGCGCGTTTCGTGGACGAAGCAGGCGCAACTTCTGAATCCTCGGACAGCTACGAGTTTGACGAGGACGATTATCAGGACGACGCACCGAGCGACCCCGCCAATGACGAGGCTTTCGGGCAGAGCGGGAACGAGGGCTATGCCTCGCTGGCCGGCACCCGCATCGAACGCGATCCGGAAGTCGCTGCAGCAGCGGAGCAGGCATCGGACGGCGAAGCGGGTGATGACGCCTTCGAACTGACTTTCGAAGCTCAGTCCGAAGCGACGCCTGAAAAGGATGGCGAAGGCAGCGGGTCCGGCAATGAGGACGAATTGCTCCTCGATGCGAGCCGGCTGGCCGAAGCGGACGAGCCCGTGTTCGGGCGCCGTCGGACCATTCTCGGTTCCGGCAGCGAAGAAGCAGCGGGCGAAGCTGCTCCTCCTCCCGTTCGGCGCACCGCTCCCGCCTCTCCGCCCCCGGGCGGCAGCACGCTGTTTGAACGGATGGCCAACCTCTCCCGCTCCAGTGCGCGGCGTGAGGATGAGGACGAAGAAGACGAGGATGGTGGCAGCTCGCTGCGCATTCCGCGCTTCCTCGGCCGTCAGAACAATCAATAGCGCGGAGCATTGTCGTGCGGTTTCGCCGCACCGCTTCGGGCAGTGAGGCCATGATCCGTCTCCGGAATATCGTGCAGCGCCAGCCTTGCCTGACGCAAACCTTTGCGTTTGCTCTGGCGGGCAGCGCGCTGGTCGTTGCTGCGCCTGAAGTCATGGCGCAGGGTTATGCCCAGCCTGTGGTGCAGCCGCTGCCCGATCCGGCGACGGAAAAGCTGAACGAGGCGCTGCGCGCTCTTTCGCGCAATCCGACCTCGCTCGATTCACTGGTCGCTGCTGCAGAGGCATCGCTGGCGCTCGACAATCTTGATACCGCCGCCGGGTTCATCCAGCGGGCAGAGGCGATCGCTCCGTCCGACGGGCGGGTGGCGGGGGCAAGGGCATCCTGGCTGGTCCGCCATCAGCAACCGGTTGAGGCGCTGGCGCTGTTCGCGCAGGCGGAACAGGCTGGGGCGCTGACCATGGCCCACCTTGGCGATCGCGGTCTTGCTTATGATCTGGTGGGCGACAACGCCCGCGCGCAGGCGGATTACCGGCGCGTTCTTGAATCCGGCGCCGATGCCGCGATCACCCGCCGGCTCGCCCTCAGCCTGGCGATTTCCGGGGATCAGGGTGGGTCCGAAGCCACGCTGCTTCCTGCCCTCCAGCGCAGCGATCTGGCCGCTTACCGCACGCGAGCCTTCGCGCTGGCCATTCTTGGCAAGGCGGATGAAGCGGTTTCCATTGCCGAAACCATGTTGCCCGCTCGCCTCTCTGGCCGGCTCGGCCCGTATTTGCGCTACATGCCGCGTCTAACTCCGTCGCAACAGGCGGCTGCCGCCAATCTTGGCGCTTTCCCGCAGGCTGACGAGATCGGGCGTGATGCTCCCACGGTGGTTGCCTATGGTGCGCAGCCTGCCACACCCGTTCCTGTTCGCACAGCGGATGCGCGGCTGGTGCCCAGCGGCGAACCGCTCGGCGCTCGCGAAGGTGTGCCCCGGCGCGAAGAAAGAACCGCCACGCCTGTCGTTCGCGCAGCAGTTCGGCCCACTCAAACAACCCAGACGACGCCAGCAGTGGCCAACCCGTCTGCGGCTCCGGCTCTGGTGGCTGCGGTCGATGCGCCGCAGCCCGTTGCGGTGTCGACCGCGCAACCCATAGCTCCAACGCCGGAGCCTCCGCCCCCGCCGCGCGATCTTGCCAGCGCCTTTTCCGATTTTTCCCGCGCCGGTTCCAGCCAGGTGGTCGCAGCTTCATCGGGCGCGGTGGACATTACGACGATCCAGCCTCGCCGCGAAGCGCCGCCTGTCGCCGCGCCGCCGCCCAAACCCGTGATCCCAAGCCGTCACTGGGTGCAAGTGGCCACCGGGCGAGACACCGATGCGCTGGCTTTCGACTGGCGCCGGATCAAGCGATCGGCGGCCGGGCTGCTCGACAAGCCTGAACCGCATGTGGCGAAGTGGGGCCAGACCAACCGCCTAGTTGTTGGTCCTTTCGCGAACGCTGGGGAGGCTAATCGGCTGGTGAGCGAACTTAAGCAGAAGGATGTCGATTCCTTCCGCTTTACCAGTGCGCAGGGTGAAGAAGTTAAACCGCTAGACTGACTGCGGTCCGGGCAATGGGTTATTTACCCACCCGTTTTGCACATTTTGCCAACAGGGTTGTCGAGTTTTGCCCAGTCGCGTCATTAACCGCGATTGCCTTGCGCCATGATCGCGTCGCATGTCCTGCATCAGGTCGCAGGGATGGGAACTTGATGATGAACGCGGGGCGTGACCCGATCGAGGAATCCGAAGAATCCGCTCCGGTGGATATGCTCGCCCAGCTGTTCGAAGCGCATGGCTGGCCGTGCGAACACATCAGTGAGGACGAGATTTCGGGCGAGATTCCCGGAAGCTGGACTACATACCAGCTTCGTTGCATCTGGCGCCGGGAAGATCGGGTGCTCCAACTGCTGTGCCTGCCCGAAATCCGCGTGCCGGACGCCAAGCGCAAGGCCGCTTACGAGTTGCTGGCGCTGGTCAACGAACAGCTTTGGATCGGCCACTTCGATATATGGTCCAGCGGCGGCGTGCTGCTTTACCGCCACGGGCTGCTGCTCGGAGATGATGGCATGCTCAGCCTGCCGATGGCCCAGCTTGCCGTGGAAAGCGCGGTTTCGGAATGTGATCGGTTCTACCCGGCGTTCCAGTTCGTGCTGTGGGGCGACAAGAAGCCGCGCGATGCGCTCGACGCCGCGCTGGTGGATGCTGCGGGCGAGGCATAGACAGGCGCTTTTCGCTGCGGCACAGCGCGCGGCATGGCTTATCGATCGATCCTTCTCGTCGGCTGCGGCAATATGGCTGGCGCCATGTTGCGTGGCTGGCTTTCCGCCGGCCTTGAACCTTCGCGCTTCACTGTCGTCGATCCGTTTCTGAAAGAAGCGCCTGCTGGCGTGCGCGCTCTCACTGCGTTGCCTGATGGGGAGCGGTTCGATGCGATACTGCTGGGTATAAAACCGCAGACGCTGGGCGACGTGGCGCCGCAGGTTGAACCGCTGGTCAGCGCGGACACGGTGCTGATGTCGATTCTTGCGGGCGTCGAACTTGCGGTGCTCGGGCAGCAGTTCCCTCGCGCCCGCGGGTCTGTTCGGATCATGCCCAACCTTTCGGCAGCGCTGGGCAAGTCGCCGATGGCGGTGGCTGAAAGCGGTCTCGATGATGCTGGTCGTTCGGCGATCATGGATCTGCTCGCCCCACTTGGCACGCCGGAATGGGTGGACGAGGGGGAATTCGATCTTGTCACCGCGCTTGCCGGATCCGGGCCCGCATTCGTCTATCGTTTCATCGATGCGCTGTCGGCTGCGGCGACGGAACTGGGGCTCGATCCCGATAAAGCGGGGCGTCTGGCCATGGCCACCGTGGAAGGTGCATCTGCGCTTGCGGCGTCGTCGGAGCATGATCCGGGCGAGCTGGCGCGCCGCGTCGCCAGCCCCGGCGGGGTGACGCAGGCGGGGCTCGATGCGCTCGATCAGGACGATGCGCTGCGGTCCCTGATCAGGCAAACATTACGGGCCGCGCAGGCCCGCAGCGCGGAAATGGCGGCGGAAGCCCGGGCGAAGAGTTAACGGCCTAGGGCGGGTTTTCCTTGAATCCTGCGCCGTTGATGGCGATATTGCTGCTACCGGCTTGTCGTCGCTCGGCGCCGGAACGGAGATATCTAATGGCGAATTGGAACGATCCCCGCCCCACTCGGACGAGCTTCGGTTCGTCGCCGCAGTCTGTGGGTTCTCTGGGGACCGAACGTGCTGGCACTATGGACCAAGGTCTGCGCCGGCATATGTTGTCTATTTACAACTACATGACCTCTGGCGTGCTGCTGACAGGCGTCGTTGCGCTGCTGTTCTCGCGCGGTGGCGCGGAATCGCCGGCCGCCAACCTGTTCATGAACGGTGGCATCCTGGCATGGGTCGTGATCCTTTCGCCGCTGGCGATCGTCTTTGCGATGAGCTTCGGCGCACGCCGTTTCTCTACCGGTACGTTGCAGGCAATGTTCTGGGGCTTTGCGGTCCTGATGGGCCTGTCGATGTCGACGATCTTCCTCGTTTATACCGGCGCTTCCATCGCGGCCGCGTTCTTCGCGACTGCTGGCGCTTTCGCGGGCCTCAGCCTGTTCGGCTATACCACGCAGAAGGATCTGTCGGGCTTCGGCAGCTTCCTGATCATGGGTGTAATCGGCCTGCTGATCGCTTCGGTGATCAACATGTTCCTCGGTTCGGAACCGTTGAGCTATGCGATCAGCTTCCTCGGCGTGCTGATCTTCGCGGGCCTCACCGCCTACGATACCCAGCGGCTGAAGAACGAGTATCTGTCTGTCCAGCATGCTAAGATGACCAATCCTGGCGCAGTGGCGGCTTTCCCGCTCGGCAAGATGGCGATCCTCGGCGCGCTGAGCCTCTATCTGGATTTCATCAACATGTTCCAGTTCCTGCTCAGCTTCATGGGGCAGCGGGACTGATCCCGAACCCGATTTCACGGCCTGCTCAACGCGGTTGATCGCAGGCCTGATTCGTTTCGTCGCGCCCGGGCAGTTTCTATGCTGTCCGGGCGTTTTCTTTGATCTCGCAGCACGATAGGCTTCTTAATCCGCGCGCAAGGCGCGATGGGGCATATTATCTGTGCCGATGAGAGGGGTGCGCGCCGTCATGGAATCGATTGGTCTGAAACAAGTGGGTAGGTCCGCGGCACTGGTCGCGCTTGCCCTATTGGCCGCATGTCAGACGCCTGCACCGCCGCCACCCCCTCCACCTCCGCCGCCTCCTCCCCCGGCGCCCGTCGCAGAGGTTGTTCCTTTCCGCCCCGTCCCGCCGGGTGGCGCGGATTATGTCATGAACATTCCTCCCGTTGGGGCTGATGGCCATCGCATGACAGTGAACGCCAATCTGAACGAGAACGAGGCGATCTGGCACTTCCGCTCTGCTTGGAATGTCGCGGCGCTCAACTGCCTCGATACGAAGTATCAGCCCGTTCTCGAATCTTACGGGTCGTTCCTGAAGCAGCATTCCCGCAAGCTGACTTCGACGAACACTGCGCTGGATACACAGTTCCGCACTGCGCACGGCTCGCGCAATGAAGGGGTGAAGGCGCGAGAAGCGCTGATGACCTCGGTCTATAACTATTTCGCGTTGCCACCGACGCTGGTTGGCCTGTGCGAAACCGCGCTGTCGATCTCTACGGAATACCAGACCACGCCCCCGCAGGATATCGCCGCCTTTTCCGTTGCGGGCCTCCAGCGTTTTGAGGCGGTCTTTGGTCAGTTCTTCAACGAATATGATCAGTATCGCGTGGCGTCCGCCGAATGGGATATGAAGTACGGCTCTCGCTATGGCGCGTCGCAGCCCGGCTATGTCGCGGTGCATGGCGCGTCGGGGCCGGCGCTGGCCAGCGCACTGCTGGATTCGAGTGCCAGCCCGGTGGGCGAGGTTCTCGATCCCACCACCGGCGCGCGCATTCCGCTGGTCGCCCCGGCAGATAGCACCATCTCGACGCCGATCGTTCAGCCGCTGGCCGGGGATGCGCCGGATAATCAGGTACCAAACTAGCGTCTCGATTTCGCGTATTTTTGTTCTTCCAAGCGGAAAGGGTTTTCGCTAGGGAGCGCGCTCTTCGCGGGGCAGTCCCCGCGCGACACTGGAACGGGGCCGTAGCTCAGCTGGGAGAGCGCGTCGTTCGCAATGACGAGGTCAGGGGTTCGATCCCCCTCGGCTCCACCAGTGTGTTGGTAATCGCTCCATTCCCGTCGGAAAGAGCAGCCGACGCTGGCCATATTGGCCTGCGTTGCGCAGGTCCCCGGCTGAATGCTACTTGGCCCCTGCGTCATGGAGTGGTTCGGGTCGCGAGAAGCGGCCCGCAAGTGCGACTGCGCGCCCGCGGCCCTTTGGGGCGCTAGGATAGCCGGAGGGTCTGACGGTCCCACCGGCGCTTGAGGCTGAACGAACAATGCATTTCCTGGATCAGGCCAAGATATTCGTGCGCTCCGGCGCTGGCGGCCCGGGGGCGGTCAGTTTCCGGCGAGAGAAATACATCGAATATGGCGGCCCGGACGGCGGAAACGGCGGCAAGGGTGGTGATGTCGTGTTTGAGGCAGTGCCCGGCCTCAATACCCTGATCGACTTCCGCTATACCCAGCATTTCAAGGCGAAGCGCGGGTCGCATGGCATGGGCAGGAACCGGACCGGCGCCAGCGCGCCCGATCTCGTCATCTGCGTTCCCGTGGGCACGCAGGTTCTGGACGAGGAGCGGGAGGAAGTGCTCGCCGATTTCACGGAGGTCGGCCAACGTTTCGTCCTGCTGGAAGGCGGCATGGGCGGGCGCGGCAATGCCAGCTACGCCACCTCCACCAATCGCGCCCCGCGCCAGCATCAGCCGGGCATCCCGTCGCAGGAACTGTGGCTGTGGCTGCGGCTGAAACTTCTGGCGGATGTGGGGCTGGTTGGCCTGCCCAACGCGGGCAAATCCACCTTCATCAATCAGATTTCCAATACCCGGGCCAAGGTGGGCGATTACGCTTTCACCACGCTGGTGCCGAAACTGGGCGTCGTGCGCCACCGTGATCGCGAATTCGTGCTGGCCGACATTCCCGGCCTTATTGCCGGTGCGGCGGAGGGAGCGGGCATTGGTGACCGCTTTCTTGGCCATATCGAACGTTGCCGTGTGTTGATCCACCTGATCGACATCTCAGGCACCGATCCAGCCGAAGCGTTGCAGATCGTGGAGCGGGAGCTGGAGGCGTATGGTGGTGGCCTGTCGGAAAAACCACGCCTGATCGCCCTTAATAAGATCGATCTCGCCGACGCTGAACTCGCGGCAGCGTTCGCCGGGGAGCTGAAAGCAGCGGGAGCGGAGCGCGTGTTCCCCATCTCCGGCGCGACCGGGGCGGGCATGGATGCGCTGCTGGATGCGGCGCTGGACTATCTGCCAGCACGCACGGCAACGGAAAATCCGAACACCGTCATCAGCGACGATGACGATGATGACGAACAACCAGCCGAATGGTCGCCGCTGGGCTGATCCCGACTGCGGCCCATCGTAACGTGGGGCTTTGCCGCACCCTCATCTGCGTCTAACGCGCGCGCATGTCTGTCGCGCGTCTCGCTGACCTTGCCGATCCCGCCCTTGCACCCTGTGTGGTGCTCAAGGTCGGTTCCGCCCTGCTATTCGCCGGGAAGGGGCGCCCTGATCGGGAATGGCTTTCCACGCTCGTTGCCGAAATTGCTGAGGCGAAGGCGCGGGGGCAGCAGGTTATCGTTGTCAGTTCCGGTGCGATTGCCTTGGGCGCGGCGCGGCTTGGGTTGGAGAAGGGCGGGCGTGGTTCGCTGGCGGATGCCCAGGCATCGGCCGCCGTGGGCCAGATCGCGCTTGCCGGGTTGTGGAGCGAGCTTCTGGCCGCACACGGCATCGTTGCCGCGCAACTCCTGCTCACTTTGGAAGATCTTGAGGACCGCCGCCGCTACCTGAATGCCGCCGCCACGCTGGGCCGCTTGCTCAAGGCTGGCGCCGTGCCGGTTATCAACGAGAACGATTCGGTGGCCACGGCCGAAATACGCTTTGGCGATAACGACCGGCTTGCCGCGCGTGTAGCGCAGGCGGCGGGGGCCAAGGCGGTCGTGCTGCTGTCGGATGTGGACGGGCTGTACGACCGCGATCCGCGCCAGCCGGGGGCGAGCCTGCTCCCCCGCGTGGAAGGGGTGACGGATCAGGTTCACGCGATGGCCAGCGGCAGCTCGGGCTCCGGCCTTGGCTCCGGCGGCATGACGTCGAAGCTACAGGCCGCGGAAATCGCCACGCGGGCGGGCATCGCCCTCGCAATTGCCAACGGCAAGCATCCTGCGCCGCTGTCCCGCGCTCTGGGCGGAGACATCGGCACGCTTTTCGTCCCCACGCGCCGCGATGGCGCGCGCAAGGCGTGGCTGGGCGGTCGGCTGAGGATGAAGGGCACGCTGACCGTCGATGCCGGCTGCGCCAGTGCACTGTTGAAGGGCGGCAGCCTGCTCGCCAGCGGAGTTACCGGCGTGGAAGGCGACTTCGCTCGCGGCGATCCGGTCTTCGTGCGCGATCCGCAGGGGCGCACGCTGGCGCAGGGCCTTGCTGAATATGCCAGCGCCGAAGTCGACACGATCAAGGGCCGCCGCAGCGAGGAACAGCAGGACCTGCTTGGCTATGCCCCGCGTTCGGCCGTCATCCACCGCGACCAGCTGGTGTTGCTTTGACCATCGCAATCACCGGCGGCACCGGCTTCGTCGGGCAGGCGGTGATCGATCTGGCATGCAGGCGCGGCCAGCCGCTGCGGGCGCTCGCGCGGCGGGCTCAGGCGCCGTGCGAAGGTGTGGAATGGGTGCGCGGCGATCTGGCTGACGGTCATGCACTGGCGTCGCTGGTGCATGGTGCGGATACCGTGCTTCACGTGGCCGGGGTGGTTAACGCGCCTGATGCGGCGGGTTTTCATCTCGGTAATGTGGCAGGCACCCAGGCGCTCGTCGAAGCGGCCTTGCAGGCCGGCGTGCGGCGGTTCGTGCTCGTATCTTCGCTTGCCGCACGGGAGCCGGGCCTGTCGCAATACGGCCTTTCGAAGAGGGGGGCGGAGGAGATTGTCCGGGCCAGCACGCTGGACTGGATCATAGTCCGCCCGCCCGCGATCTACGGCCCGCGCGATCGCGAGATACTGGACCTTTTCCGCGCCGCAAGCTGGGGCGTGGTCCCGATGCCGCCGCATGGCCGTGCATCGATGGTCCATGTGGACGATCTGGCGCGCCTGCTGCTTGACCTGACGACCATCGCGGAAATCCCGGCAGGCAACGTGTTCGAACCGGACGATGGGCATGATGGCGGCTGGGAACATGCCGAACTTGCCCGCATGATCGGTGATGCCGTGGGCCGCAAGGTCAGGGTGCCCAGGCTGCCCGCCTGGGCGCTGATGGCGGGCGCGCGGTTTGACCGGCTGCTGCGCGGGAAGCGTGCGAAGCTGACGGCCGACCGGGTCAGCTATATGGTCCATCCCGATTGGGTCAGTCGCCGGGACATGGCGCCACCCGCGAACCTGTGGCGCGCCGACGTGCCTACCCCGCAGGGGCTGGCCGCAACCGCAAAGTGGTATCGCGAACAGCATTGGCTTTGAGGGCGATTAGGCAAGAAACCCACCCCCCTTCGTTCGGGGCGAGCCTCCTGTCAGAAGGCCGGTTCGTAACCCGGCGGCAATTCGCCCTCATCACCGCTGGCCGGTGCCGAAGCGGGCGAGTGGATGCCGCATTCCGTCTTGTCCCAGCCACGCCAGCGGCCCGCGCGCGGGTCTTCGCCCGGCTTCACCTTGGTGGTGCAGGGCTGGCACCCGACCGAAAGGTATCCCTGCTCCTCCAACGGATGGCGTGGCAAGTCGTGCGCTTCGAAATAGGCGTCGAGGTCCTGCTTGGTCCAGTCGCCCAGCGGGTTGATCTTCAGCCGTCCGTCCTCGATCTCGAAACGCGGCAGGTTCTGGCGGGTGACGGACTGGAACGCCTTGCGCCCGGAAATCCACGCATCCAGCCCCCGCTTGGCGCGGGCCAGCGGTTCCACCTTACGGATTTCGCAGCAGCCGTCAGGATCCCACGACCAGCGCAGGCCGTTTTCATCCTTGGCTGCGATCACCGCGGGTTCCGGTTGCACGACCGAGGAATTGGTCAGTGCGAACCGCTGGGTCAGCGTTTCGCGGTATTCCAGCGTTTCCGGGAACATCTTCATCGTGTCGACGAAGATCACCGGCACCGATGGATCAGCCTGAGCAACGAGATGCAGCAGCACCGCGCTTTCCGTGCCAAAGGACGAAACCACAGCCACCCGGCCCAGCGATCCTTCTGCAAACAGTTCCGCCAGCATGGTGGCAACGTCCACCCCGGCGAAGCGCGCGTTGAGCGCGTCCGCATCGGCCTGAACGAAGCTCGGCCCGGTGTCGATCACGTCGATCGCGCGGCTGGCCATTATGCTTTCCGTCCGTGGCGCAGCGCCCAGATGGGCGCGCGGTCATCGGCCGCCGCCTGATAGACCTGCGGCCAGGTTGCGAACGCGCGCTGCGCGTCTTCTTCGTTCAGCGGCTGGTCGGGGGCAAAGCTGTCGAAGCCGCAGCGGCGAAAGTGGCTGAGCTGGTCCACCAGCACGTCACCCACGGCGCGAAGTTCGCCCTGATAACCCGCTTCGCGCAGGATGCGCGCGGACGAATAGCCGCGCCCATCGGTGAAGGCGGGGAAGTTCACTTCCACCAGCTTGACCCGCTCCAGATGCGGCAGCAGCTTGCGCGCGTCGTCGCCCGGTTCGATCCGCACGGCGGCTGCATTTGACTGGTCGAGAAAGGCATCCACTGTCACCGCGCCGTGATCGACCGGTTCGTCATCGCGGAAGCGGAACTGCACGTTGTCGGTAGTACCGGCCAGATCAACCATAGAGCGCCTCCTTGAACGGCTCCATGCCGATACGCCGGTAAGTGTCGAGGAATCGCTCTCCATCCGCACGCTCGCGCAGATAGACGTCGGTGGCAGTTTCCACCGCGTTCACGATCCCGTCCTCGTCGAAGCCGGGGCCGGTGATCTTGCCCAGCGACGTGTCGTCGCCTTCACACCCGCCCAGCAGAAGCTGGTAATTTTCCGTGCCCTTCTTGTCGACGCCAAGGATGCCGATGTGGCCCGCGTGGTGATGCCCGCAGGCGTTGATGCAGCCGGAAATCTTCAGCTTCAGTTCGCCCAGCACTCCGTCCTTGCCGTTTTCTGCAAAGCGCTGCGAAATCTTCTGCGCGACCGGGATCGATCGGGCATTGGCGAGGCTGCAATAATCCAGCCCCGGGCAGGCGATGATGTCGCCGATCAGGTCCAGATTGGCGGTGCCCAGCCCGGCTTCATCCAGCTTGCTCCACAATTCGTGAAGGCGCTGCTTCTCCACATGGGCCAGCACGATGTTCTGCGCGTGCGTAACGCGGCATTCGTCGAAGCTGTATTCTCTGGCCAGATCGGCCATCAGATGAATCTGCGCGGCGGTGGCGTCGCCCGGAATGCCGCCCACCGGCTTCAGGCTGATGGTCACCGCTACATAGCCCGGCTGCTTGTGGGCATGGGTATTACGGTCCACCCACAGCGCGAAATCGGGGTCCGACCGGTCGATTTCTTCCGGCAGGCCCACTGTGAACGGGGGATCGCGGAAATATTCGCCGATACGTTCCAGCTCTGCCAGCGGCGGTTCGATGTCCTGACCCTGCAACTGCGCGAATTCGTCTTCCACCTGACGCCGGTATTCATCCAGCCCCAGTTCGTGAACCAGGATCTTGATCCGCGCCTTGTACTTGTTGTCGCGCCGACCATAGCGGTTGTAAACGCGCAGGCACGCTTCGGAATAAGTGATGAGCTGGTCCAGCGGCACGAATTCGCGCACCAGCGGGGCGATCATCGGGGTGCGGCCCATGCCGCCACCGACATAGAACGCCGCGCCCAGTTCGCCGCTTTCATTCTTCACAATGCGGATGCCGATATCGTGCAGCTTCATTGCCGCGCGATCGGTTTCGCTGGCGATCACCGCAATCTTGAACTTGCGCGGCAGGGCCAGGAATTCCGGATGGAAGCTGGACCATTGGCGCAGCAGCTCGGCATAGGGGCGGGGGTCCGTCACCTCATCCGCGGCGGCACCGGCATAATGGTCGGAACTGATGTTGCGGATGCAGTTGCCGCTGGTCTGGATGGCGTGCATCTCGACAGTGGCCAGATCGGCCAGAATGTCGGGCGCGTCTTCCAGCTTGATCCAGTTGTACTGGATATTCTGGCGAGTGGTGAAGTGGCCGTATCCGCGGTCGTACTTGTCAGCGATTGTGGCCAGCATGTGCATCTGTGCACTGTTTAGCGTGCCGTATGGCACCGCTACGCGCAGCATATAGGCGTGCAGTTGCAGATAGAGACCGTTCTGCAGTCGCAGCGGCTTGAACTGATCCTCTGTCAGGTGGCCTTCGATGCGGCGGCGCGTCTGGTCGCGAAATTCCGCGACACGGGTGTCCACCATGGTCTGGTCATATTGGTCGTAGCGATACATCAGATCACCCAGTTCCGGGCCTCGGGATCGGCCGGCTTCAGAGTAAGGTCGGGACGCACGGTGGGGCCGAGCGCGCGAATGCGGTCCTTGATGTGCGCCGGGCGCACGCCGTGGCCGGAAGGATCGGGCTCCGCATCGATCGCATAGCTGCTGTTAACGCGGCGCGCAGCCTCCTCACGCGCGAGGATGGCGGCGGCTTCTTCGCCCACGTCCACGGCGTCTTCGATATGGATGGACCAGTTCTGGCCGTCCCACCACGTCACCCGCCCGTCTTTAAGATCGTTGCCCGTAAGTATCTTCACGAATGCGCCTCCAGCGCGATTTGGGCGAGCGCGGCATCCTTTTCGGCCGTCACTTCGCCAATGATGATGAGCGCCGGGCTTTTAACCCGTTCCCGCTCGACCAGTTGGGGCAGGGCGGCAAGCGCGCCCCGCAGCACGCGCATTTCAGGGCGCGCGGCATTTTCGATAACCGCCACTGGCACATCGGGCGCCAGTCCGTCGGCCATCAGCTTTTCGGCTATATTGGGGGCGTTGGTGACGCCCATGTAGATCACCAGCGTGCGACCCTTGCCTGCAAGGCCAGCCCAGTTCTGTTCGGTCAGCCCCTTGCACTGCCCGGCGACGAAGCTGACGATGCTGGCGGAATCGCGATGAGTCAGCGGTATCTGCGCTGCCGCCGCCGCACCCAGTGCAGAAGTGATGCCGGGCACGATCTCAACCGGCACGCCCGCCGCACGGCAGGCTTCGGCTTCCTCGCCGCCACGACCGAAAACGAAGGGGTCGCCGCCTTTCAGCCGCACCACGTCATGCCCGGCCAGCGCCTCGCGCACCAGCAGCGCGTTGATCCGGTCTTGCGGCAGAGTGTGGCGGGCGCGGCTCTTGGCCACGGAAACCAGCTTTGCATCGGGGCGGATCAGGGCGAACACCGCCGGATCAATCAGCCCGTCATGCACCACCAGTTCCGCCCGGCCCAGCAGGCGGGCGGCGCGCAGCGTCAACAGATCCGGATCGCCCGGTCCCGCTCCTACGAGGTAGACTGTGCCCACATTGCCCATGGGGCGCACATGGCGGTGTGGCAGTAATTTCGCCAGTCAGAATGGTTTGGGCGGGGGTTAGGGCAGCTTTTAGGGCTGCCCCTCCGCGCCATTCGCCGCCGCGATCAGGGCGCGGAGGCCGGCGGTATCGCGCAGGTGCAGGTCACGTTGCGGATAGGGTACTTCGATCTGGTGTTCGCGGAACAGGCGCAGGATCGCCTTCAGCAGGTCCGAACGCACATTACCGATGCCTTCTTCCGGGTCGCTGATCCAGAAATGCACTTCGAATTCGATCGCGTCGCGGCCCAGCGCCGCCAGCCATACGCTGGGCGCCGGGTCGTCCATCACCCTGCGCGCCTCGCGCGATGCTTGCAGGATCAGGCTTTCGATCAGGTCCACGTCCGATCCATGCGCGACGGATATCGGCACTTTGATCCGCACGTCGCGTGAACTGTATGACCAGTTCTCCACCTGATTGATCATCAGGTTCTCGTTCGGGATCAGGTATTCCTTCTTGTCGCGGGTGATTACCGAAACCGCGCGAATACCGATCTTCTTCACTTGCCCCACGGTGTTGCTGATGCCGTCGTTCACCGCGATCACGTCACCCGGCTTTATGGACCGATCCATCAGCAGGATGATCCCGGCCAGCAGGTTGCCGAACGTCTTTTGCAAACCAAAACCAAGGGCGAGGCCCAACGCGCCGGAAAAGACCGCCAGCGCCGTCAGGTCTATGCCCAGCAGGTCGACCGCCAGCAGGAACGTCAGCGTCCACACCGCGATGGACACCAGCTTCTTCGCCAGCAACTGCTGTGTGGTGTCGATGCCGTGGATCTTGTTGATCAGCCAGCTGGACAGCTTGATGATCACGCGGCCCATTATCAACGCCCCGATGACGACGAATATCGCCACCAGCGTGGTCCACAGCGATATGCGCGCTTCGCCGATCATGAAGCCCCAGCGATCGAGGGCGGCGATGGCGGTTTCCAGCCCGCCGCCATCGGGCAGTTCCCGCAACACGACTTCGGATGCGGTCATGATGCGCGCATCGCAGCGAAACCCCGTTCCAGATCGGCGATCAGATCGGTCGGGTCTTCCAGCCCGATGGCAAGCCGCACGCCCAACTTGTTATTGGTGTCCCAGTCTGCCGGGGGCCAAGGGGTAGCGCTGCGTGCGCGGGCAGGATCGGCGGGGATCGCCAGACTTTCGAAGCCGCCCCATGAAAACCCGATGCCAAACAGGTCGAGCGCATCGATAAATCGCGCTCTCCCGCCGGATGAGCCGCCTTTCAGCACAAAGCTGAATAGCCCGCAGCCGCCGCTGAAATCGCGCTGCCACAGCTCATGCCCAGGGGCGCCGGGCAGCATCGGACACAATACATGCGCTACCTCTGGCCGGGCGGAGAGCCAGCGGGCGATTTCCAGCGCGCTGGCCGCGCTTCGCTCCAGCCGCAGCGCCATCGTCCTCAAACCCCGCAGCGCCAGCGCGGCATCGTCCGGCGAAACCACCTGCCCCAGCGTCTGGCTCTTGATCCGCAGCCGTGCGTAGAGCTCCTCTCGGGCAGAGACGCAGCCCATCATCAGGTCGGAATGCCCGCCGACGTGTTTGGTCAGGCTCATGATGGAGATGTCGCATCCACGCTCCAGCGCGGGAAAGCCCAGTGCACCAGCCCATGTATTGTCGATCAGGCTCACCGCCCCATGATCGCGCGCCACTGCGGCGAGGGCGGGTACATCGCAGACTTCCATCGTCAGGCTGCCGGGGCTTTCCAGCAGTACCGCTTTCGTCCGACCATCGAACTGTGCAGCGAATCCGGCCAGGTCCGTCGGATCGAAGAACCGCGTCTCAATCCCCAGTGGGGCCAGCAGGCTTTTGGCCATGGCCCGGCTCGGCTCATAGGCGTTGTCCGTCATCAGCAGCGTGTCGCCGCTTTCCAGAACCGCCAGCAGCGCGCCCGCGATTGCCGCCACGCCACTGGGATAGAGCACGGTGCCATGCGCACCGGGCTCCAGCGCGGTCAGAGCGTCGGCCAGCGCCCACTGCGTTGGCGAACCGCGCCTGCCGTAATAGAAATGCCCATCTTCATTCGGGCGTCCGCGCGCCAGATCGGCGCTGTCGGCATAGAGATGCGTGCTACCCCGCCATATCGGCGGATTGACGGCGGGGCTCGTCCATTCCGCGCGCCTTCCTGCCTCGACCACGCGGGTGGCGGGTTTCAGCGGCTTGCCGGTATCGCTCACGCAGCAGGACCTGTGGCTTTCGGCGTTGCCGGATCAGCGCCCCATTCCATCCAGCTACCATCATAGAGCGCCACGTCCCGCTTGCCGAGCAGGTCCATCGCGAACAGCAGCACGGCGGCCGTCACACCGCTACCGCAAGTCGTCACCACCGGCTGCGACAGATCGATTCCCGCTTCGGCGAAGGCCGCGCGCAGACCGGCTGCGTCCTTGAATGTACCGTCAGCGTTGAGAACCTGCCCGAACGGTAGATTGCGCGATTGTGGTATGTGGCCACTATCCATTCCGGGGCGGATTTCCGGCTCTGCACCAGTGAACCGGCCCGCGCCGCGCGCATCGACCAGTTGTTCAGCCCTGCTGGTCAGGTTGGCCAGTATATCCGCCTTGTCCCGCACCTCGCCGGGGCCGGCAGATGGGGTCACATGGCCGTCCCCTGCCGTGGCTCCGCCACTTTCCAAGGGCCGCCCTTCGGCGCGCCATTTGCCAAGCCCGCCGTCGAGGATCGCCACGTTTTGCAGCCCATGCTGACGCAGGATGAACCACGCGCGGGCAGACGTTTTTACCGCGCTATCGTCATAGATGACCACGCGGTCGTCATCATTGACGCCAATTTCCGCCATGCGCGCCGCAAACTGCGCGGCATTGGGCAGGGCAGCCGGAATGGGGCTGTCGGCATCCTTGAAGCTGTCCAGATGGAGAAAACGCGCGCCGGGAATATGAGCCTCTTTGAACTCGGCCGTTGCATCACGCCCTGCATCGGGGAGGTGGGCGGAGGCATCCAGCACTACCAGCCCCGGCTCGCCGATCCTGTCGGCCAGCCACTGCGTCGAAACGAGAGTATCCATCACCACGGATTAGCGGGCGCGGAAGGTCGGGTCTAGCTGGCCGGACCGTAATCTCAGGCGAAGGCTCGGTGAGTCAGGCGTGGATAGATGCGCGGGCCTTCATCCAGCCGGAAAGGTTGCAGGCCATTGCCGCTGCCGGGCTGGCCCACGGCGAACGTCCGCACTAGTGCTTGCGCACCATCCGCCTCCACCCGGAAACGCGCCAGTGGCAGCAGCAGGGCGGCCTTGCCCTGACGAATCGGCAGGATCTGTGCCAGCGGCAGACGAAACTCCCCGTCTATCGTGCGCCTTTCGCCCGGCTCCAGCCGTTCGATGTGCTGCTTGGTCGTGTCTCGCGACGTGTTTGGGCCCGAAAGCTGGTCTTCCCTGCTGATGGAGGCATGGGCGGAAATCATGTCCGCATAGACGGTAAGATCTGTTAGCGGTTTGGGGCCGGTGTTTGCCAGTTCCAGCCGCCAGTTCAGCGTGGCGTTCAGCAGCGTTAGGCTCATCCGCACCGGCTCAAGAACGACCCGCAAAGGCTCATCCGGCGGCACGGATGATGTATCGGCTGGCGGCAGCGAGGGGGCCGAAGAGCCAACGCGTGGCCGTTCGATTTCTAGCGCCTCAACTGAAGCGGCTTCCCGTCGTCGCATCCAGAAAAGAAGCCCGGCTGCGCCTACTACGGCAAGCGCGGCGGCTATCCAGAGCCATGACGATCCCGCTTCGCTCTCCGTTAAGACCGGGGTGGGTGCTGGCTCGACAGACGGTTGCTCAGCAGGAATTGGCGATGCTTCTGCTGGACCAGTTTCAGCAGCCCTCGGGCTGGCAGAGGGTTCGGCGGCAGATTGCATCGTGGGCGATGTCGCCGTTCGCGTAGTTGATGTCTCTCCCGCCGGTTCGATCGGCGGGGGAACCGTGATGGATGGCGGCTCTATCGCCGGAGCGGGGGAAGGGGTTCGCTCCACCGCTTCCGGCGTTGGGGCGGGTGGCCTTGATTCCGGAACGTCGCTCGCCACAGGGCCTTGCCGCTCCGGCTCCTGCCTCTGCTGAGAGGGGGAGGGGGGCAGTCGGAAATCCCTCATCGCCGCCCATGCGGGCAGGGGCGGTGCAGCCAGTGCCGCCGCAGCAGTCAGGGCAAGAAACTTCGCGCGCATTTTCATTGGCGGGGATGCCGCATGGCGCTGAACGCGCTGTGAACTGGCGGCGCACATGCGGCCGCTTGTGCCGGGCGGTGGTTCGATGCAAGAGCGGAGCATGAGCGATGCAACCCCCCGCTTCCTCGGCCAGGTGGCCGGGCTTCCTGCCAGCCCTGACGTGGCGGAACTGGACTATGTGCCCAATCCCCGCGTTGGAACGCTGTATCTTGTGCGCTTCGCTGCGCCCGAATTTACTTCGCTGTGCCCGGTAACGGGCCAGCCCGATTTTGCGCATCTGGTGATCGATTATGCGCCCGGTGAAACGATCGTCGAATCGAAAAGCCTGAAGCTTTTCCTCGGATCGTTCCGCAATCACTGCGGCTTTCACGAGGACGTGACCGTTGGCATCGGTCAGCGTCTGTTCGATGAAATGCGCCCGCAATGGCTGCGCATCGGTGGCTATTGGTATCCGCGCGGGGGGATTCCGATCGACGTATTCTGGCAGAGCGATGCCCCGCCTGCGGGGCTGTGGCTGCCGGATCAGGGCGTTCCGTCCTATCGTGGGCGGGGCTGACCTGCGCTCTAGTAGCCCCAAGGCGGTAGCGCAAAAAAAAATGGTGCCGGCTGAGGGATTTGAACCCCCGACCTTCGGTTTACAAAACCGCTGCACTACCACTGTGCTAAGCCGGCTCCGTCGCGCCTTTGCTTCAAGCCGCCGCGTTCGTCCAGTCTGTCTTCAGCAGATGCATCCCGGATCCTGATTAAATCGGGCAATGCCCGCCTTGCAGCCGTTCCGCGAGTCAGATTTTCGATCAGTCTGTAGTCAATTGCATACCAACGCCGAATCATTTGGCGGTCCCCCCACAAACGGGCTGAGGGAGAGAACCCTTTGCCGGCTGGCCTTCCGCTTCCGCCGATACCTGTTCAGGTGTCTTGCCACTCGCCGCGCCGCTTGTCCCACCATTCCATGCGCTTCTGCACTTCGCGTTCGAACCCGCGTTCAACCGGGTTGTAGAACTTCTGCGGCTGCATTTCCTCGGGCCAATAGTTGTCGCCCGAAAAACCTTCCTCCGCATCGTGGTCGTAAGTGTATCCCTTGCCGTAACCGATGTCCTTCATCAGCTTGGTGGGTGCGTTGAGGATATTCTGCGGCGGCATCAGGCTGCCGGTTTCACGCGCGCTGCGCCAGGCGGCCCCGGCGGCCTTGTAGGCGGCGTTAGATTTGGGCGCGGTCGCGCAATAGAGGCACGCCTGAACGATCGCCAGTTCGCCTTCAGGGCTGCCGAGAAACTGATAGGCTTCCTTCGCGGCGATGCACTGGGTCAACGCCTGCGGATCGGCCAGCCCGATATCCTCGGTGGCGAACCGGGTGATACGCCGCAGGACGTAAAGCGGCTCCTCCCCGGCGACCAGCATCCGGGCGAGGTAATAGAGCGAGGCCTGCGGGTCCGACCCGCGCATGCTTTTATGCAGCGCGGAAATCAGGTTGTAATGCCCCTCGCGATCCTTGTCGTACACCGCCACTCGGCGCTGCAGGAACTGGCCTAGCGCCGCCGGGTCGAGCGGATCGGCGATCTTCGCGGAATAGAGCGTTTCCGCCTGATTGAGCAGGAAGCGCCCGTCGCCATCGGCCGAAGCGATCAGCGCCTGGCGCGCTTCAGGCGTCAAGGGCAACGGACCTTCCAGCGCTTCCGCGCGGTCGAGCAGTTTGCCCAGCGCGGTTGCGTCCAGCCTGTGCAGGATCAAAACCTGCGCGCGACTAAGCAGCGCGGCGTTGAGTTCAAAACTGGGATTTTCGGTGGTCGCGCCGATAAGGGTCACCGTGCCGCGCTCCACATAAGGCAGGAAGCCATCCTGCTGCGCGCGGTTGAAGCGGTGGATCTCGTCCACGAACAGCAGGGTGCGTTGCCCGGCCTTTTGCATCACTTCCGCTTCGGCGAAGGCTTTCTTCAGATCGGCCACGCCTGAAAACACCGCACTGATGGCCGTAAACCGCATCCCCACCGCGTCCGCCAGCAGGCGGGCGGTGCTGGTCTTGCCGGTGCCCGGCGGCCCCCACAGCACCATGCTGGACAGCTTGCCCGCCGCGACCATGCGGCCGATCGCGCCTTCCGGCCCGGTCAAATGATCCTGCCCGATAATCTCGTCCAGCGAGCGCGGGCGCAGACGATCGGCCAGCGGCGCGTCGGCCGGTGGCTCGCCAGAAATGGCGGGGGGAGGGGGTTCGTCAGCGAACAGGTCAGCCATGGTTGGTCGAGATAGGTCGAGAAGCGCGCGACTGCGAGCCTCTTGAATTTTTCACGAATCAAGATATATCGCAAAACAGTTTAAAGATATTGGAGATATTTAAATATGCATCGTCATAATCACCACGGCCGTGGATGGCCGCATGAAATGCATCGTGGCGCCCGTGGCTGGGGCCCGTTCGGCGTCGAATGGGAAATCGGCCGAGGCGGAGGGCGCGGCCGTGGCCGCAAGGGTCTGTTCGGGCGTGAAGAGCTGCGGCTCCTGCTGCTAAGGTTGATCGCTGATCAGCCGCGCCACGGCTATGATCTGATCAAAGCGATCGAGGAGCAGTCGGGCGGGCACTATGCGCCCAGTCCCGGTGTGATCTACCCGGCGCTGGCCATGCTGGCCGATGAAGGCCTGATCACCGAGCAGAAGAGCGACGATCAGCGCCGCAAATTCGCCATTTCCCCTGCGGGGGAAGAAGTGCTGGCCGAAGAGGCGGAGCAGGTCGGGAACGTGATGGAACGTCTTGCCGCATTGGCAGAACGTGCCGAACGGGGCCGCGCCCCATCGATCCAGCGGGCTTCCGCAAATCTGTTCACTGCAGTGGGGCAGCGTCTGGTGCAGGGTAGCGAGGACGATGATCTCGCGCACCGGATTGCCGCTGTCCTCGATGAAGCGGCGCAGAAGATCGAACGGCTTTGATCGTCCGCCACACTCTCTTCATTCTCGCGAAAGTGGGAATCCAGAGTCACCCACGCGGGGGGCTCCGGCCTGAATAATAGGCCGGGGGCCACCGCTTTCAGGCGCTGCCCGCCAGCGCTTTCGCCTCCGCCGTTCCCAACCGCTCCGGCGCGCGGGCGGCGGCTAGGCGCAAGTACGCTTCGGCCACTGCGTGATTGATCGCGTCCCACGAATAATCGCGGCTGCGTTGTTCACCGGCCGCGCCATGGGCCAGACGCAGGGCCGGGTCGGTGGCATAGCGGCCGATGGCATCAGCAAAGCCGGAAATATCGCTGGGTTCGACCAGCAGCCCGGTCTTTCCTTCGATCACCAGGCTGTTGGTTCCCGTGGCACGTGCTGCCAGAACCGGCACGCCCGATGCCATAGCTTCCAGCGTGACGTTGCCGAATGTCTCCGTCACTGACGGGTTCAGCAACACGTCCATGCTGGCGACTGCGCGGCCCAGTTCCTGCCCGGTCAGCATTCCGGTGAAGCAGGCTTCCGGCACGCGTTCCGCAAACCGGTCACGTGCAGGGCCTTTGCCGATCACCAGCACTTTGTGCGGAACGCCGCGCTGGCGCAGCAACTCCATCGTGTCGGCAAAGACATCCAACCCTTTTTCCATGACCACGCGGCCGAGGAAGCCGATCACCAGATCGTCATCCGCGAAACCCAGCGAGCGCCGCCATGCCATGTCGCGGCGCGATGGGTCGAAAATCTCCCGATCCACGCCGCGTGACCATATGCCGATGTTGTTGCCCATGCCCTGCTCGCGCATCACTGCGGCCGTGCTTTCCGAAGGCGCGACCATCGCATCGCAACGGCGATAGAACCGGCGCAGGATGGAAACCACCACGGGCTCCAGAAAGGCCATGTGGTAATAGCGGGGATAGGTTTCGAAGCGTGTGTGAACCGACGCGAGCACCGGAATCCGGCGGGCGCGGCTCCAGCTTACGGCGCGCTGGCCCGAAGGGTCGGGCGATGTCACGTGGACCACATTGGGCGCGAAATTCGCCAGATCGCGTCGCACCGCTGGCGATAAGCCCAGTGGAAACTGATATTCGCGCCGGAACGGAATGGGCACGCTGGGCACAGCTACGAGATCGCCGGTGGGCGGGAAAGCCGGGTTTTCCACCACGGGGGCATAGACGCGCACGGATGCGCCCTGCCTCAGCAGATATCCAACCAGGCGATTGAGGGCCTGGTTCGCGCCGTCGCGGACATAGTTGTAGTTACCGCTGAACAGGGCGACGCGCAGATCGGCGATGTCCATCGATGCCCCCTAATGCCTGCGTTTGAAACTGGCAACGGCGCTGCGGCTATCGTGGCCGGCGTGCCACATATGTCACATGTTGCACCGCGCCCGCCGGTAGGGTGATTGTAACGCTTTCGGGCGATGATATTCAGGCGTTCAAAGGTCGTCGCTGGCATGAACGACAGCACCCTCGCAAAGGGCGCCGGCCAGATGAATGGGAGAGGCTACATGATCAGGTTCCGCGTCGGCACGGCCGATTACGCTCGTGCGTTTTTGATGACAGGAGCAGCCGCGGTTGCTCTCTGTGTGCCGGGCGCGGTCTTTGCGCAGGATGACGGCGCAGAAGCGGATACCTCCGGAAATGCGATCATCGTCACCGCCACCAAGCGCGAACAGACCCTGCAGGATACGCCTGTCGCCGTTTCGGTCACCACCGCGGAAACGATCGAACGGGCCCAGATTCGTGATCTGCGCGATCTGCAAACCGTGGTTCCCTCGCTCAGCGTGGGACAGCGGCAGAGCACCGGCAACACCAACTTCTTCATCCGCGGTTTCGGCAATGGCGCGAACAACGCGGGGATTGAACCGTCGGTCGGCGTGTTCGTGGATGGCGTCTATCGTTCCAAGACTCTGTCGCAGATCACCGACCTGCCCGACGTGCAGCGAATCGAGGTTCTGCGCGGTCCGCAATCGACCCTGTTCGGAAAGAATGCCTCTGCCGGCGTCATTTCCATCACCACGCAGGAACCGCAGTTCGATTTCGGCGGCTCGGTAGAGGCGACTTACGGCAACTATGATCAGATGATCGTGAAGGGCCTTGTCACCGGCCCGCTCAGCGATTCGGCGGCGGTCAGCCTCGCTGGCGGCGTTAACAAGCGTGATGGCTTCTTCCGCGATCTGGGCACGGGCGATCGCACCAACGAGCGTGATCGCTGGTTCGTCCGGGGGCAGTTCCTGCTGGATGGCGGCAACGGGTTCAAGGCACGTATCATCGCCGATTACGACGCGATTGATGAGAATTGCTGTGCCGTGGTCAACCTTCAGGACGGTTTGGCGACCCCGGCACTCCGCGCGCTGGGCGGCATGGTCAACACACCGGCCGACGCCTACAGTGGCGACGTTTACAATAACTACAATTCCACCAACGATATCAAGAACTACGGCGCTTCTGCCCAGATCGATTACGATATCGGCGATTTCACGCTGACCTCGATCACCGCTTTCCGCGAAACCAAGGCGCTGACCTATCAGGATTCGGACTTCACCAGCGCCGATCTGATCTATCCGAACTATCAGGACCTTGATGTCAGCACTTTCACACAGGAAGTGCGGCTGGCGGGTGAGATCGGCGACCGCATCAACCTGCTGCTGGGCGCATTCTACATCAGCGAGGACGTCGATCAGCGTAACCAGCTGATCTACAGCAGCCAGTTCCGGCCCTATGCCAACCTGCTGGTGCAGCAGCTTTCCGGCTGTGCGCTGGCGCTCTACGCATCCGCCTGCACCATTCCGGGCTACGCGGGTCCGGCACCGGTTCCGCTGGACGCCACGTTTGGCGCGCTGGAGGGTGATCCCACCAAGTATATCAACAACTTCTTCCCGAACGGGTCGGGCTTCAACGAAGCCTATACGTTGAAGAGCAATGCGATCTCCCTGTTCGGGCAGGTCGATTTCGAACTGGCCGATGGTCTGGTGCTCACTCTGGGCGGTAACTACACCCGCGACCGCAAGACCTACACCACCGACAACGTATCGACGGACGCGTTCTCCTCGATC
>Ga0182736_1000611_pt1 | contig 49641 bp, 43 predicted proteins | sample eDN5th30CKraftBY_FD_128882 | JGI IMG/M metagenome (GOLD analysis project Ga0182736, IMG submission 128882) | Enriched backyard soil microbial communities from Emeryville, California, USA - eDNA 5th pass 30_C Kraft BY (version 2) (version 2) | ecosystem: Environmental > Terrestrial > Soil >... | reverse complement strand
ATGCCGAGCTCCGCGAGCGACCGGGGTGCGCCGAGCGTGCGGGCCAGCTCCCAGAGGGCCAGGGCGGGGTCGGTCGAGCCCAGCAGCTCGGCAAGGGTCTGCCGGGCGACCGGCGCCGCGTCCTGGTTGTAGGCGAGGGCGTGGGGGAGCAGCACCGCGTGGGTTTCGGCGTGGGGCAGGTCCAGGGTCCCCCCGAGGGCGTGGCAGAGCTTGTGGTGCAGCGACATCGTCGTGGCGCCGAGACATGCGCCGCAGAGCCAGGAGCCGTAGAGGGCGGTGGCGCGGGCGTCGCGGTCGACGGGGCGGTCGGCGATCCGGGTCAGCGACGTGGTCATCGCGCGGATGCCTTCGGTCGCGAGCAACGACGTGACGGGGTTCGCGTCGGGTGCGTAGAGCGCCTCGACGGCGTGGGCGATCGCGTTGAGCCCACTGGTCATCGTGACGTGCATGGGGAGCCCGACGCTGAGCTCGGGGTCGTAGACCACGCTCGTGGGCAGGACGCGGGAGTCCCGGCCGGTGGTCTTGAGCCCGTCTCGGGTGATGCCCCAGACGGGCGTCATCTCGGATCCGGCGTACGTGGTGGGTACGGCGACGATCGGCAGTCCGCGGTGCAGCGCGACGGCCTTGGCGAGGCCGACGGCCGAGCCCCCGCCCACGGCGACGCAGCCGTCGGCACCGACCCGGGCGGCGTGCTCGACGGCGCGTTCGACGGTCTCGGCCGGTACGTGCACGCGGGCCTCGGCGAAGACCCCCGCCGAGAGCTCGCCGAGGGCGGCAGCGGCTCGGTCCCCGAGCCCGACCTGCCCGGGGGAGCAGACCACCAGCGTCCGGCGCAGCCCGGCGCGGCGGACCTCGTCGGCGAGCACCGCGTCCAGCGCCGCGCCGAACCGGACGCGCATCGGCCGTGCCTCGTGGACGAACGGCTGCGGCGGAGTGATCATCGTGCCCGCTCCCCGATCGGGTCGTGGCGGTCGAGCACGACGGCGAACTCGACCGTCCGGAAGGGGTTCGGCAGGCCGACCTCGGCGGCCCGGACCGGGTCGTCGACCGTCGTGAACTCGCGGACGAGGCTCTCCTTGACCCCGAAGACCGCGTCGGAGTCGAGGTAGGGCGTCCCGTCGACGAACAGGTGGGTCGTGACGGTGCGCATGCCGGGGGCCGAGATCTCGAAATGGATGTGCGCGGGACGGTTGGGGTGGCGCGAGGTGGCCCGCAGCAGCTCTCCGACGGTGCCGTCGGACGGGATCGGGTAGTACCGCGGCACGACGGTGCGGAACCAGAACCGGCCGCCACCGTCGGTGCTGAACAGTCCGCGCAGGTTGTCCTCGGGGTCGACGTCGGGCCGCTGGACGTCGTAGTACCCGTGCGCGTCGGCCTGCCAGACGTCGACGCCGGCGCCCGGTACCGCCCGGCCGTCGAGGTCGGTGACAGTGCCCAGGACAAGGCACGGGTCGCCGTCGGCAGGTCCCGAGATGCACGCTCCCAGCTCTCGCCCGGGGGAGTCGACCATGTGGAACGGGCCCTCGACGGTGGACTCGGTCAGGACTCCGTCCGAGGGGGTCGCGAGCGTCTCGACGAGCATCGAGATGCCGAGCACGTCGGACAGCAGGATGAACTCCTGCCGCGTGTCGGAGCACATGTGTCCGGTCTCGGTGAGGAACCGGATGGCCGTCGCCCACTCGGCCCTGGTGAGCCGCACGTCCTTGACGAACCCGTGGAGGTGCTCGACGAGGGAGGTCATCACGTGGCGCAGCCTGGCGTCGGGTGTCGCGGCGAAGCTCGCCGCGACCACCTCCACCGAGCGGGCCTCGGAGAAGAGCTCACCTCCGCCGCTCGCCCCCGGGGCCCCGGCCCCGGGCCGGCGGCCGTCGACGACGTGGTCGTGCATGTCTTCCTCCTTGGGACCCGAGGTCCGGGTGTGGTTCCCGACCGATTGTCGGTGGGGCGCCCGGAGCACCACATCGCGCGAACACGCGATGTCACGGGAGATCAGGCGTCGCCGGCGACGTCACCCTGGAGGAGCGCGACGCGGGTCAGCTCGACCCTGGTGTTGATGTCGAGCTTGGTGAACGCGTGACGCAGGTGCGTGCCCACGGTGTGGACGGAGACGTGGAGCCGCTCGGCGATCGCGCGGTTGGTGTGCCCTTCGGCGACGAGCCGCGCGACGCGCCGCTCCGAGGCCGTCAGGGCGGCCCAACCGGACGTCGCGCGCTCTCCCGTCGCGACGGCTCGGGTGGACGCCGACCGCCGGTCCGCCGACGTGGCGGTCTCCACGGCGGCCATGACGACGCGCTGGTCGTGTGCGGCGCGGCCGATCTCGCAGAGAACGTCGCGGAGGCGACGCCCGGGTCTGCCGGGAACGACGAGGCTCGGCCACAGCCTGGGCGGCAGGGACATCAGCCGCGCGCGGTTGCCGTGGCGATCCAGCCAGCGGTGTGCGTCGTCGGCACTGTCCGGTGCCAGCCGCAGGTGCGCGGCGGCCGTCCAGATGTCGAATGCGTTCGGTCGGCGGGGGAGCGTCGCTCCGTCGAGCGCCCGACGGGCGTCGTCCACCCGGCCGCGGTCCACCTCGATGACGGCCAGGACGGCCCGGGTGAGGCGTCGCGTCCGCACGATGTCCAGCCGGTCGGCGACCTCCAGCGCGGTCTCCGCCTCGGCGGCGGCGTCGTCGAGCTCGTCGCACATCCAGCGTTCGATCGCCCGGACGGTGTGCCAGTAGGGCGCCGACCAGCCCAGCCCACGTCGTTCGTAGTGGCGCTGCCCCTCGAGGAGGAGGTCGGCCGCCTCGTCGGCGCGATCGGACGAGAGCAGTACGGTGGCGAGCCACAGCTCGGGTATCCGCGGTGCGTGCAGCGGCCTGGTGGCCGACACCTCGACACCCGAGGCCGCCTGCTCCGCGAGCTCGATCGCGGCGGTGACCTTCGCCTGGCTGAACGCCAGCTGTGAGGCGAACAGGTCCGCGCTGACCCGGGTCGCGGGGTCGGCACTGCTGCGGGCAGCACTGAGGAGGGGCCGCGAGACCCGGATCGCCGCGTCGGTCTCACCGAGGTTGACGTGACCGGCGGCGCGGACCTTCAGGAGCGCGAGCTCGACGTGTGCGTCGAGGGTCGGGAGGGCCAGGGCGTGCGTGACGTGGTCCATCGCCTCGTGGTCGTCACCGGCCGCCTGGTGCAGGTGCGCGGCGACGAGCCGCAGTCGCGCCTCCTCCGTCGTGGCCAGGCCGCTGACCTGCAGGTGCTCGAGGATCGACAGCGCCTCCCCGACCCGGCTCGTCCGGCCGAGGTGGGTCGCCCCCGTGATCAGGAACTCGACACGGTGCGGGTCGGACCCGGCGAAGAGCTCGCTGACCTGGAAGGCGAGCTCTGCGGCGTCTTCCGGGGACACGGTGGCCAGCCGCCCGACGGCACCGCGGACCATGCCGAGATCCTCGTCCGAGAGCCGCCCGGTCGACCGGGCGAGGTGCCGGACGGCCGCAGCCTCCCCACCCGGCCACGCCATCGTGTGGCGGGCGACCTCGTGGTGCAGCGCACGGCGCACCGAGGACGGCAGCGACCCGTAGAGGTCGTCGCGGAACCGGGCGTCGGCGAACCGCAACGTCGGTCCGTTGTCGACGAGCACGCCGCCGGCGAGGGCGGCGTCGATCTCCGGGAGGAGGCTCCCCACGGAGGTCCCCAGCATGCGGGCGGCGACGTCCGGGTCGAACTCGATCCCGATCACCGATCCGACCTTCAGCAGTGCCGCCGGCCCGCCGGCGACCGCGTCCCAACCGGGTGGCTCCGGCGGGACCGTGACGGCACCGATCCGGCGCAGCGCGGCGACGACGCGGTCGACCCGTGACGATCCGGGCTCCACACCGACGGCCCACAGGACGGGGAGGTGCCGCAGGCGCTCCGGGAGTGTTCGCAGGGCGAGCAGTGTCGCGGGGTCGGTCCAGCGCGCGTTCTCGATCACGACGACGACCGGCGCGTCGTGTGACCGCGCGTCGAGCAGCTCGGCGACCCGGTCGGCGATGGCGCCGCCGTCGGCGTCACCCGTGTCCGACCCGGCGAGGACCTCCAGCAGCGCCGAGGTCGCGGACAGCTCGTCGCTCTCCCGCGCCGGCACGACGACGACGGCGTGGGCCGCGGCGCGCGCAGCGGCGGTCAGCTGCGCGAACGCTCCCGATGCGCGGGTCCGCTCGTCGAGCTCCACCAGGAGCGCCGACGGCATGCCCCGGTCCAGGGCGGCCAGGGCCTCGGTGATCTCCCGACGCACGGGCGGCATGACACCAGCATGGGCGTTCGGCGCGGTGGGCGCACCCGACGCCGGTCGGCTTTCACCCGGGTGAAAGCCGCGCGCGCCCCCGGCTCTCACCCCGACCGCACCCACACTTCGCCGGACCGACACCGACCGACGAAGGACTCCGATGCGCACTGGCAGGCAGTATCTGGACGCTCTCGACGACGGCCGCCGGGTATGGGTGGGCGACGAGCTGATCGACAACGTCGCGACCCATCCCGCGACGCGGGCCTTCGCCCGGCTGACCGCCGACTTCTACGACCTGCACCACCGCCCGGACCTCGAGGAGGTGCTGACCTACGTCGACGACGACGGCGTCCGGCGCTCGATGATGTGGTTCAAGAACACCGACAGGGACGGGCTCCGCCGCAAGCGGCGCTACCACGAGACCGTCATGCGGCTGCTCGGTGCGGGCTCGGCACCGCGGTCGCCCGACGTCAACAACTCGGTGCTGCGGACCTACGTCGACGATCCGCAGCCGTGGAGCGATCAGTCCATCGGTACCGACGGGCGCGACCTCACCGCAGGCATCCTGGACTTCTTCGAGGAGGCCAAGGCCGGCGACCTCAACTGTGCGATCGCGTTCGTCGACCCGCAGACCGACCGGTCGCGCGAGTCGGCGCAGGCCGAGTCGCCCGCGCTGCGGGTCGTGTCCCGGTCCGACGACGGGATCGTCGTGACCGGGGTGAAGGCGATCGCCACCGGCGCGGTCTTCTGCGACGTCCTCAACGTGGGGGTCTTCTACCGGCCGGGAATCCCCGAGGAGCAGATCATCTTCGCCGCGGTGCCGGCGAACGCCCCCGGCGTCACGATGGTGTCGCGCGAGAGCAACGTCCGTGACGGCGAGACCGTCGAGCACCCGATGGCCGCCCAGGGCGACGAGCTGGACACGACCGTCATCTTCGAGAACGTCTTCATCCCGTGGAACCGGGTGTTCCACCTCGGGAACCCGGCGCACGCCTCGTACTACCCGCAGCGGGTGTTCGACTGGGTCCACTACGAAGGCCTCGTGCGGGAGATGGTGCGCGCGGAGCTGATGCTCGGCCTCGCGCTGCTGATCACCGAGCACACGGGGGTGGCCCAGCTCCCGCCCGTCACCGCTCGCCTCGCCCAGTTCGCAGGCTTTCACCAGACGCTCAAGGCGCACGTGCTGGGCTGCGAGGAGGAGGGTTTCCTCACCCCCGGCGGCACGTACAAGCCCAACGTGCTGATGTTCGACTTCGGCCGGGCCTACTACCTGGAGAACATCGCCCGGCTCAGCGCCGAGCTGGTCGACCTGGCCGGGCGCGCCGCGCTCGTGTTCCCCTCCGAGGGACAGTGGCAGGAGCCGGCGCTGCGACCGTGGCTGGAGGCCCTGCACACGGGGCCGGTCGGCCGTCCGCACGACCGGCTGAAGATCAGCCGGGTGATCCGCGACCTGTTCCAGTCGGACTGGGGTGCGCGCATGGCGACGTTCGAGAACTTCAACGGCACGCCGCTGCTCGCGATCCGGACCTTCACGATGAAGCGGGCCGAGATGTCGGCGGCCGGGCCGGTCGCCGACCTCGCGCGGCAGATCTGCGGAATCGAGACCGTCCGCGAGGAGGACCGCACCGACTACCTGACGCAGGCGGAGTACGCCCGCCGCCAGGACAGCGCCGCAGCGGTGTGATGTCACCGTTCCCGTGTACTCCAGGACCGGGCGGCTGCCACCGCCGCCGCCCGGTCGTGGACACCGAGTTTGCGGAAGATCGACCGAACCTGACTCTTCACCGTGTTGTGCGAGACGAAGAGCTCGTCGGCGATCTCCCGCAGCGTCAGCGGACCGCAGAGGGCCCGCAGCACCCGTTGCTCCCGCGACGAGAGATCGCGTGCGCGCTGCTCGCGGCGCGCCGCGGTCCGGTCGAGCGCGGCGAGGACGTCGCGGGCGGCGGCCCGGCTCCGCTGCTCCAGCTCGTCGGGGAACGCCTCGAGCACCTCGAGGACGGTGCGGGCGGCGGCCCGGGCACTCTGCGCCGCACCGGCCGACAGGTGCGCGGTGGCGAGCGCGAGGTGGGCGTTCACCACGACCCACCGGCACTGCGGCGAGAGCCGGTCGGCCACGGCGATCGCCTCGTCGGCGAGCAGGTCCGTGTCGGGGGCGCCGTCGCGAGCGGCGGTGAGAGCGAGTCCGGCGAGCGCATGGACGAGGGCGAGCTGGTCCCCGGAGATCCGGGACGCGACCTCGGCCCGCCGGAAGCGTGCGGTCGCCGCGACGCCGTCGCCCGACCACATGAGGGCGAGTCCGTCGGCGACCTCCGAGATCGCCATCCAGAGCCCGTGCAGCGGAGGCTCTGCGTCGCGGTCCGGCACCGTTCCGCTCGTAACCGTCCCGCTCGTCACCGTCCCGCTCGTCACCGTCCCGCTCGTCACCGCCTCGGCCAGCCGTCGGGACGCGGCGACGGCGACCCCGACGGGCAGACCCGGTTCCAGCTCGGTGGTCTCGGCGGCCGCCGCGACGTCGATCCATCGCCGCCAGCCGCGGTGGTCGCCGGCGGCGATCCGGGCCATCGCCGCGACGACGCACGTCCGCGGGTCCGGCGCCAGCTGGTCGGGGGGCAGGGTGTCGAGGGCGTCGTGGACCACCTCGGGCCGTCCCGACAGCACGCATCGTTGCCAGTGGGCGAGCAGCGAGCGACGCGCCGTCCCACCGTCGCCCAGCTCGACGTAGCAGCGGGTCGACAGGTCCAGTCGGCCGTGCGTGGCGAGCCACTCGGCGTGTCTGCGGCGCAGCGCGACCGACGACTCCCAGTGCTCGACGGCCAGCTCGTCGCGCAGGTGTGCGGACAGCACCGGATGGAGGGTGAAGACGGGCCCGTCGGCCACGGTCGCGAACTGCGACGTGTCCGCGAACTGTGCGAGCAGGCGGCCGGCGGCGGCGTTGCCCGTCAGATGGATCGCGAGCGCGGGGGAGGTCGCGCCCGCGACCGAGACGGCGTACAGCAGGTGCCGGACCTCGGTCGTCACCCGGCCCATCACCTCGGAACGGAGGTAGTCCCGGATGGTGGGCCCGGCGCCCCGCCTGCCGAGCTCGGCGACGAGCCCCACACCCAGCGCCCAGCCGTCCAGCTCAGGGAGGTCGTGGCCGACGAGGGCGCGCACGTCGGCCGGCTGCAGGCGCAGCTCCTCGGCCGTGATCGTCGTGGCCAACCCGCACGCCCGACCACGGGCGATCCAGCTCGGGCTGCGGTGTCGGGTCGTGACGAGCAGCCGCAACAGAGCAGGCCGCCGCTCGACGAGGTCCTGCAGTACCAGCTGCGCCTCCGGGTCGGCGATCGTGTCGGCGCCGTCGAGGACCAGCCGGCACGGACGGTCGGCGGTGTACGGGCCCGCAGCGAGCACGCGGGCGAGCCGCTCCGGCCACCAGTCGGCGTCAGGATCCGCCGGCCCCGGGGCGGCCCCGACCGTGGCGAGGACGTCGTGGCGGAGCGTGTCGGCGGAGTTGTGCCGCGGGGCGACGCGGACGACCCGGACGTGCCGTTCGCCGCGGGCCCATCCGTCGACCAGCATGCTCTTGCCGGCCCCGGCCGGGCCACTGACGACGACGACGCCGTCGGTGCTCGACCGGAGCCGGCCGATCAGACGGCCGTCGCGGCCGGGGGTGCGCGACCACGCCGGCGGCGGGTCCGGACGCCCGGCCATCGATCAGGCGATCCGGCCGAACTCACCGCGGAAATGGACGAGCGGGCGACCGGCGCCGTGGTGCTCGAACGTGCGCACGGCGCCGACGAAGATCGTGTGGTCGCCGCTGGCCACCTCGGTGGCCACGTCGCAGACCACGCTCGCGAGCGCGTCGCGGAGCATCGGGACGCCGTGCTGCTCGTCGTACTCGACCCCCGCGAAGCGGTCGCCCTTCGCGGCGAACCGGCGGGCGAGGTCCCCGGAGGCCTCACCGAGCACGTTCACACCGAAGCGACCGTGGGTGGAGATCGCCTTCCGGGTGAAGAGATGGTTGCCCACGCAGACCAGCAACTGCAGCGGATCGAGGGAGAGCGCCGTGACGGAGCTGGCCGTCATGCCGACGGGCAGGTCACCGGCCCGGGTGGTGATCACCGAGACGCCCGAGGGCAGGTGCGACATCGTCGCCCGGAAGGCGACGGTCTCGTCGGTGAGAGGCGAAGCGGGCACTGGAACCTCCGGAACGTGTGGTCGTGGCATCGACCGACCTGTCTCGACTGGGTCGGTGCGACCTTGCCCCGATGCCGCGTACCTCACATCGCGTGAACACGTGATTTCCGGGCCGGCGGCCGGCTCGGAGCACCGCATCGACGGAACAACGACGCCGGACCACGGTCGTCGGACGAAAGGAGTCGGACATGAGTGAGAACATTTCGGCACGGCCCGACGAGCGCCATTCCGGTGCCCAGAAGGTGGTATTCCTCTGTTTCACCGAGCCGGCCGAGGGAGTGTCCTCCGACGAGGACATCCGGCCGAACCTCGACTCGCACAAGCAGTGGCTCTCCGACATCGAGAGGTCGGCCCAGCTGCTCTTCGCGGGCCCGATGCTCGGCGACGACTACCGCTACTCGGGCTCGGGGCTGCTCGTCCTGCGCGCCGGGTCGATCGCCGAGGCGAAGGAGATCGCCGATCGCGACCCGTTCCATTCCCAGGGCCTGCGGTCGTACCGAATCGTCCCGTGGCAGCTCAACGAGGGCTCGTTCGACGTGCGGATGACGCTGTCGGACACCCGGTTCGAAATCCTGTGAACGGGGTCGGAGGCCGAGCCCGCCGAGAGTCGAGGAGAAGATGATGGGACCGGACATCGGACTTCTGGTCGTTCGAGCCCTGCTCGGGTTCGTCCTTTTCGCGCACGCCACCCAGAAACTGCTCGGATGGTTCCACGGGCCGGGACTCGGCGGGGCGACGACGGTGTTCGAGGCGTTGGGCCAGCGTCCGGGACGGCGGATGGCGGTGCTCGCGTCGCTGTGCGAGCTCGTCGCCGCGGTCCTGCTCGCCCTCGGGATCGCGACGCCTGTGGGCGTGGCCGTCGGGACCGGCACGATGCTGGTCGCGGGGGCCGCGTCGACCATGAGGTCGGGCTCGCGGTGGAACACGGGCGGCGGAGGGGAGTACCCGCTGGTGCTCGCGGTCGTGGTGGCGACGGTCGGCTTCACCGGTCCCGGTGGGTACTCCGTCGACGCCGTCCTCGGGCTCGCGACGCTCGAGGCCGACGTCCGGGTCGGCGCGATCGCAGCGGCCGTCGCGATCGTGGTGGCCGCGTTCCCGATCGCGCGGACCCGCCGGGAGCTGCGGCCGGAGACCCGCGTGGCCAGGACCGGCTGACCGACGCCGCACCCCGCCACACGGGTCGTCCCCGACCGGGCGACCTGGGCGGCGGGCCGTCCGGGACGGCCCGCCGCACCGCTCTCAGCCGGGAGTGTGGTTGTAGCCGGGCAGGATCAGGTGACCCGCGTCGATCGGCAGGGCCACGCCGGTGATGTCCTTGGCGTCGTCGGACACCAGGAACAGGACGCCGTTGGACAGGGTCTGGGGGTCCAGGAGCCGCCGGTCCTTCAGCGCGGTCCAGTTCCTCGTCGCGTCCCAGAGATCGGAGTGGCCGGCGCCGGGGAAGATCAGGTTGTCGTAGAGCCCCTGCCAGTCCACGATCTTGGTGTTCGCGGCTCCCGGGCAGATCGCGTTGCAGCGGATGCCGTAGCCGCCGAGCTCGAGCGCGACGTTCTTCATCAGCATGACGACCCCGGCCTTCGACACGTTGTAGTGCGTGTAGCCGGGGCCGGTCTCGATCGCGTTGATCGAGGCCGTCATGCAGATCGCCCCCCGGCCCCGCTCGATCATGTGCGGGGCGACGGCCTTGGCCGCCCGCCACATGCCGGACAGGTTGATGTCGATCATCTGGGTCCAGCGTTCTTCGCTCATCTCCCAGAAGTTCTCGATGCTCAGCACGCCGTGGTTGGCCACCAGGATGTCGATCTGGCCGAACTCGGACAGGCCGGCGGCGACGGCCCCGTCCAGTGCCTCCTGCGACCGCGCGTCGCCCTCGACGGCGATGATGCGGCGGTCGAGTTCCTCGACCCCCTTGACGGTCTCGGCCAGGTCGTCGCTGCCGGAGAGCTCGTACTCGACGCTCTCGACACTGCCCGGCACGTCGACCGCGATGATGTCGGCGCCCTCACGGGCCAAGGTCAGGGCGTGCGAGCGGCCCTGACCGCGCCCTGCGCCGGTGATCAGTGCGACCTTGCCGTCGAGCTTTCCCATGACGGTCCTCCTGGTTGGGAATCGTGGGCGGTCAGGCGGGGGTGCGGGCGGGCGCGGTGAAGCGGAACCCCGGGTAGTCGTTGTCCTTGGCCTCGCGCAGCCGCTCGGCGTAGGCGCCGAGACCGGCCATGTAGAACATGATCGTGACGGGCTTGCCCGGGACGTTGGCGCCGTTGATCCACGAGTCGACCTTCGGGAACAGCGTCGAGTTCCCGATCTCGTCGCAGGTCGCGACCCACGCCGACTCGGTCTCGGCCGCGGGCTCGATCGTGTCCATTCCGGTCTTCTGCAGGTGCCGGATCGCGTCGGCGATCCACTCGATCTGCACCTCGTCGGCGGGCGGCTGGTTGGTGAAGGGCCCCATCGGCCCGAACATCATGAACATGTTCGGGAAGCCGCTGGTCATCAGCCCGAGGTGCGTCGTCGGCCGGTGCGCCCAGTGGTCGGCGAGGTCGACGCCGCCGCGGCCGGTGTGTGCGATCTTGAGCGTATTGCCGGTGACGGCGTCGAAGCCGGTGGCGAACACGATCACGTCGAGGTCGTACTCGGCGTTCGTCGTCCGGACACCGCGCGGGGTGATCTCGACGATCGGGTCGGACCTGACGTCGACGAGCGCGACGTTGTCGCGGTTGTAGGTCTCGAAGTAGCCGTCGCAGCAGAGCGGGCGCTTCGCGTAGAGGTCGGTCGGCGTCAGCATGCGCGCGGTCTCCGGGTCCGTGACGGTCTCGGCGATCTTGCGCTTGATGAAGTCGGTCGCCGCGTTGTTCGCGAACAGGTCGACGCCGATGTCGCTGAAGGTGGCGAACATGAACTGGAAGCCCCCGCCGTGGTTCCACCACTTCTCGAAGATCGCCTCACGCTCCTCGTCGCTGACGGCGCTCGCCGGCGTGGTGCTCTCCGCGAAGCCGAAGCCGGTGATCGAGTTGCGCACGTGCTGCCAGTAGCCCTCGTAGTCGGCACGGATGGAGGCGAGGAAGTCCGCGTCGATCGCGCCGTGGCGCGCCGGGACGCTGTACTGGGCCGAGCGTTGGAAGACCGTCAGATGGTCGGCCTCGGGCGCGATCTCGGTGATGACCTGCACGCCGCTGGAGCCGGTGCCGATGACGCCCACGCGCTTGCCCGCGAAGCTCGTGCCGGACTGCGGCCAGCGGGCGGTGTGGAAGATCTCGCCGGTGAAGCTCTCCTGGCCGGGGAAGGCCGGCATGTTCGTCGACGACAGCAGGCCGACGCCCTCGATGAGGAACCGGGCGGCCAGCCGCTCGCCCGCATCCGTGACGACGAGCCAGCGGTTGACGTCCTCGTCGAACGTCGCGCTGAGGATCCGGGTCTCGAGGGTGATACTGCGGCGCAGGTCGTAGCGGTCGGCGACGTGGTTGAGGTAGGCGAGGATCTCGGGTTGACGCGGGTAGCGCTCGCTCCACCGCCACGTGTCGAAGAGGTCCCGGTCGAACGAGTAGCAGTACGCGGTGACCTCGGTGTCGGCGCGGGCCCCGGGGTAGCAGTTCCAGTACCAGGTCCCCCCGACGCCGGGCGCGTCGTCGAAGGCCCGGACGTCGAGGCCGAGATCGTTGCGCAGGACGTGAAGGGCGAGGAGTCCGGCGAAGCCGGTGCCGATGACGACGGCATCCAGCTCGACCGGCTCGACGCCGTCTCGGTTGTCGGTCGGTCCGCTCATGGCACCGATCGTCAGCGACGCCCGTCACAGCGTGCTGTCCCAATTCGGTACGTGGCCCGTGTTCCAGATTCGTACAAGTGCCCGGCGCCGCGGTTGCCTACGGTCGGCGCAACGGAGGGAGGGGAACATGGCGTGGATTCGGGGAGCCGGGCTGACCGCGTTCGGTCGTCTGCCGGGCAGGGACGCGTCGGGTTGGCAGGCGACCGCGGCGAGGCTCGCGATGGCCGATGCCGGGGTGCGCCCGCAGGACGTCGACGGCCTGATCGTGGGGTATGCGACCACGCTCGACCACCTGATGCCGGCGAACCTGCTGGGGGAGTACCTCGGAATCACACCGAGGGTCGCGCTGGGCGCGGCCGTGGGCGGCGCGACGGGGCTCGCGATGGTCGCGCAGGCGGCGTCCCTGGTCGACTCCGGTGCTGCCTCGACGGTGCTCGTCGTCGCCGGGGAGGACAGGGCCAGCGGCCAGAGCACGCAGGTCTCGACGAGCACCCTCGCGCAGGTCGGCCACCGCCGCTACGAGGTGCCGATCGGGGCGACCGTGCCGCAGTACTACGCGCTCCTCGCCTCGGCGTACCTGCACGAGCACGGCCTCGACCCGCGCGACGGGCTGGCTCCGCTCGCGGTCGCGATGCGCGCCCACGCGGCCCGCCGCGACGGCGCACAGTTCCGCGAGCCGGTCACCGTCGACGACGTCGTGGCCTCCCGCCCGGTCGCCGCGCCGTTGCATCTGCTCGACTGCTGCCCGATCTCCGACGGCGGGGCCGCGGTCCTGGTCGGGCCCGGCGGCTCGGCGCGTGACGTCGAGATCGCGGGTACGGGACAGGCCCACCTGCACCAGCACATCAGCGAGGCCGATCCGCACGAGTTCGGGGCCCGGTTGTCGGCCGGGCGGGCGCTGACCGCGGCCGGCGTCGAGATCGACGACGTCGACGTCTTCGGCATCTACGACAGCTTCACCATCACCCTCGCGCTCCTGCTCGAGGAACTCGGACTCGCACGGCCCGGACGGGCCGGGGCCGCGGCAGCCGACGGTTGCTTCGACCTCGACGGCCCCACGCCGGTCAACACCCACGGCGGGCTGCTGTCCTACGGACACTGCGGCGTCGGAGGCGGGATGGCGCACCTGGTCGAGGTCGTCTTGCAGCTGCGCGGCGAGGCGGGTGACCGACAGGTCGGCGGCGCCGCGCAGGGCCTCGTGCACGCCGACGGCGGCGTCATGTCCGCGCACGTCACCGCTGTCCTGCGCACATCGGGAGGTGCAGCGTGAACGACTGGACCGACGGCGAGCCGCGCGTCGTCGTGAGCGGGTGCGACGACTGCGGTCACCGCTGGTACCTGCGCCGCGAATGCTGCCCGCGCTGCGGCGGGCCGGTGAACGAACGCATCAGCGAGGGCGGCGGCCGCGTGACCGCGACGACGGTGGGGGACCGGGGCGCGATCGCACTCGTCGACCTCTCCGAGGGTGTGCGGGTGCTGGGCCGCTGCGACCCGACGCTGCGGCCGGGCACCGCCGTCCGGCTGACGTTCCACGCCGAGGCGGGCGAGCCCGTCGCGGTGCCCTACTTCGAGGCGGAGAGCACGTGACCGACCTGTCGTTCTTCCACACCCCGGGGTCGGTCGCCGTGATCGGCGCCTCCGACAACCCCGACAAGATCGGCGGCCGGCCGATCGAGTACATGACGACGCTCGGCTACCGGGGCGCGCTCTACCCGGTCAACCCGAGCCGTCCGATGATCCAGGGCCTGCCCGCGTTCGGATCGGTCGACAGCCTGCCCGAGGTTCCCGAGGTCGCCGTCGTCGCGGTCCCGGGGCAGGCTGCGGTCGACGCGGTCGAGACCTGCGCGCGGCTCGGGGTGCGCGGCTGCGTCGTCATGTCCTCGGGGTTCGGCGAGACGCCCGATCCCGACGGCCGCCGTTGTCAGGAGGAGATGCTGCGCGCCGCACGCCGAACCGGGATGCGCATCGTCGGCCCCAACACCCAGGGTCTCGCGAGCTTCGGGTCCGGAGCGGTGCTCGGCTTCTCGACGATGTTCACCGAGCTGCCGCCGGCCGACGGGCCGGTCGCCGTCGTCAGCCAGAGCGGAGCGATGTGCTCGGTGCCCTACGGGGTCCTGCGCCGGCGGGGGGTCGGCGTGCGGTACGCCCACGCGACGGGTAACGACGCCGACGTCAGCGCCGCCGAGCTCGCCGCGGCGGTCGTGGCCGACCCGGCCGTCCGGCTCCTGGTGCTCTACCTCGAGGACATCCGGCACCCGGCCGCGGTCGAGGAGCTGGCCGACGTGGCGACGAGCCGCGGCGTGCCGGTCGTCGCGCTCGCGGGCGGGCGCAGCGCCGGTGGCCGGCGCGCCGCCGCCTCGCACACCGGGGCGCTGGCGAACGAGACGCGCGTCGTCGACGCCTTCTTCGAACGGCTCGGCATCTGGCGGGCCCGGCACTCCGCGGACCTGACCGCCGCGGTCGACCTCTACCTCCAGGGTGCCGCACAGCCCCGCTCGCCCGCCGCAGGGGAACAGGGGCTCGCGATCGTCAGCAACTCCGGCGCGATCTGTGTGCTGGCCGCCGATGCCGCCGCCGACCACGACCTGGACCTGGCGACGTTCACCACGCACAGCCGCGAGCGTCTGGGCGCGGCGTTGCCGGCGTTCGCGGCGACCGCGAACCCCGTCGACGTCACCGCCGCCCTGATGACCGACAGCAGCCTGTTCGGCAAGGTCCTGCCGGTCATCGGCGCGGACCCCGGGGTCGACGCGTGCGTCGTCGGCATCCCGGTCGCCGGCCGCGGCTACGACGTCGCGACGATCGCCGCCGACGTGCGCGCGTTCGCGCAGGACAGCGGCGTTCCGGTGGCGGTGGCGATCGCCCAGCCCGACGTGGGTGCCGTCTTCCGCGACGCAGGGCTCGCCGTGTTCGACGACGAGGGCGCCGCCGTCGCGGCGTTGGCGCAGGTGAGGCGACACGGCGAGATCGCCGCGGCTGCTCCGGGCCGCGGCCGGCTCTCGACGCGCCGCCCCGGGGCCTCGGTGCACACCCTCGACGAGGCCGACAGCCTCGCCGCGCTCGCTGCGCTGGGCCTCGCGACCGTCGCCGCCACGCGCTGTGCGGACGCGGACGCGGCCGTCGCGGCGTTCGACGCGCTCGGGGGCGTGCCCGTCGTCGTCAAGGGCTGTACCGCTGCGATCACTCACAAGTCCGACCTGGGCCTGGTGCGGCTCGGCCTGACCGACGCCGAGGAGGTCGCGCGGGCCGCCCGCGACGTCGTGGACATCATGGCGCGCAACGGGGTCGCCGAGGGCGCGGTGCTCGTCGCGCCGATGGTCAGGGGCGCACTCGAGGTGATGGTCGGTGCGCACCTCGACCCGTCGTTCGGGCCGGTCGTCGTGCTCGGCGCCGGCGGGACGGGCGTCGAGGCCGTGCCCGACGTCCGGGTGCTCCTGCCCCCGTTCACCGCCGCCGACGCGCGCGCGGCGGTCGCCTCGCTGCGCATGGCGCCACTGCTGGGCCCGGTGCGCGGGGACGCGGCCGCCGACGTGGACGCGTGGGTCGACATGGCCGTGCGGCTCGGTCGGGAGATGGTGCGGCCCGGGTCGCGGATCGCGAGTGTGGACGCGAACCCGGTGATGTTGCACCGCGGTGTCGGCGCGGGGGCGGTCGCGGTCGACGCGCTCGTGCTCGTCGACGGCGGCGCGGAGCTCTGATCCGGGCGACGATCAGCCGATGACCGACCCTACGTTCCCGACCTACGCCCAGCTCCTCGCGCGGACGGACGCTCCTCCCGGCTCCGCGTGGGGGGTCTGGGGCGCCGGCGACGAGATCGGCACTCTCAACCACCTCACGCCCGAACGGGTCCGCGACGCCGCGGCGCTCGTGCGCACGGGGGAGCGGATCCGGCTGGACCACCCGCTCGAGGCGTTCGACCCGCCACCCGCGCCGGCCCGCAAGCTGCTGCGGCACACGATGTTCGGAGCGAACGAGCATCACCGCGACGAGTACCTCGACGGCTTCTACACCCAGGGCAGCAGCCAGCTCGACGGGCTGCGCCACTTCGCCCATCCCGAGCACGGCTTCTACAACGGGACCGATCCCGGCCGCCTGCAGCCGGGGTTGCCGACGCTCGGGGTGAACCGCTACTCCGAGCACGGCGTCGTCGGGCGCGGGGTGCTGGTCGACGTCGACGCCCACCTGCGGGCTCGCGGCCACCTCATCGACCACGACGCCGGTGAGCCGATCGAGGTCGCAACGGTCGTCGAGGCGGCGGCCGGGCAGGGCGTCGAGCTGCGACCGGGCGACATCCTGATGGTCCGCACCGGCTGGGGGCACCACTACCTCCACGAGCTCGACCCGGACGGCAGGCGCGCGCTCACACCGCTGCGGGCCTCCGGCCTGGCGGCGTCCCTGGAGACCGTCGAGTGGCTGTGGGACAACAGGTTCGCGGTCGTCGCGAGCGACACGTTCGCCGTCGAGGCGTGGCCCGCGCCCGAGGACTCGCCGTTCCTCACCGCCGCCGAGCGCGCCGGTACCGACCGGATCCCGCACAGCGGGCTGATGCATCGTGTGCTGATCCCGTTGCTGGGCATGGTCCTCGGCGAGCTGTGGGCGCTCGACGAGCTCGCGGCCGCCTGCGCCGCCGACGGCCGCTGGGACTGCATGCTCGTCGCGACGCCGCTCAACCTCACCGGCGGCGTGGGTTCGCCGAGCAACGCCGTCGCGATCCGCTGACGACCGCGACCCCGACCCGCCTCCGCTGCGCCGGGCCCTGCGCGACCCCGGGTCGAGCTCGACACCCGGCACAGGGGCCGGCGCCCGGTCCGGACATGCCGCGGCCGCCGTCCCCGGTGGGGGACGGCGGCCGTGTCGGAGAGAACTCAGCCGTAGCGCCGGACCAGCCCGGCGAGCTCGTCGAGCCGGGCGAGGCTGTCGCTCTCCGACGCCGGCTCGAGGACGACGGCGACGCGCTCGGCGCCCCCGTCGCGGTAGGCGTCGAGGACGGCGAGATCGTCGCCGTCGGCGCCGAAGACGCTCATCGGGGCCCCGGGGGCGTACTCGGCGCGCATCTCGAACTGCGCCTTGACCCCGTCGGGGTCGAGAGCCCCGCCGTGCAGCCAGCCGTCGCCGTGCACGGTGGCACGTCTGGCGGCCGCGGGACCCCAGCCGCCGACGTAGAGCGGCAGCGGCTTCTGCACCGGCTTCGGCCATGACCAGATCGGGTCGAAGTCGACGAATCTGCCGTGGAACTCGGCCTCCTCCTGGGTCCAGATCGCTCGCAGGGCCTGGAGTTGCTCGTCGAGCAGCGCGCCACGGGTGCTCGGGTCCGTGCCGTGGTTGCGCATCTGCTCCTTGTTCCAGCCGGGAGCCACGCCGAACAGCACCCGGCCGTCCGAGACGACGTCGAGGCTCGCGACCTCCTTGGCGGTGTAGATGACGTCGCGCTGGGTCATCAGCGCGATGCCCGTGCCGAGGGTGATCCGGGACGTCACCACGGCGGCCGCCGTGAGTGCGACGAACGGGTTGAGCAGCCGGGCGTAATAGTCCGGCATGGGCCCACCCAGCGGGAACGGTGACTCCCGGCTGACCGGGATGTGCGAGTGCTCGGTGACGAACAGGGACTCGAACCCCCGTTCCTCGACGGCGCGTCCCAGGACGTCGGGCCGGATGGCCCCGTCGGCGACGAACGCCCCGATGCCGATCTTCATGTCGTCTCCTCGGTGAATGGGTTCGTCAGACCCGCTGGAACCCGGCGTCGACGGGAAGCGAGATGCCCGTGATGTAGCGGGCCTCGTCGGACGCGAGGAACGCGATCGCGTTCGAGATGTCGCGTGGCTCGATCCACGGGATGGGGAGTGCGTTGAGTGCCGTGTAGGCGGGCACGCTCTCCTCGCGGGTCGGGTTCTCCGAATCGGGGACGAAGGCCTTGCGCAGCGCCGGGTTCTGGATCATGTCCGTGTCGCAGTTGGTCGGGTGGATCGTGTTCACCCGGATGAAGTGCGGCGCCAGCTCCAGCGCGAGGGTCTGCATGAGCCCGATGACGCCGTGCTTGGCGGCGATGTAGTGCCCCGCGCCCTGGACCGGGCGCAGCGCCACCGCGGTGCTGGTCAGCGTGATCGAGCCACCGCGACCTCCGGCGATGATGTGCGGGATCGCGGCCTTGCACGTGTGGAAGACACCGGTGAGGTTGACACCGATCATGTCGTTCCACTGTTCGAGGGAGAGCTCGTGGACCATCCCGAGGCTCACGATGCCCGCGTTGCCGCAGACGATGTCGAGGCGGCCGAGATCGGCGACGCCCGCGTCGACGGCCTGCGCGAGCTCGGCGTACTCGCGGACGTCGGCCCGGGTGGCGACGATGCGACGGTCGAGCGCCTCGACGAGGCGAACCGTCTCCTTCAGGTCCTCCGGTGTGGACATCGGATACTCGATGGTGTCGACCTGACCACAGAGATCGACGGTGATGATGTCGGCGCCCTCCTGGGCGAGCCGGACGGCGTGCGACCGGCCTTGCCCGCGGGCACCACCGGTGATGAGGGCGACCTTGCCCTCCAGCCTTCCTGGCATCGTCAGCTCATTTCTCGTTGTAGAGAGCGTTGATCGCGACCGGGTCCTTGTAGAACGAGTCCAGACCGACGATCTTGCCGTCGCGGACGGTGTAGATCTCGGTGACGCGGGTCGCCAGCGAACGGCCGCTACCCCGCGAGGTGAAGGTCATGTCCAGCCGGGAGACGATCACGTCTCCACCGTCGATCAGCGAGTTCTCGTCGATGCGAGGTTCGACGCCGGCCGTCATCTTCTCGATCAGCTTCACGAATCCGGCGGGGCCGGTGAACCTCCCGGAGAAGTCCATGCCATCGGCCTCGTCGACGACGGCGTCGTCGGCGAGCCTGGTCAGGGCGTCCTCGAGGTCGCCCCGGATGAAGGCGTCGACGAATCCCTTCACGACCTGCCTGTCGGCCTCACTCATCAGTTGCCACCTTTCGCTCGTCGCCATGTCCGGCCGTGGTCGGCTGTCCGACGACCGACGCTAGGAGTCGCGTTCCGGGGGTTGTTGTTCCACCTTGGGACAAGCGCGCCGGTCCGCCCGGTCACTCGGCGGGTGCGGGGGTGGCCGGCCTGGAATGGCTGTGGCTGAGGACGTCCTCGAGCTTCGGGGTTCGCACGGCTGCGGCCGCCTCCTGTGCGGCGAGCTCGCGCTCGAGTGTCCGGTTGTCGCCGCGGACCCGGGCGACCCACGCCCGACCGGCCTCCGGGGTCATGTGGCAGAGCCCGAGGACATCGGGGTTCCGGGCGCAGAGGGACTGTTCGGGCGGTGTCAACGGGGGCCGTCGCCTCTCTCCGCCGCCGGCAGCGCCACGGCTCAGACCGACAGGTGACCACGCGCGGCGGGCCGGCGTGCCGCAGGCCGGGCAGGTCCGGGTGGCGGGCGGAGGAGCGGCGGACCAGCTCTCGAACCGGCCTGCGCAGGTGGGGCACGAATAGTCGACGAGGATGGCCATCCTCACAGGAGAACAGCGCCGCCGATTGCGGACCTGTGCCACTCTGGCACACCGGAATCGCGCCGGTGTCCCGAAATCACACACCATTCCCGCGCGGCGCCCGCCTACGGTGCAGATTCCGTGACCGGGACCGACGGATGCCGTCTCCCGCGTCCTCACCCGGATCGGGGAGGCTCCCCGACCGATCCCGCGCCGAGATCAGGCGAAAGGAAGAACCATGCCGTCCTCCGCAACGTGCAAGCGGCTGTGGGCGCTCGACTCGCCCAGCTTCACCCTGGACGCCTCGACGCTGATGTACGGGCTCAGCGGTGAGCTGACCGTCCCGCTGCCCGCCTACCTCATCGAGCATCCGAAGGGACTGGTCCTGTTCGACACCGGCCTGGTGCCCGAGGCCCACGACGACCCCGAGGCCGTCTACGGCGAGCTCGCGACCATGACCCGGCTGGAGGTCAGGCCCGAGCAGCGGCTCGACCGCCAACTCGCGGCCCTGGGCTACAGGACCACCGACGTCACCCACGTCATCGCCTCGCACAGCCATCTCGACCACACCGGCGGTCTGTCGCTGTTCCCGGAGGCGAGGTTCTACGCGGGCGAGGGCGAGCTCCCGTTCTCGTTCTGGCCCACCAGGATCGGCGCCGGGTTCTTCCGGCCCGCCGACATCGAGGCGACCCGGCACTTCGACTGGAACTACATCCCGGGCACCGACGTCGACCTTTTCGGCGACGGCAGCCTGACGGTGCTGTTCACCCCCGGCCACACCCCGGGAGAGCTGAGCCTGCTGGTGCGGCTGCCCTCGCGGACGTTCATCTTGACCGGTGACACCGCGCACCTGCGAGCTGCGTTCGACCAGGAGGTCCACTTCCCGATCGACTCGAACACCGAGCAGGCGGTCCGCAGCCTGCGCCGGCTCAAGCTGCTGCGCGACGCCGCCGACGCGACGGTGTGGATCACCCACGACCCCGAGGACTGGGCCGCCTACGGCCACGCCCCGCACTGCTACGAGTGAGCGGCCGGGCCCCGACGACGACGTGGGTGGCACCGCCCGGGTGCCACCCACGTTCGCGTCCGGGAGCTCGATCCCGGGCACTCAGCCCAGTGCGACCTCGACCCACGAGTCGCCGCCCCACGGAGTGACGATCGTGCCGCTGCTGGCGGGCCCCTGCTGCTTGAAGTGCTCGGGGAGGTCGTCGCGCAGGTCCCAGGTCGCGTCCAGACGGCCGAGACCGACACAGATCGCGGCGATCTGGCCCAGCTCGACGATCTCGCCGTCGCTGTAGTACTTCCGCAGGTCGTCGTACACCGTGTCGTCGATCGACAGGTGGTTCGTCGCGAGCCGGTCCGCGTAGTCGAGCGCGGCGCGGTCGGCGTCGGTCAGGTTCGGTGCCTCCTCGGGCTTCTCCAGCGAGCACACGAGGTCCTCGTCGACCCCGTCGAGCGTCGCGTGGTCGTAGCGCATCGCCATGCAGCTGCGGCACTGGTTGTGGAAGGCGATCCGCAACCGCACCAGCTCGACCAGACGCGGCGCCAGTGACGTGTCGGTCATCCACGCGCCGAAGAACGTCACCAGTGTCCGGACCCGTTCCGGGCGGGTGGCCCGGGCGTGGATCTTCATCACGAGCGGCACGTCGTCACCGATGAGGGGCGTGTACACCTCTGGTGCCGCGGGCGCGATCCGAGCCATGTTGTCTCCTCGTCGACCTCGTCGTCCGGACCGGGTGGTTTCCGGACCGATGGCCCATCGTCGGACCGGGGGGTGCGAGGGGAGGTGTCCCAACTTCGGGCACATGGCCGCCGGAGCACGAGAGGTAGGCAGCCGTCCCACGGCGGGCGGTGGACCCCGCACGCGGTCGGGACCGGCTACGGGTCCGCCCGGGGGCGCGAGGGGCTCGGCGAGCAGCCCGGGTCGACGGGCCGACCGCGGCGCAGATCGGCGAACCCGCCGCCGGCGCGGATCAGGGCCAGGTCCTCCTCGACGGACGTGCTGCGGGCGCGGCGGCGCCGGAGCGGGCGATCCACGGGACGGCACGCAACCGGGTTCCGGGGCGCGGCGATGGTCGCCACGCTACCGCTCGGCGGAGTTGTCCCAGGTTGGGACAGCCGTGAACGGAACATGACGGGCACGTTGACAGGGCTGTGGCGCCGCTCATAGTGTCGTCGGTCGACAGGCGACAGTCGCCCGTGATTTCGGTCTGAGGAGTACGAGATGTCCGCAGCACCCGCGCCGCCGGCGCCGGCGGTGGCACCCGCGTTCGATCACCGCCGGCTCGACGAGCTGATGGAGCGGGCCGGGCTCGACGCGCTGTTGGCGACGTCGAAGCACAACGTGCAGTACCTGCTCGGCGGTCATCGCTACTTCTTCTTCGACTACATGGACGCCATCGGGGTGAGCCGGTACCTGCCGGTCGTCGTCTACGTCCGGGGCCGTCCGGAGGCGACGGCCTACATCGGCAACGCCACCGAGGACTGGCAGCTGGACAACCGTCCGCTGTGGGTCTCCGAGGTGGAGCTGTCGAGCTGGGGCGCGGTCGATGCCGTCGACCGTGCTCTCGCGCACCTGCGCAGGGTCCGCCCCGGAGCGGTCACCGTGGGCATCGAGCCCTCGTTCCTGCCAGCCGACGCCTACCTGCGGCTGACCCAGGACCCCGAGGTCGACGTCGCCGACGGCTACCTCGCGCTGGAGCGGCTGCGGGCGCGCAAGACCCCGCAGGAACTGGCCCTCGTCGAGCAGGCCTCGACGGCGATCGTCGACTCCATGGTCGCGGTCTTCGGCAGCCACGGTGTGGGGACGACCAAGCACGAGCTTGTCGAAGCACTGCGCAGGGAGGAGACGGCTCGCGGCCTGATCTTCGAGTACTGCCTGGTCAGCATGGGCAGCAGCGCCAACCGCGGCGCGTCCGACCAGGCATGGCGGCGCGGCGACGTGCTGTGCCTCGACTCGGGCGGCAACCTCGGCGGCTACATCGGCGACCTGGCCAGGATGGCGGTCCTCGGCGAGCCCGACGGCGAGCTGCAGGACCTGCTCGGCCACGTCGACGAGACGCAGCAGGCCGCGCGCCGGCCGATCCGACCGGGCGCCCGGGGCGAGGAGATCTTCCACGCCGCCGACGAGGTCGTCCGTCGCGGTGAGTTCGCCGCCAGCACGTCCTTCGTGGCGCACGGGATGGGGCTCATCAGCCACGAGGCGCCGCGACTGACCGCGACCGGCCCGGTGCCCTACCCCAACGACCACGGTGACCAGCCGCTCGAGCAGGGCATGGTCCTCTCGATCGAGACGACGCTGCTGCATCCGACCCGCGGCTTCATCAAGCTCGAGGACACCGTCGTCGTCACCGACGACGGACACCGGGCCTTCGGCGACGGGGCCCGTGGCTGGTCGGTCGCGCAATGCTGACCTCGCTCGGCTGTTGCGCGGGGCGTCCGCAGGTGACTCAATCTCACGGACCGACGACACGCCCAGCGTGATTGCGCTCCTCGTCGCCCGCCACCAGGCGCGGCGGCGTGCGCCGGACGGTGGCCCGGAACTGCTGCTCCAGCGCACGGCACGCCATTCGACACAGCCGTTGCACGTGCCCTGCCGACGGGAGGCCAACGATGTCCACCACGACCTACGCTCGCCAACTCCGCGCCGCTCGCGACGAGTTCGTCGTCACGGGCCGCGTGCCCGAGCGCTACCGTGCCGCCGTCCGTCCGGAGATCGCCGCATCGTGGGCCCGGTCGCGCAGCGGCGGCGTGTCCCCGGAGGAGGTGCACCTGCCCGCGTTGCCCGAGGTCGACGAGAAGAGCGAGCTCGCCATGGTCGCGGGTCCGGTGCTGGACCGGCTCGCCTCCGAGATCGACCAGCTCGGGGGTGCGGTGTTCCTGGCGAACTCGCAGGCACAGCTCGTGCGGAGCTGGATACCGGACGAGATGGTTCGGACGTCGTTGAGACGGATCCTCGCCGAGCCCGGCGCGAGCTGCAACGAGGCCCACGTCGGGACCAACGGCATCGGCACCGCCCTCGCGGACGGAAAGACCAAGATCATCGGCGGTCCGGAGCACTGGGGTGAGCTCCACCAGGACATGACCTGTGTGGCGGCCCCGATCGTGCATCCCGTGACGCGGCGGACGGCCGGCGCGCTCAACGTCACGCTGATGGACCAGCAGATCCATCCGGCCCTGACCGCACTCGTCCGCTGGGGGATCGAGGAGATCCGCCAAGGTCTGCTCGAACGGACGGGCAAGGCCGAGCGGCTGCTGTTCGAGCAGTTCATGGCCCGCCGCCGTAGCGATCGGCCGTCACTCCTGCTCAGCCCTCGCCTCTGCATCGCGGACCCGGCGGCCGCGGCGCTCCTGCCCGACCTCGACGCGGCCGAGCTCTGGGACCAGGTCAGCAGTTCCCGGCAGCCCGGCGGCGCGACGGAGCTCGAGCTCGCGGACGGTGCCGTGGTCCCGGTGAACGTGACTCCGGTGGAGGAGGGGCTGTTGATCGAGGTCCGCCGACAGGGGCGGCCGCCTCGACGTCGCTCGGCGGTCCGCCCACGCGCGTGCGCAGCGTTCGCCGCCGCGGCCGAGGCCGGCGCGGACGCGATCGCGGCCGGTCTGCCGCTGCTGATCACGGGCGAGACCGGCGTCGGCAAGTTGACGCTGGCACGTCGGCTCACCAGCGCGGACGCGGACCTCGACCCGCTGATCGTCGTCGACTGTCGCGCTCACGTCGACGAACCCGGCCGGCTCGCGGAGGACGTGCGCACCGTGGGCGCCGGCGCCCGGGTTCTGCTCCTGCGCCACCTCGACGGCATCGGGTACCCGGCCGCGAAGCTCCTCGCACCGGTCCTGGAGATGCTCACGTCGAGCCCGCGCCCGCCGCAGCTGATCGCGACGACGACCAGGCGGCGCAACGGGCCCGACGTCCTGCAGGTCGTGTTCGAGCGGTTCGCCACCGTCACGGTCGAGGTGCCGCCCCTGCGCGACCGCGTCGCCGACCTGCCGACGCTGCTCTCGGCGCTGACGGCCGGACACGACCGGCGAGCGCGCTGGAGTCCTGAGGCGATCGAGGTGCTCGGCCGACGGACGTGGCCGGGCAACGTGCGCGAGCTGGAGAACGTCGTGCAGCGAACGCTGAGCAACAGCGGTGGCCTCATCCGGGTCGCGGACCTCCCGCTCGACGTCCGCCAGGAAGCAGGCCGGCGCAGCTTGACCCGGATGGAGCGCGCCGAACGTGACGCCATCATGGCGGCCCTGGAGAACTCGCGGGGCAACAAGGTGATCGCGGCGGAGGAGCTCGGAATCTCGCGGTCGAGCCTGTACCGCAAGATCGAGAGGTACGGCCTGGCCGATGCCGGCCAGGTCGAGGTGCGCCTTCGCAGCTGACCGGTCCGTGGCGGACTGCGGTCGCCTGTCGACCGGGTGGTAGGTTGCCGACGACCGGTGCGCAGCGAGGAGGCACGTCATGCCAGCGTCCGTCCCGGCCTGGGAGTCGCTCGACCTGAGCGGGCGGGCGCCCAGGAAGGCGCCGTCGCTGGCGGACCAGGCGTACGAGGCGCTCAAGCAGTGGGTCGTGGACGGTGATCTGCCCGCTGGTGTGCCGTTGAGCGAGAACGACCTCGCACGCCGCTTCTCGATCAGTCGTTCCCCGCTGCGTGAGGCCGTGCGACGACTCCAGGACGAGGGGCTGCTCGAGCCGTCGGGGCCGCGCGGGTTCAGCGTTCCGCCGCTGAGCGTCGAGCTCGTGCGCGAGGTCTACGGCGTGCGCCGGGCTCTGGAGACGGCGGCGGCGGAGACGGCCGTCGCGATCCCGCCCGCGGACATCAGGAGCATGCGTGAGCGCCTCGACGACCAGGTCGCCCGGGCCCGACAGGGCGACTTCGCGCCGTTCAACGAGAACGACTTCGCCTTCCACGACCTCTTCGTGGCCAACTGCGGCAACCGCCTGCTGATCAGCCATCTGCACCGGCTGCGTGGCAGCCTGCAGCGCATCATCAACTACGCCGGACGGTTCGAGGCCCACACCATGGCGTCCTGCGACGAGCATCTCGCGATCATGGCGGCGATGGAGGCCGGCAGCACCGCCGAGTTGCGCCACACCGTCGACGTCCACATCCGCGGAGTGACGGAGCGGCTGGTGGCCACGTTCGAGGCCAACGGGGGCTGAGCGGTAGTCGTACGAGGGGCCCCGGTGACACACCTCCGGGGCCCCTCGTCCGTTCGCAGCGCTACTGGATCGGCGCTACCTGATCAGCGCTACTTGATCAGCGCGCCCAGGTCGACCGACATCCGAAGACCGGTGATGTAGCGCGACTCGTCGGAGGCCAGGAACAGCACGGCGTTGCTGATGTCGCTGACGTCGAGCCACGGCACGGCGTGTTTCCAGGGCTGCGACGGATCCCAGAGCAGGTTCATCTGCGACGACGCCTCCCCGAACTCCTCCCTGCTGGGGGAGTGGTCGAGGTCGGGGCGGAACATCCGCTTCAGCGGTTCGTTCTTGAAGTTGATGTCCGTGTCGACGGTCGTCGGATGGATGGTGTTGACACGGATCCCGTACTCGGCGACCTCGGCTGCCAACGACTGCGAGAGCCCGACCACCGCGAACTTCGCCGCGCAGTACGGCGCGAGGTTCGGCATCGCCTTGAGCCCCAGCAAGGAGCTGGTGATGATGATCGAACCGCCGTTGCCCGCCTCGATCATCCGGGGGACGACCGGTCGGACCGTCGACCACACGCCCTTCGCCATGACGTCGACGTGGGCGTCCCACATCTCGTCGGTGACCTCCCAGGTTCGCGGGCCGACCTGGCAGATCCCGGCATTCGCGCAGACGATGTCGATGCGGCCGAACTCCTCGTAGGCGTCGTCGACGACGTCCTGCATCGCGGCGACGTCGCGGACGTCCGCGGTTCGCGCGAGGATGCGGCGGTCCTGGTCCTCCACCAGGGCCACCGTCTCGTCGAGCTCCGCCCTCGTCCCGAGCGGATAGCCGAGGTCGTCGATGTCGCCACAGATGTCGACCGCGATGATGTCGGCACCCTCGCTCGCGAGCAGCCGGGCGTGCGAGCGCCCCTGACCGCGGGCGGCTCCGGTGATCAGTGCGACCTTCCCGTCGAGCCGGCCCACGTCAGATGTCCCACGGCGTGGTGACCTGCAGGACGGCCTCCTGCAGCGAGTCGCCGCGCAGGTGGAAGCCGGACTTGAAGTCGGCGTCGTGCAGCAGTGCGAAGAACTGCTTCGAGTTCGGGTAGCGAACGATCCAGACCGCGTCCCAGGCCTGCCCGTCCTCGGCGACCATCGCGTACCCGCCCTTTCCGAGGTAGACGAACTCGACGCCGAAGCGCGGCCCGTGCACCTTGCAGTGCCGGACGTACTCCTCGTAGGTCTTCTCGCCGCCCTCGTTGAACCGCAGCAGGTTCATGAGGATGATCGGCTGGTCCTCGGGCAGGTCGAGGAGCGCGTTGATCGCGTCCTCCTGAGGGTCGATCGCCATGGTCGTTTCCTCTCGTGTGATCGCAGTTCCGGAGACTCGTACCGGCAGGGGTTCGGCCTCACGGCCACGCTATTGACGATCGACCGATGGCTGTTGTCCCGGCGTGGGACAGGGTCAGGTGGACACCTCGAGGACGATCTTGCCCGTGGTGCGCCCCGCCTCGCCGTATCGGTGTGCTTCTGCCGCCGAGCTCAGCGGGAAGGTCCGGTCGACGACGACCCGGAGCCTGCCGTCGGCGACGAGGGCGGCGAGGTCGGCCAGGCCGCACGGGTCGGGTTCCACGAGCAGCCACGTCACCCGGACGCCGTCGCGCGTCGGGAGCAGCGACCGGTCGAAGCCCGCCGGAGGGATGATGCTGACGAGCGTGCCTCCCGTGCGCAGCGTGCGCAGCGAACGCTCGGTGACGTCGCCGCCGAGCGTGTCGAGGACGACGTCGACGTCCTCGACGACGTCGGCGAAGTCCTGGGTGCGGTAGTCGACCAGCTCGTCGGCGCCCAGCCGGCGCAGGAGGTCGTGCTTGGCCTCGCTCGCCGTCCCGATCACGTGGGCGCCGCGTGCTTTCGCGATCTGGACCGCGAGGTGGCCGACCCCGCCCGCGGCGGCGTGGATGAGCACCCGCTGGCCGCTGCGGAGCCCTGCGGTGTCGACGAGGGCCTGCCGTGCGGTCAGTCCGGCCAGCGGCAGGGCGGCGCCGGCGACCGGGTCGAGGCCGGCGGGCCGGCGGGTGAAGTGGCGGGCCGGGCCCGTGACGAACTCGGCGTAGCCGCCGGCCGGACGGGGGAACCGGGGCATGCCGATGACCTCGTCGCCTTCGGTGAAGAGCGTGACGCCGGGTCCGACCGCCTCGACGACCCCGCTGACGTCGAACCCGAGGGTGAACGGCGGCGTCTCGTCGTGGTAGAAGAACCCCCTGGACCGCGTCTTCCAGTCGGTGGGATTGACACCGGCGGCCTCCACGCGCACCAGGATCTCGGTCGGTCCGGGCGTGGGGCGCGCCGTCTCGATCACGTGCAGCACGTCCGGGCCGCCGGGTCGGTCCTGACTGATCGCCTTCATCGTGGGCACGGAGCTGTCCGTTCTGTCTCGAGGAGACCGTCGATCGGGCGACGGTCGGCTGTCGACCGAACCGTAGGAGCGCGTTCCCAGAGGTGTCAATCAGCGCCGCGAGCCCGTCCCAACTTGGGACAACCCGCGCCCGACCCCGACCGCCAGCCTTTCCCGGGTGAAGCCACCACCGTTCAGCTACCACCGCGGCCGGAGTCCCGAGCATGCCGCGGGTCTGCTGCGCGAACTCGGTCCGCGCGCTCGTGTGCTCGCCGGCGGCCAGTCCCTGCTGCCGATGCTGAATCTGCGGCTGGCCGAGCCCGCGCACCTGGTCGACCTCGGGCCGATCCCCGATCTCGGGTTCGTCCGCCGCGAGCGCGACCGGCTCGTCGTCGGTGCCACGGCCAGGCAGTCGGCGGTCGAACACTCCGCCGATGTTCGCGCCCTGGTGCCGCTGCTGGCCGAGGCGGTCGAGCACGTCGCGCACCCCCCCATCCGCCACCGCGGGACCGTCGTCGGCAGCATCGCCCACGCCTCGGCCGTCGCCGAGCTGCCGTGCGCCGCCCTCGCCCTCGACGCTCGGCTCACGCTGCTGAGTACCGACGGGGTCCGGACCGTCGATGCGGAGGAGTTCTTCACCGGCCCGTTCAGCACGGTCGCGCGGTCCGACGAGATCGTCGCGCAGGTCGAGTTCCCGGTCGCCGGCCCCGGAACCGGTCAGGCGTGGTCGGAGTTCAGCCTGCGGCGCGGCAACTTCCCGGTTGCCGGCGCCGCCGTCTCGCTGACCGTCGCCGACGGCCGCATCGTCGACGTGTCGATCGCCGTCTGCGGCGTGGCCGACCGGCCCGTCCGGGCGCGCGCGGCCGAGCAGGTGCTGCGCGGCGCCGTCGCCGACGAGGAGACGGTCGAGCGTGCCGCCGCCGCCACCACGAGCGGCCTCGCACCGCGTGCGCACGGGGACCTCGCGGCACACATTCTCCCGGTGTCCGCCGCGCCCGTCCCGGGTTGGGCCTACCGCGCGTCGGTGGCGAGGGCCCAGGTCCGGCGCGCCGTGACGACCGCACTGACCCGAGCCGGAGGCACCCGATGACGGCGACGCACGAGCCGGCGGCTCCCGTCGGCACCGATGTCGACACCGACCCGGCCACGCTGCACCCGATCACCATCACCGTGAACGGCACGGAGCACCGGCTGCGGGTGGAGGGACGCCGGCTGCTCGTCGACGTGCTGCGCCAGGACCTGCGGCTGACCGGCACCCACACCGGCTGCGACCAGGGTGTCTGTGGCGTGTGCACGGTCCGCCTCGACGGCCGGACCGTGCGCTCGTGCATCACGCTCGCGGTCCAGGCGGACGGTGCCGACGTGCGCACCATCGAGGGCGTCGCGCCGGACGCGTCCACGCTGCACCCGATCCAGCAGGCGTTCTGGGAGAAGCAGGGCCTCCAGTGTGGCTTCTGCACCCCGGGGATGGTGCTGCGCGTGCAGGAGATCCTCGAGGAGAACCCCACGCCGACACGTGCGCAGGTTCGCGAGGGCATCTCCAGCAACCTCTGCCGGTGCACCGGCTACCAGTTCATCGTCGACGCCGCGATCGAGGCGGCGGCGCAGATGGCCGAGGACGGCTCCTGATGACGCAGACGGACATCCCCACCGACGTGCCGGTGGCGACGGCACCCGCGCCGATGGCACCGCACAAGGATCTGAAGTGGATCGGCCGATCGGTGAAGCGGGTCGAGGATCCGAAGCTGCTGCGAGGGCTGGGCCGTTACATCGACGACGTCGTCCTGCCGGGGATGCTGCACGCCGTGGTGCTGCGCAGTCCGCATGCCCACGCGCGGATCGTGTCGGTCGACGCGGAGCGGGCCCGCAACGCGCCGGGGGTCGTCGCGGTGCTGACCGGGCCCGAGGCCGCCGCGCGGTTCGCGCCGCTGCCCGACTCGGGACCCGCCCCCGACAAGCACGTGTGGCGCGTGCTGGCCGCCGACAAGGTGCGCTACGTGGGCGAGGGCGTTGCGGTCGTCGTCGCGGAGACCCGGTACCAGGCCGAGGACGCCCGAACCCTCATCGATGTCACCTACGACCTCCTCGATCCGATCGTCGACCCGCTCGAGGCCGCGGAGAACACCGACGATCTCGTCCACGAGGCGCTGGGCACCAACGTCGCCTATGAGCGGACGTTCACCTTCGGCGAGGTCGCCCACGACTTCGCCACGGCCGACGTCGTCGTGCGCGACCGGCTCCGCTGGGGCCGGCAGACAGCCCATCCGCTCGACACGACCGCCGCGATCGGCGACTACGACCCGGGCACCGGCGAGATGGTGGTGCACACCAACAGCATCAGCATGACGTGGCTCGCGTTCGGCGCAGCCGTCGCGCTGGGCATCCCGAGCAACAAGCTCGACCTGAAGCCCTACATCTCCGGGGGCAGCTTCGGCTCGAAGCAGTTCTGCTGGCGCTCGACGGTGACCGCGGCGATGATGTCCAAGATCACCGGGCGGCCGGTGAAGTACGTCGAGGACCGTCTCGACCACCAGCTCAACGGCGACCAGCACGGCTCGGACCGCTACTACGACGTCGAGCTGGCGTTGATGCGCGACGGCACGTTCCGGAGCCTGAAGATCGACTGCGTCGACGACTACGGCGCCTACATCCAGTTCGGCGTCGGGTCGCACGGGAACGCACTCGCGCAGGTCACAGGCCCGTACCGGATCACCAGCACGGAGTACCGGGTGCGCGCGGTGCTGACGAACAAGACCCAGCAGGGCGCATACCGCGGGTTCGGCGCCGATGCGGGGAACTGGGCGCTCGAACGCATCGTCGACAAGGCTGCTGCCGAGCTGGGTATGGACCCGGTCGACATCCGCCGGCGCAACCTGATCCCGCCCGATGCGTTCCCGTACCACATCCCGAGCGGCAACATGTACGACTCCGGCAACTACGAGCCGGTGCTCGACCATGCGCTCGAACGCTTCGGTTACGCCGGCTGGCGCGAGAAGCAGGCCCTCATGCGCGCCGAGGGCCGCAAGGTCGGCATCGGCATCGTCACGGCGAACGAGCGCAGTGTCTACGGCGCCACGGAGTTCTGGTTCTGGTTCGACGACAAGGACGTGCCGGTCAAGACGACCTCGACTCCCGAAGGGGTGTCGCTGACCGTCGACACCGTCGGCAACCTGACGGTGACCCTCTACTCGACTCCGTTCTGGGGCAACAGCTCCGACACCGTCGCGGCGATGCTGGTCGCCGAGGAGTTCGACGTCGACCCCGCCGACGTCACCGTCGTGCACCACGGCACGAAGGGCGGGCTCCCGGCGGCGGGTCCGGGCGGCAGCCGGCTGACCGTGATGCTCGCGGGCGCAGTGACCGGTGCGGCCAAGAAGATCAAGGACAAGCTGCTGCGCATCGCCGCCCACGACATGGAGGTCGACGAAGCCGACCTCGAGTGGGTCGACGGGGGCTACCAGGTGCGTGGCGCCGAGGACGCGCGGCGTAGCACAGCCGATCTGGCGATGCTCGCGTATCTCGTCAAGACCGCGCTGCCGGCGGGCGAGGAGAGCGGACTGGCCGCGAACTTCGTCTACGACCATCCGCACCTGACGATGCCCAAGCCGGACCGCAGTGACCTGGGCTCCTTCTATCCGTGCGTGGGGCACGCGTGCCACCTGGTCGCCGTCGAGGTCGATCCGGAGACCGGCGCGGTCGACATCCTCGACTACGTCGCCGTCCACGACTCGGGGACCCTGGTCAACCCGCGGTCCTACGACGGCCAGATCGTCGGCGGCACCGCGCAAGGCGTCGGAACCGCGCTGTCGGAAGAGCTGACCTACGACGCGGGCGGAAACCCGCAGGTGGGCACGTTCTGGGACTACCTGATCCCGACCGCCCTCGACGTGCCGGAGGTCGACTTCGGCCACGAACAGACGCCCTCGCCGATCACCGCGCACGGGATCAAGGGCGGTGGGGAGGCCGGCCGTCTGATGGCTCCGGGCGCGCTGTCCGCCGCGATCGACGACGCCCTGCGCGACCACGGGGTCCGGGTCACCGAACTGCCCGCGACCCCCGAACGGATCGTCGGCTGGCTCCGGAAGGAGGAGACATGACGACGGCGCGTCTCGCGGGGAAGGTCGTGCTCGTGACCGGGGCCGGGCAGGCTCCGGGTCGTCAGTTCGCGGTCAGGCTCGCTCGCGAGGGCGCCGGCGTGATCGCCCTGGACGAGGGCGCGCCTGGGCCGACCGGCCATCCCGACCTGAGCTCCACCGTCGCGGTCGTCGAGTCGCTGGGCGGCCGGATCGTCGCCCGCGACGTCGACGTCCGCGACCCTCGGGCGCTCGACGCCGCGGTCGCCGTCGCCGCAGGGCGTCTCGGCGGCCTGGACGCCGTGGTCACGAGCCCGGTCGTCACCGCCCCCGGATCGGTCGAGGGGATCGCGGACGAGGTCTGGCACGGCACCCTCGACCGGGTTCTCACCGGCGTGTGGAACACCTGCCGCGCCGCACTGCCGCACATGGCCGACGGCGGCTCGATCACCGTCGTGAGCAGCGCGGCGGGGCTGCGCGGGTTTGCGCACCTGGCCCATCAGGCCGCCGCCGAGCACGGCGTCGTCGGGCTGGTGCGGTCGCTGGCACACGAGCTGGCGCCGCGCGCGATCCGCGTGAACAGCGTCCACCCCGCGGGCGGTCCCGCCGACCCGGCGGTCCCGGCGCCGCCCGGCAGCCTCGTCTTCGACCCGGCGGCCGACACGCCCGAACCCTCGGTGGCCACCGGCGACGTGTCCGGGACGGTGGTCTACCTGACCTCCGACGACGCGCGCCTGCTCACCGGTCTGACCGTCCCGGTCGACGCCGGTCTGGTGCCCCGGTGAGCGCGGCGGTCGAGCCGTTCGTCGTCGCGGTCCCCGACGAGGTCCTGACCGACCTCCGCGAGCGGCTGGCGCGGACGCGCTGGCCCGCCGACGTCGGCAACGCCGACTGGCGCTACGGCGCCAACCGGGCCTACCTCGAGGAGCTCGTCTCCTACTGGCTCGCCGAGTACGACTGGCGTGCCGTGGAGCGTCGCATGAACGAGTACGAGCACTTCCGCACCACGATCGACGACGTCCCGATCCATTTCATCCACGAGCGCGGCAAGGGCCCGAACCCGATGCCGCTCGTGCTGACCCACGGGTGGCCGTGGTCGTTCTGGGACTACGAGCAGATCATCAGGCCGCTCACCGACCCGGCGGCATCCGGCGGCGACCCGGCCGACGCGTTCGACGTCGTCGTCCCGTCACTGCCGGGCTTCGGCTTCTCGGTCCCGTTGCAGCGCACCGGGATCAACTTCCACCGCACCGCCGGGCTGTGGGACGTGCTGATGCGCGAGCGCCTCGGCTACGAGACGTACGCGGCGCAGGGCGGCGACTGGGGCCAGCTGGTCACCTCCGAGCTGGGGCACCGCTACGCCGACCACCTCATCGGCATCCACCTGAGCCTCTCGCTGCCGCTGGACTTCTTCGAGGCGGCGCTCCCGGTCGAGGAGGACTACGCGCCCGAGGAGCGGCACTGGTACCACCACAGCCGGGCCCGGATGGCTCATGCGACCAGCCACATCGCCGTGCAGAGCACGGACCCGCAGAACCTCGCCTACGCGATGCACGACTCGCCCGCCGGCCTGCTGGCCTGGTTGGTCGACCGGCGGCGCTGGTGGAGCGACTGCGGCGGCGACGTCGAGTCGGTGTTCACCAAGGAGGACCTGATCACCCTCACGATGTTGTACTGGGTCGGCGAGAGCTTCGTGACCAGCGCCCGCTTCTACTGGGAGGCGCGCAACGACCTGTGGAAGGCGGAGTCGACGGCGACGCCGGTCGTCAAGGCGCCCACCGGGATCGCGGTGTTCCCGCAGGAGCTGCTCGTCATGCCCACGGCATGGATGGAGGACTACTACGACCTCCGCCGCCTCACGTACATGAAGGCGGGCGGTCACTTCGCACCGGCTGAGCAGCCCGCCGCGATCGTCGACGACGTCCGCGAGTTCTTCCGCCCGCTGAGGTCGGCCCGATGAGCGGGTTCGAGTCCTCCGTGCGCGGGTCCGCCCGCTCTCGACGCGACGCCGTCGCGGGCTGCGTCGTCGGCCGCGAGCGCGAGCTGGACCTCGTGCTCGCGGCGGTCTCGGCCGGCCGCGACATCCTGCTCGAGGGCCCGCCGGGGACGTCCAAGTCGACGATGCTGCGCGCGATCAGCGCGAACTGGGGTGTCCCGTTCGTCCTCGTCGAGGGCAACGGCGAGCTGACCCCGGCGCGGCTCGTCGGGCACCACAACCCGGCTCGGGTGCTCCAGGAGGACTACTCCGGGGACAACTTCGTCCCCGGTCCACTGGTGCAGGCGATGCAGGCAGGCGGCTTCCTCTACATCGAGGAGCTCAACCGTGCGCCGGAGGACACCCTCAACGTCCTGCTCGCCGCGATGGCCGAACGTGAGGTCGTCGTCCCGCGCGCGGGCACGGTCCGGGCCCTGCCCACGTTCCGGTTGCTGGCCTCGATGAACCCGTTCGACAACATCGGCACGGCGCGGATCTCCGACAGCGTCTACGACCGCTGGTGCCGGCTCGTCGTCGACTACCAGGACGACGGCGAGGAACGGGCGATCGTCGCGACCCGCACCGGGTGCTCCGACGACCTGCTCGTGGCCGACGCGGTTGCCATGACGCGGGCGACGCGGGTGCACCCGGAACTGCGCCGCGGTTCGAGCGTCCGCGGCGCGATCGACCTCGTCGCCCTCGCCGTCGAGCTGGAGGCGATGCAGACCCAGGCCGACCGCACCCGGATCGTGCTCGATGCGGCGCTGCTCGCGCTGTCGGCACGCATCGCCGTGGACGAGACGTCGGAGGCGACGCCGGAGCAGGTGATCACCGAGCTCTGGGAGAACCATTTTTTCTCGCACCCCGGCGTGCGGCGCCGGGACCGCACCGCCTAGACCTCGACGTCGCCGATGCGGTCGAGCTGCCCGGTGCCCACGAGACACCGGCGCCGCGGCGTCGGACCCCGAAGACGCTGACCGAGGCGCCGTCGCTGTTCCAGGACGACAACGGCAGCCCGTTGGTCGTCGATCTCGCCGACGGCCGCGGCGAGGGCGCCGATGACCGGCCGGCCGGCGGCCAGGGTGTGCTGGTGACGATGCAGCGGGCTCGTCGTCGTGACCTCGAGGAGCTGCTCGAGGACACGCCGGCCGACGGCGAGGTGGCGGCGATGGCCCGGCGCATCGCGCGCAGCCTCACCGTGCGGCGCCGGCCGCGGGTCGCCAGCAGTGGTCGCGGCGCCGGCCGTCTGCAGCCGATGCCCTACCGATATCGCTCCGACGACATCGACATCGACCGCACCCTGGAGGTGCTCGCCGAGCGGCCGCATCCCGAGGACACCGAGATCGTCGTGCGCGAGCGGGCGCGCTCACCGCGCGCCGTCGTGCTGGTGGCCGATGTGTCGGGCTCGATGCGCGGGGAGAAGGCGCGCATCACGGCCGCCGCGGTCGCCGCGCTGACGGCCGATCTGACCGGCGCCGGTACCGACGACCAGCTTGCACTCGTCGCATTCTGGTCCGATGCGGCGCTGGTCAAGTCGTTCGACGCCCGGATGCCGGCTGCCCGGATGCTCGACCGCCTGCTGCGCATCCCCGCGCGCGGACTCACCAACGTCTCCTTCGGACTCGAGGTCGCGCGCGCCGAGCTCGCACGGACGCCGGTGCGTCGACGCTCGATCGTCCTGCTCTCCGACGCAGTGCACAACGCGGGCCCGGATCCGCGGATCGCCGCGGCCCGGTGCGGCGAGCTGCACGTCATGCTCGAGTCCGACGGCGAGCACGACGCCGACCTCGCCGTGGACCTCGCCCGGCTGGGCCGAGGCCGCCTCGCGCCGGTCGCGACGCACCGCGACGTCGCACCTGCACTGAACCATCTCCTCATCGATTGATTCGTGTCACATTCCGGGACACCACGCGCCCAATTTATCGGCCTACGGTCACTTCGTTCCGCGGATCGCCCTCGTGGCGCCACCGCCCCATTCCGACGTGACAGGAGCGACGAATCGTGGATCGGGTCAAGGGGAAGGTCGCGCTCATCACCGGCGCGGCGCGCGGGCAGGGCAGAGCACATGCACGAAGGCTCGCCGAGGAGGGCGCCGACATCGTCGCCCTCGACATCTGTGCCGACATCGAGAATCTCGGCTACCCGCTCGGTAGCCCCGAGGAGCTCGCCGAGACCGTGCGGCTCGTGGAGAACGAGGACCGCCGGATCCTCGCGCGGCGCGTCGACGTCCGCGACGCGGCCGGGGTGCAGGCCGTGGTGGACGAGGCCTGCTCGGAGTTCGGCGGCATCGACATCGTCTGTGCCAACGCCGGGATCATCGACTCGGTCCCGAGGACGTGGGAGATCACCGAGGAGATGTGGGACGCACAGCTCGGCGTGATGCTCACGGGTGTGTGGCACACCGTCAAGGCGGTGGTCCCGAAGATGATCGCCGCAGGTCGTGGAGGTTCGATCATCATCACCAGCTCGTTGGTGGGGTTGAAGGGCACTCCCCATACCGCGGCCTACTCGGCCGCGAAGGCCGGCGACGTCGGGCTCGCCCAGTCGCTGGCGGCCGAGGTGGCCGAGTACGGCATCCGGGTCAACACCGTCCATCCGACGGCCGTGGACACCGACATCCTCATGCGCAACGAGCCGATGCAGAAACTGTTCCGCGCGGACCTGGGCGGCCGCGTCCCGACACGGGAGGAGTTCGCCGAGGCTTGTGCTCCGATGAACCTTCTGCCCATTCCCTGGATCGACGCGCGCGACGTCAGCAACGCTGTGCTGTTCCTCGCCTCCGATGAGTCGCGATATGTGACCGGACTACGCATGTCCGTCGACGCCGGCGCGCTGATCAAATAGGTGCCCGTGTCCCACGGCGGGACACCCCCGAGGCATTCGACTCGGGAAGAGTATTGATTCTGCCCGGCACGCCCTTCCTGCACTGCTGACCGTTTCCCTGCGCCCCCGCGAAACCCGGGGACGCAATTCCTGAAATGGAGGTCGGTGATGCGCTTCCTCGCCTCATCGTCGCGCGCGCGGATCGTCGCCGCAGCACTGGCGGCCGCGGCCGCCGTCGTTCTCGCCGGGTGCTCACCGGCACCGAGTTCCCCGTCCGGAGGTGCGGCGGCGGGACCGTCCGGAACCACCGGTGCCGCGACGTCGGCTGCGGGGGACATCACCCCGTACTGCCCGTCGGAACCGACGAAGATCGTCTTCATCAAGTCGGCAGGTGGCCAGGTGTGGTCGGCCATCGCGAACGCCGAGTTCGAGGCCGAGGCCGCGAAGTGCCCGAACATCCAGGCCAGCTGGTACAACGGCACCTCCGGCGTCCAGGGCGCGATCGCCGCCACGAATGCGGCGGTGGCCCAGGGCGCGAAGGCACTCGTCGTCATCGCCGACTTCGGCGCCGCGCAGCTGCCGTCGCTGCGCAAGGCCGTCCAGTCGGGCGTCACCGTGGTGACCACGGTGAGCGACGGTGGCGCGCAGCGGGGAACCGACGTCACCGACTCGCTGCTGTGGGACGTCGACTCGATCGGCGAGAACCAGGCCAAGTGGCTCGACGAGCACATCAGGACCGGCAAGGTCGCCTTCCTCGGCGGCCAGCCCGGCGCCCCGTCGACCGAGACCACCTTCAACGCCTTCAAGGCCGCGCTGAGCAGGTACGCCCCCGGAATCCAGCTCGTCCCCGACACCTGGGTCCCGACGAACTGGGACTCGGCACAGAAGCGGCGCGCGGTGGCGGGCCTACTGGCCCAGAACGGCGACTACGCTGCGTTCGTCAGCGACTACGGCGCCTCCGACATCGGTGCGGTGCAGGCGATCCTGGACGCCAGGGCGAAGATGCCGGCCTTCCTCAACATCGGTTCCTCGCAGGGCTTCGTGTGCACCGCGCGGCAGAACGACATCCAGTGGCTCGGCCAGGACGGCTCGACCCGGATGACCGCCTCGGCACTCCGGATCGCGCTCGCGGACATGCAGCACAAGCCCAGCGCCGAGCCGAACCCCTACGTCCTGTTCACCTACGCCGACACCGCCGCAGGCACGATGCCCGACTGCGACCCGTCGGTCTCGCCCGACGCGGACCTGTCATCGAGCCTCTCGGTGCCCGACCTGAAGAAGGTTCTCGGTGGCTGACGACATCGTGCTCGAGGCCGTCCCCGCGCTGCGGATCGACCACGTCACGAAGACCTTCCCCGGCGTCGTCGCGCTCGATGACGTCGACCTGACGGTGCGCGCCGGGGAGGTCCACGGGATCGTGGGGGAGAACGGCGCCGGCAAGTCGACCCTCATGGCCGTGGCGTCGGGCGCCCTGGTTTCCGACGCGGGCACGGTCTCCCTCGGCGGCCGGCCGTTACGAGCGGGCTCCACGCATGCCGCACAGGAACTGGGGATGGCGATCGTCCTGCAGGAACCGGCGCTGCTGCCCGACCTCACCGTCGCCGAGAACATGTACCTGGGTCAGCCGCCGGCCGCGCGGCCACCGATCGGCCGGCTCCGGTCGTGGAGCCGGGACCGGTTGCGCGACTGGAGCGACGAGGTCGGAATCGACCCCGACTCCCGGATCGAGGAGCTCGAACCCGAGAAGCGGTTCATCGTCGACATCGTCCGGGCACTCGCCCACGAGCCGGCAGTGCTGGTTCTCGACGAGCCGACCGAGCATCTGGCGGGTGAGGACGTCGAGCGGCTGTTCGCCGCGGTCCGGGAACGGGTGCGCGACGGTGGCGCCGTCGTCTACATCTCGCACCGCATACGTGAGGTCAAGGAGATCGCCGACCGGATCAGCGTGCTGCGCGACGGATGCCACCGCGGGACCTTCGACACGCAGTCCCTGGCCGAACGCGACATCGTCGACCTCATCGTCGGCCGCCGGCTCGACGCGGTGTTCCCGGACAAGCCCGTGCTGTCGGATGCGGGCGATCCGGTCCTGCGCGTGGAGACGTTGCGCGGCCGGGGCTTCGAGGACCTGACGTTCGACGTCGGACCGGGCGAGATCGTCGGGTTCGCCGGCATCGAGGGCAACGGGCAACGAGACGCCCTGCGTGCACTGGCCGGTCTCGGCCACCGCACAGGGTCCGTGTCCGTCGACGGGGCGCAGGTCCGGCGGAGGTCGGCGGCCGTCGCGTACCTGACCGGCGACCGACACCGAGAGGGTGTGTTCCCGGGCCTCACGGTCCGCGAGACGATCGGTCTGCGCAACCTCGACCGGTTCACGCGACTCGGCGTGGTCGAGCCGCGCCGGGAGCGGGAGTTCGCCAGGACGGCCGTGGCCGACCTGGCGGTGAAGACCCCGAGCATCGACACGCCGATCGAGTCGCTGTCCGGTGGCAACCAGCAGAAGGCGCTGCTGGCGGGCGTTCTTCGTCGCGACCCGCGCGTCCTGCTGATCGACGAACCGACCCAGGGCGTGGACATCGGCGCGAAGTCCGAGATCTACGACCTGCTGCGCGACAGCGCCCGCGACCGGGGAATGGGCGTGGTGGTCGTGTCGTCGGACGGCATCGAGCTCGCCGGGCTGTGCGACCGCGTCCTGATCTTCTCCCGTGGCCACGTCGTGGAGGAGCTGGTCGGCGACGACATCTCCGAGTCGCGGATCACCGGGGCGGCGCTGACGGCGACCACACACCGTGAGAAGGACACACATCGTGCCGGGCCCGCGGTCCGGTGGTTCGCCGGCGACACGGCGCCGATGGCGATGGTGGCGCTGGCGGTCCTCGGGCTGGGCCTGTGGACCTCGCTGACGAGCAGCTTCTATCTCACGACCCCGAGCATCGCCGGCCTGCTGGCCCTGGTGGCGGTGCTGGGGTTCGTGGCGCTCGGCCAGACCGTCGCACTCATGATCGGTGCGGTCGACCTCTCGGTCGGCCCGCTCATGGGGTTCGTCGTGGTGGCCGAGTCGTTCTTCCTGACAGCGGAGTCGATGCCGCTCGACAGAGTGCTCGGCTGGGTGCTGCTGTTCGCGATCCCGCTGGCGGTCGGCCTGGTCAACTGGGCGCTCGTCGACGTCGTGAGGATGAACGCGATCGTCGCCACGCTGATCACCTACATCGCCCTGCAGGCACTCTCCCTGGTGCTGCGACCGCAGCCGGGCGGCCTCTTCGACAGCCGCATCACCGAGGCCCTCACGTTCACCCTCGGCCCCGTCCCGATCGCCTTCATCCTCATGGTCATCGTTGCGGCGGGGATGCAGTTCTGGCTGCGGCGGACACGGACCGGCATCGCGCTGCGCTCGGTCGGCTCCGAGCCCGAGCGTGCCCGGCTCAACGGGCTGGGCGCCCCGCGGCTCCGGCTCGTCGGCTTCCTGCTCTGCAGCCTGCTGGCCGGCCTGGCGGCCCTGTTCCTCCTCGCCCAGGTCGGCTCGGGAGACCCGACGTCGGGCGTGGACTACACGCTGACCAGCATCTCCGCGGCCGTCATCGGTGGCGCCAGCATCTTCGGCGGCCGCGGCTCGTTCGTCGGCACCATCGCCGCGGCACTCCTGGTGACGCAGGCGATCGGGGCGGTGACGTTCCTGGGGCTCGACGCCGCCTGGTCGTCGTACCTGCCCGGGGCCATGACGCTGGTCGCGGTGGCCGTCTACTCCCGAACCCGCCACCTCGCCCGCACACACTGACGACTCGGAGACGTCGATGAGCAACTCCTTGAGCGATCCGGAGCAGGTCGCGACCGTCGACCCGGACGTGGCCCCTCCTCGACGCAGACATCGGTCGAACAGCCCGTACACCGGCATCGTGCTCGCGACCTGTGTGCTGTTCGTGCTCAGCGCGATCCTCGTACCGAAGTCGCTGTCGGCCGAGTCGTTGGGCGCGATGCTGCCGTTCTGGGCGATCCTCGCGATCATGTCCGCAGGCCAGACCCTGGTGATCCAGCAGCGTGGCATCGACCTGTCCATCCCCGGCGTGGTCAGCCTGACCGCCATGGGGTTCGTGGTGTTCGTCGACCGCAACGACACCCCGGTGTTCGTCGGACTGATCGTCGTCGTCGCGCTGGGCGTGGTCATCGGGCTCGTCAACGGGCTGATCATCACCCGGATCAACGTGACGCCGCTGATCACGACGCTCGCCCTCAACGCGCTGCTCGTCGGCGCGATGTTCAGCTACACCAAGGGCGTCGGGTCGGCGGCGCCGGCGAGCCTGCAGGCGTTCGCCGCAGCGCGTTTCCTCCATGTGTCCGTACTGGTCTGGCTCGCGCTCGGCACGATCGCCGTCGTCGGATTCGTGCTGCGCCGGACGACCGTCGGACGCCGTTTCGTGGCTGTCGGCTCCAACCCGGACGCGGCGCGTGCCATCGGGATCCGGGTCGATGCCTACATCGTCGGCGCCTACATCGCCGCGGCGCTGCTGTTCGCGCTGGCCGCGGTGCTGCTGGCCGGGTACGCGCAGAACCCGGCGCCCACGATGGGCAACCCGTATCTGTTCCAGACGGTCATGGCCGTCGTGATCGGTGGGACGAGCCTCGCGGGCGGCCGCGGCAGCGTCGTCGCGACGGCGGTGGCCGCACTGTTCCTGACCCAGCTGGGCCAGGTCGTCCTCACGCTGGGAGCCGACGCCGCGGTCCAACTGCTCGTGCAGGCGATCGCGATGGCGCTCGCGCTGGCCGGCGCGGCCTGGCTGAACCGTCGTCGGGGGAGCGGGGTGTGACCACGGTCGGCGGGCAGCTGGCGGCCGGCCTCCTGCCGCCCGAACGCGGTCATCCGCTGGTGAGCAGGCCGGTCGACGGGTTCCGGCTCGCATACGACCGGTGCGGGACCGGCCCCGCCGTCGTGCTGCTGCACGGCGGCCACGGCGACCGGACGGACTGGACCGATGTCGCCGTGAGCCTCCGGGGCACCGTCGTCGCGCCCGACCTGCGTGGGGTCGGCGAGTCCGACCGGTGGTCCGCCGGGGACGTGTCGGTGCCGGCCCAGGCCAGGAGCGTCGCCGGGTTGATCGACGAGCTCCGGATCGGTTCCGTCGTGGTCGCCGGCTACGGGATCGGTGCCGCAGTCGCCCTCGAGCTCGCGACGCGACGCCCGGGTCGGGTCTCGGGCCTCGTGATCACGCCGCCACCCGCGGTCCCGCCGCGCGCCACGGCCGGACCGCTGCGCGAGGTCCTGGCCAGGGCGTGGACCAGATGGTCGGGCCCGAACGTCGTCGATCTGTCGACCCGCCTCGATCACCTCGTGACGCAGTCCGATCGACGGCTGATGCGGATGTCGGCACCGCTCGGTCGCGGGGACGTCGTGACGATCCCGACGACGATCCTGTGGCCCCTGCTCGACCCGCTCGTGCGCCCGTCGTTCTTCGATCGTCTCTCGGACCGGTTCACCCGGGTGACGGTCCGAGGGCTCCCCGGGGTCGGGCACTTCGTGCCCGTCGAGCAACCGCGGGCGCTGGTCGGCGCCATTCACGAGATGATCGAGGGGAGACGGGCACGTCATGGGTCCTGAACAGGTCTCGCTGGGTGGCTGGTGCCATCTGGACGCGGCGTTCGCGGTGGAGCTGATGGCCTCGGTCGGGTTCGACTGGTGCTGTCTGGACATGCAACACGGCACGATCCGTACGCCCGAGATCGTCGGCCTGCTGCAGGCCGTCCGCGCGCGGGCCGGGACTGCGCTCGTGCGAGTGCCGGGCGGTGACCCCCACCTGGTCGGCGCGGTCCTCGACGCCGGCGCCGACGGCATCGTCGTGCCGCAGGTCTCGAGCGTCGAGCAGGCCCGAGCCGCCGTGGCCGCGTGCCGATACGCCCCGCACGGAACCCGAAGCTGGGGACCGCTCACCGCCAAGCTCGCCGGCCCCCGACCCGAGCCTGCCGAGCTCGGCGCGGCGCGGTGCTACGTGATGGTCGAGGACGGTGCCGGCGTCTCGAACGTCGCGGACATCGCGGCCGTCCCCGGTCTGGCGGGGGTGATCGTCGGGCCGGCCGATCTCGCGCTGGACCTGTTCGGCAGTCCGTACCTCACGTCGGATCCGGGGACGGTCGAGGCCGTCGCACCCGTCGTTGCGGCGTGCCGGGCCAACGACATCGCCGCAGGTGTCTTCTGCGGGACGGGAAACGTGGGGCTGTGGCGGTCGGCGGGCTTCAGCATGCTCGCGGTGGAGTCGGACTCGGCACTGCTGCTCTCGGCCGCACGGCGCGCGCTCGCGGAAGCGCGCGCGGTACTCGCCGACCGACTGCCCGATCACCGGGAGCACGCGCGGTGATGAAGCCGGGCTCGGAACCGACCTGTGGACGACGACCCGGACGGCGCCGGCGTCCCCGGACCGGGATGACCCGCCGTCCCGACGTGGGACAGCCCGGTGGCGGTTCCCCGGACGATGCTCGTGCTCGGGTGGAATGTCGACGAGAGGATTTCCGTGCCGGACAACTCCCGCAACGCGGCGCGCGGCGTCGTCGCTGCTCTCGCCGGGCCGCGGTCGGTCGAGTTGCAGCAGTATGCGCTGCCGGAACCGGGCCCCGGTGAGGCGCTGCTCGAGGTACTGCGGGCCAACGTGTGCGGCTCGGATGTCGGCATCTTCCACCATCGCAACCCTGTGCTGCGCGACGTCGTGCTCGGTCACGAGTTCGTCGCGCGGGTGAGCGCGCTGGGCGACGGGCTCATCCAGGACTCGGCCGGTACGCCCGTGTCCGTCGGGGACCGGGTCGTCGTCGTGTACTTCCGCGTGTGTGGCCGTTGCCGGCCGTGTGGGCGCGGAGAGTTCAACATGTGCGTGCACTGGGCGGACACGATGGCGGCGCCGCCGGGCCGTGCGCCGCACTTCCACGGCGCGTTCGCCACGCACTACCACCTGGCCGCCGGCCGGCACTTCTACGTCGTGCCCGACGTCCTGACCGACGCCGAGGTCGCCGGGGCGAACTGCGGCCTGGCGCAGATGCTCTTCACGTCGGAACGGATGGGCGTCCGGCGAGGTCTGACTGTCGTCGTGCAGGGATGTGGTGGCCTCGGGCTCTACGCCTGCGCGATCGGCGCAGCATCCGGCGCGAGGGTGATCGCCGTCGAGCGCGACCCGCGCAGGATCGCCGCGGCCGTGCAGTTCGGCGCCGCCGAGGTGGTGGACCTCGGTGTCCACACGACGGCCGCGGACCGCGAGCGACGGATGCTCGACCTCACCGACGGCGATGGCGCCGACCTGGTGGTGGAGGTGACGGGCCGGCCGGAGGCGTTCGGCGAGGCGGTCTCGTTCGCGCGTACGGGCGGTTCGATAGCCTCGGTCGGCAATCTGGGGGTCGGTCCCGGCTCCGAGCTGGCGATCTCGCCCGCGACGTTCACGCGCAAGAACCTCACGGTCAAGGGCTACCTCCGCTACGACCCGTGGTACTTGCGCCGGGCGCTCGACTTCCTCGTCGACACCCGCGACCTGCACCCCTACGGGGCGATGTCCGATCGCGTCTACGCCCTCGACGAGATTCCCGCCGCGGTCGCGCGCACGGAGTCCGGCCACGCGATGCGGGCCGCCGTCGTCCCGTGACGCGACGGCACCGCGGTCGACGCGGTGCCCGGTGCCGTCCGGTGCGCGAATCCGGTGAGGACCCGATCCCGGGTGGCTCGGGGAGCGTCCCAAGGCGGGACAACGTCCGGACCGGGCGTCTCCCTAACGTCGACGTCGCCCCGAAACATGGACTCGATCAGGGAGACACGATGACCAACGGCACTCGCGGCGTTCCGGGGCTGATCCTCGGCTACGGCAATCTCACCGGGATCGCCTTCGAGGAACGGGTTGCCGCAGCAGCGGCGGCCGGCGTCGATGCGATCGGGTACTCGGTACTCGAGTTCCAGGATGCGAAGCGCAACGGCATCGACGCGAAGGACCTCGCCGCGATCGCCGAGAACGCGGCCATCCACGTGGCGGAGGTGGAGATCGGTCTCGGGTTCGACGGACCTGCCGACGGGCGCCGATGGGGTCCCGTGTCGTTCCCCTGGGACCTGCCCTACATGGACGCAGGCGTGGAGCAGGATCTGCTCGACCTCGCCGGGGCGTTCGAGGCCCATCACATCGTGGTCGCAGGATCCTCGCACGGACAGGGAACCGACACGGCTCGTCGGTTCGCCCGCCTGTGCGATCGAGCGGCAGAGGTCGGCGCGAAGGTCGCCATCGAGTTCCTCCCCGGAACCGATATCCCGGACATCGCCACGTCGCTGGCGGTCGTGCAGTCGGCCGACCGCGACAACGGGGGGCTGTGCGTGGACAACTGGCACTTCATGCGCGGAAACCGCGACGACGCGGCGCTACGGTCGCTCCCGGCCGACCGCGTGGTGGTCGTCCAGCTGTCGGACGGCCCCGCCGCGCCGCTGACCGACGACTACTTCGAGGAGACGTTGAAGCATCGCCGGCTCTTCGGCGACGGCGACTGGGACGTCGCCGGTTTCCTCGCGACGCTGCGGACGAACGGCGTCACCGCTCCGGTCTCGATCGAGATCCTGTCGGAGAACTGGCACGCGCGGCCGATCGTGCAGACCGCCACGACCTTCGTCGCGCGTGCTCGGGCGCTCGAGGGTTGAGACGCTCCTCGGACGCCCGTGTCGCGCCGCCCCGCGGGCGCGCCCGTCGTCCCAACGCGGGACAACTCGCAGGTCGGGCCGCTGCATAGCCTCGACCTGATCCGAAGGCCGGATCAACCGTATCGAGGAAGACCGGTATGCACCCCGCGCGTCTCTCACGTTCCCACCTCTTCGCCGCCGTGACGGCGATCGTCTCGGCGGTCGCACTGGCCGCCTGCGCCCCGGCGCCGGCGGGCGGCACCACGCCGGCCGGCGGGACCACGTCCGCGGCAGCGGCGGGCGCGCCCGGCGACATCACCTCGCTGTGCCCACCGGAGCCGACGAAGGTCGTCTACATCAAGTCGGCGGGTGGGCAGGTGTGGGCGGCGATCTCCAACGCCGAGTTTCAGGCCGAGGCGGCGAAGTGCCCCACCGTGGAGGCGAGTTGGTACAACGGCACCACCGGACAGCAGGCCGCGATCGCCGCCACGAACGCCGCGGTGGCCCAGGGCGCGAAGGTCGTGGTCATCAGTCCCGACTTCGGCCCCTCGCAGCTGCCCTCGATGCGCAAGGCCATGCAGGCGGGCGTCAAGGTGGTCAGCACCGTCAACGACGTCACCGGTCAGAAGGGCACCGACTACGTCGAGTCCGTGGTGTGGGACACCGACGCGATCGCACGCAACCAGGCGACGTGGCTGGCCGAGAACGTGGGCAACGGCAAGGTGGCGTTCCTGGGTGGGCAGCCGGGCGCGCCGTCGACCGAGAAGACGTTCACCGCGTTCGCCGCCGCGCTGAAGCAGTACGCGCCGGGAATCCAGCTCGTCCCCGACACCTGGGTGCCGACGAACTGGGACGCCTCGCAGAAACGGCGCGCCGTCGCCGGGCTGATCGCCCAGAACGGCCAGTACGCGGCGTTCGTGAGTGACTACGGTGCCTCCGACATCGGCGCGGTGCAGGCGATCGTCGACGCGGGGGCGACGATGCCCGCGTTCCTCAACATCGGTTCGTCGCAGGGTTTCGTGTGCGCCGTCGCGCAACACAGGATCGCCTGGCTCGGCCAGGACGGGACCACCCAGATGTCGGCCGCGTCGCTGCGGGTCGGGCTTGCGGCGCTGGCGGGAAAGCAGAGCGCAGAACCGGTCCCGTTCGTGCTCTCCGTGTACGCCGACACCGCCGCCGGAAAGGTCCCGACGTGCGACCCGTCGATCTCGCCGGACGCGGACCTGTCGTCGAGCCTTCCGGTCGACACGCTCAAGGCGGTCCTGAACGGCGGCTGAGCGGGCCGAGGGAGGAGCCGGTCACGTGGCGACGGGCGGCCGTCCCAGGACCCGGCGCATGTGGCGCCGATCCTGTGCACGCTCGGGGGCACACCGATGCCGTCGTCAACCTGCCACCCCCGAGGAGGCGCGCACCCTCGCCAGCTCGAGGGCGCGGCCTCCGTGGGGTTCTGACCCCGCTCAGCGACCGAGGCGGTCGATTGCCGATCGGACGGCGTCGGCGAACACCTCGGGCGCCTCGACCGGGACGTAGTGTCCGACCCCGTCGACGTGGTGCACCGTCGCGGCGCCGTACCACTCGCCGACGCGGTCGGCCCATGCCCGGGGGAACAACGGGTCGAACTCCGGCCACAGCACCGTGATCGGGGTGGCGGCCGGTTCGGCCGGGGACGACTCCTCCAGCGACCGGACGACGGTCGCGCTGCCGGCGCGGTACCAGCCGACGGACGCGGCGAATGCGCCCGGCGCGCCGTAGCTCGCGGTCAGGCGGTCGAGGAGCGCCTCGGAGGGGGTGAACGCCGGACCGGACCAGTGGGACCAGAAGTGGCGGAGGTGGGCGCGCACGGCATCGGGACGCCCGTCGAGCAGCTCGTCGGCGAGCGGCAGTCGGTGGAACGACTGGTACCAGAACTCCTGCTGCGCGGTGGGGTCGAGAACCCGACGCCCGATTCCGGGCAGTGGCGGTGCGACGACGAGCTCTGCGACCCGGTCGGGGTGCTGCTGGGCGACGACCTGCGCGATCCGCGATCCGATGTCGTAGCCGCCCAGGACGGCGCGGTCGATGCCGAGCTCGTCCATCAGGGCGAGCACGCTCGCGGCCTGCGCCGAAGCCGAGTAGTCGCCGCCGCGGTGCTTGTCCGACCCGCCGAACCCGCGTAGGTCGGGAGCGATGACGTCGGCGTCGAGCAGACCGGCGACGGCGGCGTAGTCGACCCGGTCCCCGGGCCAGCCGTGCAGGAGGACGACGGGTGTTCCGGTGCCGGTGCGGTCGTAGGCGAGGCTGAAGCCGTCCACCGAGGATCGTGATCTCATCCGGCTGACGCTACGAACGAAGGCGGGCGGAATTGTGACCCAAATTGTGGCGGGGCACCCGTGCGCTCGCCCGGCGGCGGCGAGCGTCCTCGCTAATCATTGCCCTATGCAATGATGTGTCAGTGCAACGACATCCTGGCTCGACGGTCGAGGACCTGGTCGACGCGGTGATGACGGCGAGCCGGGTGATGGTCGCCGTGGCGGCGCGCTCGGTCGCCGCCGTGGACGACGACGTCACGCTCCCGCAGTACCGGGCGCTCGTCGTACTCGCCCAGCGCGGCGGCCTGCGCCCGGCCGACCTCGCCGACCTCCTCGCCGTGAACCGCTCGACGGCCAGCCGCATGTGCGAGCGGCTGGTCGGCAAGGGGCTCGTCGAGCGTGACAGGTCGGACACCGACCGGCGTGAGGTGGCGCTGACCCTCACCGAGCGGGGGCGGGTCCTCGTCGACGACGTCACGCGGCGGCGCCGCGCCGAGCTCCGCACACTCGTCACGGCGATGTCGGCCGACACCCGCGACGGGCTCGTCACCGCGTTGCGGGCCTTCGCCGACGCTGCCGGCGAGCCGGGGGAGCCGGACTGGGCGGTGGTGCTGTGAGTAGCCCCGTGTCAAACCGCCCGCTGGCAACGGTGCGGCTCGGGGGCGCCGCGCGCCGCGCGCACCGCTGGCTCACGACGAGCCAGTCCGGCCTGGTCGGCCTCGCGCTGCTCATCGGAGTCGGTGCGGGCCTGGGCGCGGTCGTGTTCCGCCTGCTGATCGTCGGGATCACCGAGCTGGTGACGGGCCGGGCGGACTTCAGCGACGCTGGGCGGGTCGCGAGCCTGCACCTGCCGGCGCTCGGTCCCTGGTTCCTGCTGCTGGCGCCCGTCGTGGGTGGGCTGCTGTACGGACCGCTCGTGCAGCGGTTCGCGCCCGAGGCACGCGGCCACGGCGTCCCGGAGGTGATGGTCGCGGTCGCCCGCAACGGAGGCCGCATCCCGGCACGGGTGGCGATCGTGAAGTCGCTCGCCTCCGCGCTGTGCATCGGTACCGGGGGATCGGTCGGACGCGAGGGACCGATCGTGCAGATCGGATCGGCGCTCGGATCGTCCATCGGGCAATGGCTCCGGGTGCCCGACCACCGGCTTCGGCTCATGGTGGCGTGCGGCGCGGCAGGCGGGATCTCCGCGACGTTCGACGCACCGATCGCCGGGGTCTTCTTCGGGCTCGAGGTCATCCTGCGGCGCTTCACCGCCGAGGCGTTCGGGATCGTGGTGATCTCGTCGGTCACGGCGAACGTGGTCGCCAGGGCCGTCGTCGGCGAGGACCACATCCTGACGTTGCCCGCCTACTCCCTCGGCTCGGCCGCCGAGTTCCCCTTCTACGCGGTGCTCGGGCTCGTCGCCGGTGCCGTCGGCTGGGGGTTCGCCCGGGTCCTCTACCGCATCGAGGACGTCTGCGACGCGGTCTGGCGCGGCCCGCAGTGGCTCCGCCCGGCGGTCGGCGGCCTCGTGCTCGGTGGGGTGCTGCTGGCGCTCCCGCAGATGTACGGCGTCGGCTACCCGGTGCTGGAGAAGGCCGTCGCCGGCGGGTACGCCGTCGGCTACCTGCTGGTGCTGCTCGTCGGCAAGGTCCTGGCGACGAGCCTGACCATCGGCATCGGCGGCTCGGGCGGGGTGTTCGCGCCGTCGCTGT